>Ga0115557_1001591_pt1 | contig 15692 bp, 15 predicted proteins | sample COGITO_mtgs_1104_FD_87280 | JGI IMG/M metagenome (GOLD analysis project Ga0115557, IMG submission 87280) | Pelagic marine microbial communities from North Sea - COGITO_mtgs_110421 | ecosystem: Environmental > Aquatic > Marine > Epipelagic | place: Germany:Helgoland, sampling site Kabeltonne...
TCCCTACTCCCTACTCCCTACTCCCTACTCCCTACTCCCTACTCCCTACTCCCTACTCCCTACTCCCTACTCCCTACTCCCTACTCCCTACTCCCTACTCCCTACTCCCTACTCCCAACTCCCTACTCCCTACTCCCTACTCCCTACTCCCTGCTCAAACCCTCTAACCCTCCAAACCTCCAACCCTCCAACCCTCCAACCTTCCAATCCTCCAATCCTCCAACCTTCAAATTCTCAAACCCTTCAACCCTCCAGCCCTCCAACACTCCAACCCGACAACGACGACTACGACGACTATGACGACTATGACGACTACGATGACTACGACGACTATGACGACAACGACGAGTATTGTTGTGAATTTTGTTTCAAATATACTCGAAGAGCTTTCAACAATTTACTTATGACCTCAGTCACTCCGCTGTTTCATTGTTTGTTTCACAATCAACTATATCTTCGTCCACAAAATGCATCATGTCCCAGCTCCCCCGCATGATCCGCTTTGAGCCTGAAACCACCATATCCAAACAGGCACACCTACGCCAAGGACGTACAAAAAAGCGTGGTACTGGTACACCTCGTTGCACACGAAACCTTCCACATCATCTGCACAGTTTGCTTTCCAAATAGCGCCTTGAATTTCACCGAGACGGCTCGTCAGCAAAGTGGCACTCCCCAACGCCGATTCCTAGACCCAGAACCAAAATTCTGTTCACGAGCACCCAGGAAACTCAGAGACAACAGCCCACGGCTCAGCAGAAAAACAGAGGGGGGGGTAGCGAGTTTGGTCTCAATCTGCTGGGTTTATTCGGTCACCGTGCTTGTCAACAATGAATGGGGTAAAACCATCTTCCTCCTCGACATGCACAGTCCCACCCAAAGTTTTCATTATTGCGGAGCGGTGGACAACGAATAGGCGTTCGTCGTCATCATTGTTTGATTCTAGCTGTGGCTCCACCACTAACACCTCATCAAAAATTTTCGATATCTCGTTTCTCTTTACAAAGTCAAAAGTGAAAGCCATTGACAAACTATCGCTGCTCTGCTCGTACCTCAATATAATTCCAGCTGTTTTCGCTGATTGCTTCCCTTCACTTATTGTAACTTTCTCGTCGTTCTTCTTCCAATCAACGAGCGAATGGAAGACTTGTTTGTAATTTTGACTGAGGGTAATGGCAGGGGGAATTTCCCTTCTCCTCTTTGTTGCCAGGCTTCTTCTTGATATAGGTGATAGTGCACCTCTCGAGTGGGGAATAAAAGTGCGCATAGCGAGCATGCTTTTCTCCTATCGACCCACAGGTTTGGGGGAGTGTCTTTGCTATAAAGGATTGTTGCTTCTCACAAGCTCACAGGAGGGAGCGTTCCTCCGGATTCTTAACCGAACGAATAATTGATACCCGATGGATTGGGGACGTCTTTAGTCTACTGCTTCGTCGTGGTGGGCAAGACAATCGAGCTCGACCAGAAAATTAGTTGGCTCAGATTTAATCCAAAAATCTGGCTCAATTTTCCGTAGCAATTTCACATCCTCTTCCATTTTTTTCGTGACCATTGGCCTTCGTGTACTCTCTTATATCCTTAGAGTGCTTACAGGTTTATAAATTTTGCTAGAAATACAGAGAAAGCAATAAATCACCACACCTCCTCTGTCGTTTCTCTCACACTTTCTCCAAACAACCGCATTAAAGGAAAGACTCACGCGCAAATGTTGAGTTTTCTTCTTATTGCTGTACTATCGTTTGTGCCTGCGAACAGTTTGAGGGCCTTCATTGCTCCGCCCCCCCTCCAACCTGCCCGTTTCTCAACCCTCCTCCGTGGCAAGGGTGTCAATCGGATTAAGGAACGTCGCCTGGGTCGTTATCAGGACTTTACCAATCAAGCCTACGACAGTGTTTCAAAAGATGCTACTCCTGCTGATCCTGAGACTGTCGCTGTGCTGCACTCAATCGTGAAGGCTGCTGACGATTTCAAGGGGGAAGACATCCGAGCAATTAGGACAAGTGGCATGACTGCTGAGTTTGAGTACCAAGTTTTTGTGACGGGTAACTCTCGACCACGCAACAAAGCTATTGCTATGGGTGTGAGAGATGCGATAGAGGAGGCAGGTGATAACTGGAGGTGAGAGAACTGCCAGAATGCCACAGAAACACGCACGCACAACGGAATCATTAGCCGCCCAGTACTAACCCACTCACCCACTCACCCACTCACCCACTCAGCTTTCGAGCCGAGGGTACAGCCGACTCTGGTTGGATTCTTGCTGACTGCGGTTCGATCCTAGTCAACGTGATGACAGCAAAAGCGAGGAGCTTTTATGACCTCGAAGGTCGTTGGAAGGCCGGGGAGGAGATTGATTTAAGTGGACTCATTGGTCCGCCGGAGGGTTGGGATGACCCTTCGACAGCAGGGACATCTGCTGAAACCATAAAAATTGACAGAGGAGCTGTGGAAGAAGATGACCCATTCTGGGCGTGATTTGACATTTTTGTGAGTGTAAATATGTTCCACTTCACCTCAAAATTGAATTGGAGTGGAACGAATGAATGACGACAGACAGTACAGTAGCAATAAAATTGAAGACAAGGAAGTGCTTTTATTTTCCTAAAACGCCTGCTTTCTTACTCTAACTTTGCCACCTGGTGCCATTTGCCGTCCAGCACCATTGCTCCCCACCGCCCCAATCCCGTAGGGGTTGAGATTCGATTCCATTTGCTCAAGCAGCATGCGCGACTGATTATCCATGTTACTGTCCCGACTCTTTTCGAGTTTCTTCCCGACATTCGTTATCTCGCCCATGATCTTGTTCTCCTTTGCGCTCGCCTCGAGCTGGTTAACGCGCCCCACCAGCTTGTCAATGGTTTCGCTGAAAAGTGTCTCCATCTCCAGCACACTTTCACGGCTCACCATGTTTGTCATGCGTTCCTTCGAGCTCACCTCTAGCTCTCCTAGTCGGTCAACAAGATCCGATATCTTCTTGTTGTGCGTATTTTCTTTCGTTTTCATTGCAGCATCATGTTCCTCGATGATTGCGTTCTTCTCGTTCAACTCTGCCAATAATTCCGCGATCCTGTTGCTGTTTTCTTTCTCGTTCTCCTTTAACTTGTCGCTTACCGCCTTCAAATTTGTCAAGGTGTCAAGATGGTTCTCGCGCTCTTTCTCTAGTGCATGGTCAACATTCTCTTGGTCAAAATTGGCGCTGTTAGCCGCTGCTCTGTAGGCGCTTATTTTTTGGTCGTACTTGACCTTTGCCGTCTCCAATTCCCTCGCGTGCTCCTGCTGCAGACTCTCAATTTCACACTGCCACTTTTCGCTTACTGCCTCGATAGCTCCGACAATGTCGGTGTCACCTTCATCTCCTCCTTTTACGACCCCCACTGCCTCTAGTGACGCTTGAAACCCCTTTTCAACGCTTGCCAGGCGTTTGCTAAGAGCATCCCTCTGCTGGCTGCTGCTTTCTTCTTTCAAAGTAGTCTTTTCCAAGTCTGTCTTTAACTGGGCGATCTCAAGCTCGAGCTTGTGAATCTCATCCTCGTGGTTGTCCTTCTTGCTGATCAAATCCTTGTACAGCTTCTCGTAGTCAACGACCTCATTCAATTTTGCCACAACCTTCACAGCGCTTGCTCTGTGGGCAAACATCAAAGAAGAGTATGTCTCTCCCCCGTCGTCCGCACCCGGCCTCGTACAGACCACAAGAGTCGTCCGAGAATTGCCGCAAGTTCCACCAATACTGTTTTGGAGCAATCTCGTGAGTTTGCTGTCCCTGAAGGGTACATGGTTCCTCCCGGCCGCCAGCGCACTGACGCAGTTACCTAAGGCACTCAAACTGAGATTGATTGCCTTCAACTCCTCGAATTGTTGAAACTGTGCACCACTTCGTTTCGCCCTCTCGCTACCAGCCAGATCGACCATCACCAAATTGCTGACGGTGACCTTCTTGCTCTTGTCCTGTCGTCTGTGGACCGTGAAAATCATTGCAGCGTGCGATCGGCTGCTATGAGCATTTAAGAGGGTGCTCGCAGTCGCCCGTTTCGCGTCTCCAGCTTGGAGCACCGAAAGACCCTCTTCGACACACTTTACCGGAACACTGGTCAAGTTCTCCACGTAAACTCGTCCGCCCTTCTCCCTGATGCTGAGAGGGGGGGCGCCTCCCTCCCCTTCTCCCCCAAGCATATCGTGCAACATCTCGCAATATATTTGCAAGTAACTTATAGTGAAGGAGGCATCTCCATTTTCGCCATCAGTGCCTTCTGCTCTGTCGAATAGATCCTTCAATGCACGCGGGATCAACCCCGCATCATTCGGAATATCGCCCGTGTAACTGGCGCCTTCTGGTCCGCGCATCGTGTATGTTTTTCCGCTTCCCGTTTGCCCATACGCAAGAACGGTCCCGTGATAGCCCTCCCAGACTCCATCAATTATGGGCTTGACGTTGGAGCTGTACAAATCATTCTGTTTCACTGTTGGACCAGCAACTGCATCATATTTAAAGGTCTTGAAATCTCCTCCAAAATTGCTCGAGTAAACAATTTTACCATCCGGTGTGAATGACTGAATTGTGGATTCCACGGAACCTACATCCTCGTTGCTAGACAAAAAGGTTGTTCCTGTCGTTTCTCCCATTCCTGGAGCAATGGTGGCAGGAGATGATCGAGTTGAATCAGGTGCAGGCACAACCAATTCATCCTGAGAATCAAACGGATTCAAACGGGGTGAAACTTGCGGTGTTGGCAGATTTGCCGGCACGTCCATTGCGAGGGTTGGCCTGAGTCGGCAAACCACCCTGATCTTCTCCTTGACAGTGGACATCTTGGAGTTCAAAATATATTTTTTGTGAATTTCTGGGTTGGAAGATCGTCTCCGTTCAAAAAGCCTGACAAGAGCAATTCTGCGTCAGCCTACTCTGTGGCAAGGGGGGAATTTTGGAGGTTTGATTAAATTTATTGTTTCAAACAAATTTTGTGACCGAGAGGTTCGAGGTTCGAGGGCAAATTCGAATGCTTGGAAAGCAGGAAAAGAAGGGGGACGCCCAAATCTAACAGTAGAAGATAATACACATTATTTCTAACCGATCCAATCCCCTTCCAAGATCCATGCATTCCATATCATCGACCTCGACTTCTTAGTTCAGCGGGTATATTACGGGATACGAAATTAAACATTACCAGCCCATTATTCCTGCAAAACATCTCTACACTTAACCCTTAACCCTAACATTTTCGGACCGTAAATTTACAATTTCTTTCTCACAACGTTGGCCCACTCCCTTCCCTTGACCTCTTTGATTTGCCCCATGGCTGTCCTGTATCCATCTCTATCCTCCTCCGTCACCTCATTGGCCATAACACTCTCAATAGCCATCTCAGCCATGCTCATCACCGTGTTAATGCCTAAGGCTGCCCTCGCTGACGCCTCCACATCGTCTAAATACTCCGCCTTGAGTTCGTGCATCAGCGCTTCAAAAGGGCTGATCGTCTTCTTCTCCTTCTTCTCATCAGCATCACCACTGCTCTCTCCCTTTACTGCAGGCTCCTCCTTGTCTTCAACCGCACCTTCGACCTCATCGACGACCTCGTCAGCAAGCTCCTCATTGATCTGCTCCCTTCTTCCGACCAATGCGCTGTACACGAAAGCGTCGCAGCTAGTCCCATTCCCAATCCTGAACCCTTTCTGATCCTTTTCTACTACTGCGGTTAAGGCCTTACTTACAATCCCCACGATTGTTTCCACAAACGTCTGATCAGAGTCTCCCCCCCTTCCGAATGAGAAGTTTCCGTACCCTACACCTCCAACTACATTATTCTGCAACCAGCTGTCCTCCATCTCCGTGCTCGACGTAATCTGCGAACTCAATAAGTTGATATTTTTCTTTCCCAACTCAAGGAACATACGATCTGAATCCACCTTCTCGTGCTTGAAGTTATCCCCGTGTTCGTAGTGCCCATGGGCAGGGGCATCGGCTATCTTGAACATAAACTTTGGCACCGATAGGTCGTCAAAGCTCCAATCTAACTTCAGTGCCGCCTTTATTCCACCAGCGACATCCTCTGGGCAATCAGCGCCACCCCTGGGCTCTTCTCGCTCGAAGGAGCGCACAAACTTTTTGCACGCCTCGTCGTCCTTGAGGTGAACGAAATCATAGGGTACGGGATCGACGGTGTCATGATCCCTGTAGCAAACGAGAGAGACGAAGATCTTCTTCGAGGTCTCTTGCACCAGTCTATTAACTACATTTTTTAGGAGACGCTTGGTCTTGTTCATCCAGGTCCCCATGCTTGCCGTGCCGTCCAGCAAAATGCACACCTCGACTTTATTGCTCTCTTTCTTTCCTCCTAAAGGATGAGCGACCAGTGGGAAGTTCGAGTACGACGTCTTCAATGTCGAGGTCATCTTGTGAACTGTGACGGTCTTGATATTCTCGTTGTCAGCAAGAAAACTCGCCTGCTCTTCCTTGGGGAGAGATAGTTTTGTCTCAGTCACTATGATGAGATCGACCGTATCAACGGGATTGTCACCAACCTTTGAAGAAGAGACGTGAGCAGAAACCGTCGCCAGCATATCTCTCTCGAAGGCGACCTCCCCATCTCCATCTCCGTCATCGTCGGATTCAAACTCCGAGTCGCCTGTATCAGAAAGACCGGACAATTCTTCGTTTCTATCTCCTACTATGAGGTCTTTCAGCGCCTTGTATTTCTCCGCCGCCCCTTCGCCCTCCAGAGCGTCGATCCTCACCACCATCTTACCCACGATAAACGCCTCGGCTCCCAGCCCCATCGTCAATACCAGCGCGGCAACCGCAACATTGTCTGCAGCAGCTGCTGTGAAAGCGACGAGAGTTTTACGGTAGACTTTGTCTCCAAAGAGAATTTTGGTTGAATCTGAGCCGCCTCCATCGACCAAAGCCTTTGATATCATCTTCACGGAATTATTTAGCGAGTGACGGAAGTATACCATATCAACATCAGCGTTCACGTTGCCATCACTGTTGACTCTCTGCAGTCTCATTAAATTCGTAACAAACTCCGTGCTGGTGAAATCGTCGGGAGGAGGGGCATTGCGAGTGACTTGGTCTTGAATGTTATACACGCGAACGAGTGCCTTTTTATTCTTCGCCATGGCAAGTTTTGGAAACGCGGCCACCGAAACCCCCTCAAAATCACTCTTCTCCGCCAAGAGTCGAGTGGGATAATGTCCGCGCTGAGTTACGTGGTCGCGGAGGGGACGAAGAACATCTTTTCTGTACTTAGTCAGCAACGCCTGCTCGTACTTTTCCTTATTAGCCCCCTTCTTGAGAGACATGGAGAACTTCCGGGCCGAAAGTCGCAGGATAAACGACTTCTTCATACCCTGTTTGGCAATGTTGCCCGGGCGCTTCTTCTTCTCGTCCTCCTCAGAAAACATCTTATCTTTCCTTTTACGTTTCTTTCCACCGCCGTACTTGTCTGCCCACTCATCATTATTGCGTCGCCCTTTCTTGGCCCCCGTATTCTGCTTCTCGGCAGGAAGATGCTTGACCAAAGGACTCACGTCAGACTTCTTGCGATCGTCGTCCTTGCAGTTTTTCTCCTTCTCCATAGCTGCTTGGTCCTTTTCGATCTGCGCAAGAATGAAACCGTCGATCTTTTTAATAAGGTCGGCGTAGGGAAGGGTTTCAGAGCCTTCAGTCTCGTTTTCCGAGGAACTCTTCTTGCTCTCGAGCTCAAACGACATCCATAACAGGTCTTGATAACTCCCATACACGGGGAGAATCTCCAACACGTCGACCAGCTCCGGGAAGATGAGGATTAGGGAGAGGATAAGTTTCCGGGGGACGTTCTTCTCGCCACCCCGTCCAGTGGAGGTAGAAGAAGAAGTAAGGTAAGAGGTGGAGTGGGTTCGAAGGTGAAACGCAAGCTGATGTTGCATGGAGGGGGTTGAGGTTGAGTTAGTCGTGTCAAAATCGAGATTGAAAAAAAAAACAAGATCCCCCAGAAAACAAGACACCCAACAGAAGACAAGAACCAACAATTTCACTCGGATAGTCTAGTAAATCTCACCTTCAGAAGCGCGACTGCGACCTCCTTTCTGTCTCCCCCCGCGTTCTCGAAGAAGGTACGCACGTGAGTCTCTACAACTTGGTCAGAGCGCTGGGCACTTGCAAGAACCAAAAAAAGATCCTTTGCATCCTCGCTGAATTTCGAGAACTCTTCGTCGTCGCTCATGTTTAATGATCTGTGGTCCGTAATCCGTGTGTTGTTGGAGTTTTTGCTCTGAAATAATTTTTGAGTGGTGTGAAAAGTGTTTTTAGTTGTTTTTCTAGTGTTGTTCAGCCAGCCCGACACAAAAATACTTTCTTTTAGCTTCCCTTTTATTTATTGGCTAGATAATCTTTCATAGGTGCTCACAGAATTTTGATCAAACTTTCACCGATTTTTTGTTCGGTTACTCTCTCCAAATACACACGAATTTGTTCAACGAGAACTTATATGGTGAAATCACTGCGCTAACAACTCAAAACTAACTAACTGCCAGTAAAAAACACATCAATTTTGTGCAAATACTCAAACTATTTTTCTTCCTCTCTCCCTCTCGTGTTCTTTCTCAATCGCAACATTCAGTTCAAGTCATGGCCCCCCAAATATCTCACAAGCATAGTAAAACACTCGGGTGTGAACCTCTCGACAGTTTGGGGAGCTTTCATATCGCCTTTGTTGTTTCATCCCAAACACATACCAACCACCAAAGCCCCTTCACCTTAAACAGTCGGCTTGTTGTCACTGGTGTTCAACAATTTCTCCATTTTGTTCTTCTGCACCTCTGCAACGTCAGTTCCCGCAACAACCTCACCATTCTCGTCGAGGGGCAAGTGGAGCTTCCTCAAGTTGGGACTCAGTTTGAGGCTGTTAACTCCACCCCTGTCGTCTCCAACAATGACAATGTAGTCCTTCTCGTTGAAGCAGACATGGGTCAGCTTGGCGCGTTTGACAACCTTCTGCTCGCAAAGGGGCTCGTGCTTGTTCTCGGCAAGGTCAAATACATGGACCTTGCCGTCGCTAGTGACTGCCGCGAAGACAGTACTGCTGTACGGGCTCCAGCAAACATCCCCGACAGCATTGCCAAGGTCGAAGCTCATGATGGGCTGATTGTGGTTGTGATCCCAGAGCTTTACGGTCCAGTCGGCACTGCAACTAATGAAAACACGCTCGTGGAACGGATTCCACTTGATAGTGTACACAGCCATGTGGTGTCCCTCGTATGTTTCCAAATACTGTCCACTGTATGCCTTACTGCACTTGTGGATGTTTCCTTCTTCTGTCCCGACAACGAAAAGGTGCTCCTGCATCTTGTTGAAGTCGAAGCAACATCCCCCAGCCAGTCCGCTGAGAGAAGTTTCCTCTGGATCGTCCTTAACATTACTCACAAGCTTGAGCTGCATGATGGGCTCCATCTTGAGCTCGTTTTTGCTCATTATCCAGTTAGCAACCCTGCCGTCACTACTGATGCTGAAGAAGTTGAGCTCCTTGGCGAGGTCCTCTGCCTGCCAAAATACCTGCCATACAGGATCGGTGTGCTTTCCGGTCTTGATGCTGCTGCTGTAAATGGGTCTCATGCCCTTGTTCCTCACATCATATACCATTACTGTGCCGTCATAACAGCCAACTGCCAACAAACTGGGGTGTTGGGGGTGAAAATCTAGGCACATTACGCCACTTTCGGTACTGAAAATGTACTCGGGGTAGCTCGTGTTTTTAAGACTGTAGCAGCAGATCATGCCACTGCCCTGCCTCATGAAATCATAACTTCCGTACCCGACAGCAAATAAATCAGGGTACTGCGGGTTCCAGCAAAGTGCCGTGACCTGTTTCCGCTTGGTCCTGTCCGTGCTGAACCTCCAAAGGGGCAAGAGACTACCCTCACCTTCCCTGAACTGGTCACTGGCATCCTCCCAGAACTTGAAATCCTGGAAGATCTCGTCCTCGGCATTCTGATTGACAAGGCGCTCAAGGATCTTGAGCGCATTTTCCATCTTGGCGGAGTGAACGGTGTCTTCCTCCTTGCTTGAAGTAGCCTTGCTACTGGCGTTCTTATCGGGATCCTCATAGCCTCCACCGTAGCCTCCTGACTTCTTGCCCTTGTCAGCATTCTCAACAATCTTCTTGTGCATCATGGTGCTCTGGTAGTCCCCCATGTAGTGGTCGTAGATCTCCCACTGGGTAAGTGTGTGTGAGAATTGAGTGACAGGGGGTGGCTCGGTGCTTACACCCCTCTCCCTAAGGGGGTTGGTGAAGGTCTGCGCAGCACGATCACTGTAGTTAAACTGGTTCTTCCCCCCGTCCCCACCCTGCTCCTCATTCCCCTGCCTCATATCCTCTCCATTGTCCTTCATCTCCTGTTCCATCGCCAAGCGCTGCTCTTTCGCGTCTTCTTCCTTGCGCGCAGCCCAGAGGGACATCTCCTTGTACTCAGCGCTGTCCTGGTGGAGCATGCACCCGTCAACACCGAACTGCACTGCCATGTGCTCCCCTGCAGCAGGGGGGTCTGGCTTGTAGCTCCTGTCCTTGAAGTTAAACTTGGTAATGTTGCGGGGAATGTTGGGGTCGTCGGCAGTCAGAACACGAGTGATCTCCTGTTTAAGCTCGGCAGAGGTTAGGTTCAGCTGATTAGAGGGGCGAATTATCACCTTCTGGGGCTCAGTGAACATGTCCATGTCGTCATCAACGGAGGCTGTGGGTAGTGTTGGGTTAGTTACAAGGTGTTCAAAGGGATTAGTGGAGTAAATAACGTCAGAGAAAGGGTGGAAGGGGGTGGGGAAGTTTGAGGAGTTGAGATCAACTCAAAACAGGTACGGTTAATAGAGGGGTGCATGATCTGTACTTACTTGTAACTTTGGGCTTCGAGGCCTTCTGAGCCCCCTTGTTGGGGCTGCGTTTCTTCGTGGGCGCCATTTGAATCCTTTGGCTCGACTTTCAATTTAGCCCCACCCCCCACCCCCACGAAAAGTCCGGCACACACCAGGCTGCCCCCTCCTTAGCAAAACCCTCAAACAAAGCAAATTTCAGCGCAATAAAAAAAGATATTGACGCAGTTGGGCGAACATATTTTTTAGTGTTCTTTCGGCGCGTAAATCAACCCCCCTCGACGTACTCTCTTCGATAACTTCCTCAGCAATTCACACCGCTTGTCAGGTCTTCCCCTCAGATTCTTCTCTTTTTGCGGCCTCTATAATTCTTCACAGTGTCTCAGTCAGTCTCAAACCGTCGATAGCCTACTTTATCTTTCATTCCAGAGCCCGAGATTCAGATAATGTTGCGGCGGAGCATCCCCTTACTCGCCCGTCAGCACAAGACTTTCCAGAAGCAGCAATTTTTTCCATCGGAGCCTTTAACTCTTGTTTCCACTTTCCCAGGGTCTCCCTCAATGCCCCCCAAGGCTGTATTCAAGACGCGTCCTTCTATGACTAAACACGAGATCAAGGAGTACCTTACAAAGATTTATAACCTTCCTGTTGTCAAGGTGAATACAATGAATGTCATTGAGAGGAGGAGGCTCGAGGCTAATGGGGCTACCGGTAGGAGAGTCGTTAAGACCCCCGCTTGGAAGAAGGCGATTGTCAGGTTCAGGAGATGGGAGGGGGATGAGGGGAAGGCTGTAGACCAAGTGGCTGAGGTCGTAGATGAATCATAAATAAATCCCTTCCTACACCTGGATCCTGACAATACCAAAATGCGACACTGGCTGGAGTTGAAGAGGCATCACACAATAACAAATACAAAACCCACGATGAAAAGTATTTTTGCTTCTTAAAACTTTTATCTTTCATCTTTCGTTATTATCATTATCAAAACCTTAAGTCCTCACCATCAAAGTTGTCAAAGTCATCGTCTTGTAGGTCATCACCGTCGTCGTCGTCGTCGTCGTCGTCGTCGTCGTCGAGTCCGAGCGCTTCAATTCCGTCAATTATGTCGTCATCTTGGTCTTCTTGGCTGTCTCCTTCATTGTCATCTTCTTGGTTTATTTCCGCTTCATTTGAGTCAAGAAGCATCACATCAACAGATGCTCGATCAGGAGTTGTCCCCAGAACGGCTTCTGGTATCCCTTTCATTGGGGTCAAACCAATCCCACCGTCGTCCACGACGACCACCTTCCCGGAGGGGGCCTCGGCGCTACTTTTAGCCCTCGGCTTTCTGGCAGATTTCTTACCCTCAATCTCCACGATTTCCTCGGGGGTGAGCCACCTACCCTCTCCCTCGATAAATTCCTCCATGGGGATGGAGCTATCTCTCTGGGGTCTTCTCTTGTAGTAATAAGGTACGTCGTCGAAGTGGGGGTAGGCAATTCCACCAGGGGCAGAATGGCGGTCACCGTAGTACTCATCCTGGTCATCGGGATGGGAGGTGAGGGTGTCATTTGGGATCAGGGTCGGGTCCTCGAGGGAGGGGAGGTCAGAATAGGGGGCATTATCGCGCTCGAGGGAGGGTTTCATTGTGCCCGGATAGAAATGGTTCGGTTTGTAGGTGTCAGGAAGGAAAGATTTTGGCTCTGTAGAATAGCCCCAGGATTCAGGAGGGATTATGTTGAGAAGGGTTCGGGAGGACGGGCTCGAGGATGGTGCCCAAAGAAAAGAGGTACGGAGATGAGAAGGGGTTGAGAAGAGGGGGGCAATAGGGGGCCTAGGGGGAGAGAAGGAAAGGGAGAGGAGAGGGAGGACAAACAGAAGGGACCAATGAAGGACCCACATTGCCACGGATTTCGTTAAATAATGGAGGAGAGGGGAAATCAAGGAGAATAGGTGGTGGGAGATCGGGTGTCTTCTTCCTCACAGTTATGAATCTGTCGGGGGAAGGGTGCACTCATTCAATAGACAAACATCATAGCAATTTCCCTCTCAGCAAATATTTCTCTACAGAACGATTTATTCATTCGTCGGTCTTGTTTCTTGTCTCCCTCTGAATTCTTGCTGAAGCAAACTTGTTTCAGTCTTGCTGATGGCTGTATCGACTCGTTCAGGACGACAATCACCGCTGTCACCTCCGCTGTCACCCAATGAGATATCGAAGAATGGGACATCCAAACCTTCGTCCTCGTCCTCGTCCTCGTCCTCGTCCTCATCCTCATCCTCATCGTCTTCAAGATACATCAATGTTCTCCTTTTTCTGCTCACTCTCGACATGTTCGCTGTGGCACTCGTTGTTCCCCTGCTATCGACCTACTACAAGTCTGCAGGTATCACAGCAGGTAGTCTCGAGCTCATGTCCACCCTATTTTCGGGTAGCCAGATCATGGGAGGGATGGCAATTGGCATTGCGAATGATGCTGGAATACTATCTAAGGTGAGAAGTGAGATTGTGAAGAGAAGACAGGGAAGGGGAAGGGGATGGGATCCTACTTTTCAGCTCAACTATATTATCCGATAGCATCATGTTTTAACAAGAAAACACGATCTCCCTCTCAAAGCGTTCGACACTAGTCCTAAGTTTCGCCGGTTCAATGCTGTCCTATTGCATGATTGGTTTCTCCCGTTCGTTTGTCATCATTTGTCTTTCGCGTATCCTCGTCGGTTTTGTCAAGCAGACGATGACAGTGATAACAGCAATGATATCAGCTGGGACAGGGAATGATGAGAGGGTATCAGTGATGGGCAGGTTCTCGACTTGCGTGCAGGTTAGCTGGTTCATCGGACCATCGGCGGGGAGCTTTCTTTACAAAAGGGTGGGTGAGAGGGCACCTTGCGTCGTGGCAGGTGGTATCTTTGCGCTCAATGTGGCTGTCGTGCTCCTTTGCCTGCCAAGTACAAGGGGGAATAACGGGAGCAAGAAAGTCGATAAGGAGAAGAAAACGCCGATTAAAGAGATAGTAAGGTCCAACTCCGCCCTTCTCCCTCCTCTCCTGACTCTACTGCTGTATTCTTTCGTCGCTCGCTCGACATCGTCTTCAACCCTCATCAATTACTGGGAGACAAGGTACCAAGTCGAGTCGTATGTCAGGGGCTACATCATGAGCTATAGCAGTCTCCTTGGATTAGTGATACAGTGGGCTCTCATTAAGCCATTTTTTAGTAGATTGACGCTCAGGACAGGTAGCGTCGTGGCTTTCTGGATTTATGTGTCCGGGGTTGCCGTGGAGAATTTGTGCCAGGGAAATATCTGGTTTTATCTTGGAGTTGTGGTGCCTTTGAGCACGATTAGTTTCAGCGTACTTCAGGTTTCTCTGAAGACGTTAATAACGACAACCTGTCAGAAGGAGTACGTTTCGTCCGTTCTCGCGGCTCTCGATGTTATGACTTCTTGTCTCTCCGTCATGTCGCCCTTCTACCGGTCTTTAATTTTCCGAAAAATTGGATATATAGACAGCCTGGATGAGGACATGCTTTTCAAGTGGAGCTGGCTCGTGTTTGGGCATTGGGTGGCAGTCGCCGCTATCAGCTCGCTGCTGCTGCTTGGAGGGAAGAAGCTGGAGAATAATAGTGAAAAAAAGAAAGAATAGTCGGAGAATAATAATGAGTAGAGTTTGTGCCTGCTGTTGCCTGTGTGTTCTGCCTCGTTCACTTTATTTCTTATTTTCTCCACTTTCTATCTATTCCTTCGCGCTCTTCTGTATTCGTTAGCGAGTTTGTATTCGGTTGTAAATCCTCCCCCCTCATCCCCCCCACTTTCTACCTCCGCCTCTTTATCTACGAACCCAAAAGTCCTGGCAATATTGCGCATACTCCTCTCCCCATAATCGAGTAGAACCGGATCGTTTTCAGGGAGATCCTTGAGAGCAACAAGAGATACCCCTTCCCGATTTCCAACGAGACGGACGTTCGCACCAAGAGGACCGCCATGGTTACACATGTCAATGAAGGGCAAGATAACTCTCCTCACGACTCCATCGCCGCAAGTTATCTCCATGGCCCTGCTCCTCACGAGAATAAAAGCCCACATAAACGAGTCGAAACCTACAATAGGCGTCCGATGATCGGGGCAGAGGTTTAGTCTGGTGGGAAGATCAGGAGGAGATGTCTTTTTGCAGCCCGAAAACGGACATTGAAAGGACACCCCTTCAGCATTAGTTGTGATCGGAGCAAGGTCGAAGAGGGCTCTATAGCAATTTCTCAGCCAAGACATTTCACCGGACACCTGGTCCTCTAATATTTTGTCGCCCAATTTATTAAATACACCCTCGTTGCGCTCCATTATGAGAAAATCGCTCACGTCGCTGCTCCCCCCATCAACACAACTAGACATTTTAGTTATTGATTTGTCAACAGGTAACAATTTCCACCACTGCCGCCAGTTGCTGTTTTCACCAAGCCTCATCTCGCACAAGATGAAGAGAGTCATCACAAGAGACCAACCCATCACATCACTAGCCCCATTGATAACAGTGGAGAGGGCTTTGGGAAGCCCTTGAGGTAAAATACCCAAGCCCAAGTCATCGAGGTTGGCAAGAGACTTGGACGCCTTCTCGTATGTCAGTACCCGGCTCCAAGGCAACATGCAGCATTCGCTACCCTCTTCAACCGTCTGGGTCGTAGAAAGACCCCGGCCACGGCGTGGATCTTGGGAAAAACCGAGTGTGTGCTTGGTATCCTCCGATGCGGAAGGAAAAGCCCAGTCATAAATTGCCCATTCACCGTCGGTGAGGGCATTAAAATTGAAACTGGAAAACTGCTCTATCATCAGTTTAGTCTTTATTGGATGCGTCCTGAAGTTCTTTTAATGAAAAATCGGTAA
>Ga0115557_1001601_pt1 | contig 15647 bp, 16 predicted proteins | sample COGITO_mtgs_1104_FD_87280 | JGI IMG/M metagenome (GOLD analysis project Ga0115557, IMG submission 87280) | Pelagic marine microbial communities from North Sea - COGITO_mtgs_110421 | ecosystem: Environmental > Aquatic > Marine > Epipelagic | place: Germany:Helgoland, sampling site Kabeltonne...
AACAGATATAGAAAAACAATTATTAACAGATTGTATCAAAGCTTTCCCCCATGTACCAATAGGAAACAATGATAGACAAAATTATCCTGGTGAAGATCAAATCATATCAAGAATACATGATTTAATTACTAATACTGATGTTGATATGAATGATATATTTAAAATATTTTATAATGATGATTCTGGTCGATATGCTGTAAAATTTTATAGACAAATAATTAAAATTCAAGATATTATATTTGAATCACAAAGATTATATTCTGCACAACGACCGTTAAGAATAAATCACCCAAATCATGTTACAAATGATGCATTATGGAGACAATTATTTCATGTATAAAAAATCATGTGTAAGTTGCGATTGAACAAAGCATTTCATGAATGTAATGATAATCATACAATTCAAGATATTCATTACCAATCAAAACATTTTGATCTGAATTATATTTTCCTATTAATTGTTTTACTTTATTTTCACTCCAATAATTATAATCTATTTGTAATAAATGAAATATTTCTTTTATAGATATATTTTTTTTATTCTCTTGATATTTAGCAAACGAATCATAATTATGTAACTTGTCTTGTTTTGCATTTTTTACTAATAAATATGATGTGTCATGAAACATATGCGGCTTTTCATAAACATCATTGACAATGTAATTTCCTAAATTGTATATGAACATCTCATAATCGAACATTGACAAGTTAAAAATCCATGTGTAATATTTCTTTTCATATTTAATAATTAGCAATTGTGAATAGCATTTACTAACTGACATTATTGTACAAATATTATCCATTAAAACATAATCTATTTTATGTTTTAAAAAAGTCAAAAAATCTTGAACACAATTTTGTGTCAATATGGTGGTTTCTTGTTGATATTGTTTTATTAGGGTTTGTATAGATAACATTGTTAATATAACAATTAATCTATGTATCAAATAATTTATCAATTTTTTATTAGTTCTATGTGTGGTGTAGAATTATTAAAATTTGGTTGTACAAATATAGGATCGCTTTTAGGTATTATTTGTGACAGTCTATTACTGCATTAGTGTACAAAGTATAAATAAATCATTCGCTAAAAATGTGTTGAAGCATTTGGTTCAGAGTTTCTAACAATATAATCATCTATAAATAATTTGTGCAACAAGCTCATAACATCACTTACAAATAATATATTGCTGTCATAACTATATTCATCAGCCAATAGTTGTAATTTATTTTTATCATATGGTTTGCATTTTTTTATATTTTTATCATCAAATGAAAAAATAATTAAATATTCTTCCACATAATATAAATAAAATAATATTTCCACCTGTTTAATTTGAACTATTAAATAACCAAGTAAAAATTAATCCGATAATTAATACACCAAAAGTAATGTATGAACCTATCACATGAATTGTTGCAACAGTATACAATAGAGTATCATCAATATTACTAATACAATCAACATTCCATAGTTCAATGGAACCCCATGTTAACATTACTATGGATAATGTCAGAGATCCAGTTTTATTTTCATCTTTTTGCACTATGATAATTTGTACAACAAATAAAATTACATTTATTAGAACAAAATACCATAAACCTGAACTTTTGCATTCATCATGAATATCTTGTGCAGAATCACGTTTCAATGCAATAATATCATAAACAAGTAACGTAATGTATCCTATGGTAATGGCTATACCAATAATTAGTGTCATACATTGTGCATATACATTTTTATTACTTGTTTTTGTACTTTCTAGTGTAAAATTAGTTTCAGTAAAGCTAATATCATCTAATGAACTCATTAAATTTTATATATAAAATGGTGTTAAAATATTGATAATTCAATTTTTATTTAATATAAATTGAATTTATTAAAATTAATTAATAAATATTACATACTATAATGAGTTATCTTATAACAAAAGTGCGTGGTACAACAGGTCATGAATTAAATATTGATTCATTTATAGTCGCAGGAGTAAAGAATGCAATTCAAATGTTTATTGAAGATTTTTTTAATCATAATGTAAATGCAATCATGAATATTTAATTAGTATTAAACAATGTGAAGAATGTGATGATGATTATTATTATTATTATTATTTATGTGCTGAAACTTTATGTAATAAAATGCTGAATGATGAATACTTTTGCAATGATTGTTGTGATACACTATCAGATAATAATATTTTTATACCCTGAAAAATTCTGAAATATTTGATTATTTAATGGATTTTGATTGTAGTTTTGACACTGAAGAAATAAGATGTTCTGCACTATATAATGGCGAAACGGGTATATCAACAAAAACACAATCATTTTCTTCATTAATATCACCATGCAAATATTTGTATTTTTTGTATTCAGAATCACAATATTCTTGATCACTCATTTTAATATTATATTTTTATAAATTTTTTTGCTGTTTTTAAAATCATAATTTTATCCTTTTTGGATTTATTTCTCCAATGAACCAAATTTCTACTATATGGTGTTTTATTTAATTTATTTTCATGGTCAATTAAAAAATAATAATATAATGCATTCCAAATATCGGACCATTTACCTCTTTTATAATTACTCATATTTACTACATAATTATCACTTGATATATATGGTTTTCTCATTGTTAGACCACCATCAGCCCATTGACCCATAGAATATACATTTTGTATCATTACCCAATCATAACTATCTACTGAAAATTCCATAAACCATTTATAACATTCATTTGGATCTATTCTACATAAATTCATAAAATTAGACATAATCATTAAACGAACAATATGATGTAAATAACCTGTTTTAAAAGCAAATTTTATTGAATCATCAATTGGTAATATACCAGTATTACCAACATACCAACTTTTATTTAGTTTATTTTTATGATTAAAGTAATTTGGTTTTACTAAATCGTCATATGCATATAAATAACAATAACGTTGATATTCTCGCCATCCTATTACTTGTCTAATAAATCCTTCATAATTATTTATCTTAATTTTGAATTTTATATAATATTTTGTTGCTTCATTTATTATATAATCTGGATTTAATAAACCAATATTCATCATAGGACTAATTGTTGAATGAAACATGAAACCATTTTCTGAATTTATTGCATCTTGATATGTACCATAATTATTAAATTTATGTTTTAAAAAGTGCTTGAACCATATTTTTGCATCTTTGTGATTTATAGGAAATAATAAGTCACTGGATTCGCCATAATTTTTTGGAAATAATCCATCTATATATTTTATAGCTTCGTTTTCATATTTATCTATTTTCTTCTTTGGAAGATCGGGAATTTCTATATCTTTTAATAGTGGTTTTCTATTTTCATTATCATATGATTTTACACCTTGTAATATTTGTAATTCTGTTTTCATAAAATCATAAAAATTTTTATGGAAATAGTGGTTTTTATTATTTTTACCTTTATGATATTTATCTAAAACATCAGTAGTGACCAAAAAATTAGGATTATAATATACTGTTATTTGTTTATTTTTAGTATATTTATCAATTCTTTTTTGATGCAAATGGTCATTTAATTCAAAATATGCTATTGAATTTAATTTAGACATAAATAAATATTTTAAATCTTTGTTTTTCATAAAATCAATATATTCCACATTAAACTTTTTCTCTTTCAAATATTTTTCATAATATTTCATACTACTTCTATGTAAAACTAACTTTTTTTTATTAAATTTCATTTTCTTATCTCTGATACCAAAATATATAGGATCTTCTATTAAATATATTTTCTTAATATTTTTTGGTAAATATTTACTTTCATAAAGATTGTTTGGAAATAATAATAAATTCATTATATTAAGAATTTATTTTAAAAAATCATTGATCGTTCATTCCAATAACAGTATTTATTCATCAATAGGCAAATACATAACACCAACTAGAACAGCACAATATATTACTGAATGCATCAATACTTGTATCATAGAAGGATATGGTTGATGTTTAGTTAAAAATTATGGGAAAATACTTTTGCCAGTTTTCGAAACACAAGATATAGTGATGAAAACATATGGTAAGAAATATATTAAAAGTAAAATCAAAGAATTAAAAGATAAACCAATTGAATTTAAAATAGAAATGATTAAAGTCAAAAAAGCTCGTCGCCTTAGTAAACGTGTTAAATTTGTATTAAATATGATGAGTCACTATAAATTCAAGCAACATCTTCAGCACAAATGTGTCGAGTATAGTTGTGAATTGGAAATTGTCACTGAAGAATATTGTTTAGATGATTTTTCAGTAAAAATATATTAATGAAAAATCATCTAAACAATATATCGATAAATCGCAAAACTTGTATGAATACAATTAGGAGAAAAAAATCTTGTATGAATACAAATAGAACTACTAATAGTTTAGTTTTATAAAACATAAGGCTGTAAGGCCGTGCCAACCATACTGGCATTAAAATTAGCTCTTTATATACGTATTTTGAGCTGATATATTGAGGTTGTAACTTTATATAATCTTAATATGTATGGGTTTTCTCATTGTTATTTCACGGTGACCCCGAATGACAATATTTGTATTATATATTTTATATAATTCACTTGATTAGTTATTATAAATTCACTATAATTGGTAATATTAAATAGAATTATATGTTTAATATCACCACATCTAATTTTCGATGCCCAAAAAATCAACATATAAAATCAATAAAAAATTGAAAATTGAAAATTGAAAATTTGATGTTATTATACAATATATAATTCAATATGACAACAGAAAATATAAACCAGCATTTTACTTTAAGTAAAACACTCGCATCTATTATTGGGAAACCAATTGCAACAGAATCTGATATTAATATATGTATTCTAAAATATTGTAAAGATAATAATTTACAATGTACGGACGGATATAAGCTCGATGAGAAATTACAATCATTATTTAATATTGATAAATGTGATACTGAAACTATTGATATCCATCAACTTCATCTTTATCTTCAAAATGTTGTTAAAGATTTGGATAAATATGAAGTAACTAAACTTAATAAACTAAAAGTACAAATTAGTAGATGTAGAGATAATATTCATATAATAAATAAAAAACTCATTCGTTATAATAAAAGAAAACAAGAACTAATTGAAGAAGATTGCTATGATAATGATATAATGAAAGTAAATAAAAAACTTCAAGAGTATAATATAAAAAAACAAGAACTAGAAGATGAAATGAAAAATTTAAGAGGAAGTGCCGAAAAAACGAAACGGGAAAACAGACAATTATCGATTAGAACACCGCAACGATATAAAATATCGGAAGAGCTTTTTACATTCATTGGATCACCAAATACGGATCCAAATTTTGTTCCAAATAAAGAAATACATTTCCGTTCTACAATTAGATCACCATTCCAATTAAATGTACAATATATAACTGGTTTTGTTATAACATATATTAAAACACACAGACTAATGGTTAAAGACACAAATGGTCGCATCATTCCAGATACTGATTTGATAAAACTATTCAATCTCAAAGAGGGAGATACACTTAGTTTTAACAACCTTTTTAGTTATATATCTAAACATTTTATCAAAATGAACTAAATTTATTTATATATAATTCTCTAATATCTTTATTGATTTAAAACAAAGTATTTAATTTTTTTAAAAATATGGTTAATAATATATGGTAAATAATATTTTACACGGTAATACTATAGAAATTATCAATACAATACAAGGTTACTTTGTTTTTTCAAATGATAATAGTAATTTAAATATATATAATATATCAAAAGATCATATTGAATTATTTAATAAGATAGAAAATATTGGTGAAATAAAAGCAGTATCAATTAGTTATAATTTATCAAAACTAATAGTAGTAAAGAAGGATAGTATTGTTGAAGTTTTTGATTTTGTAGATTTTGAATTTGTAAAAAAAGAACCAGATATTAATACTTATGGAGGTAATATAGTAACATGTTGTTTGTCAGTAGATGGAACATTTTGTTATTTATCAGCTAAAAATACCGTACAAGTATGGAATTTAGATGATTTTAAAAAAATAATAACTAAAGAAACAAATGGTTTTGTAAATAAATTAAAAAATAAAGATGATACCATTCTAATTGGAACTGAATTAGGATATATTTATCATCTTAAAAACCAAAATAAATTAATAAATGTGAAAAAAAATATACATGGATGTGTAAATGATATAGATATAAATGCTTATAATATTTTTATAACTGGAGATACAGAAAATTTAGTAACTTTATGGGATAATGAAAATGTTAAAAAATTTGAGGGACATTATAGTAGCATAGTAGATGTAAAAATATCAGAAAATAAAATATTTATTATATCAAAAGATATTGATAATGAATTAATATTATGGAAAATTGAAAATAAATTAGAATATTATCATATTCCAATAAAAGCAGATAGATTTATCTTTAGTGAAGATAATGAAAATATCATATTTTTAAAAAATAAAGATAATAATTGCGAATTAAATTTATTAAAAATAAATAATATAATAAATGAAAACAATTTACATAAATATACAAAATGGGATCATGATAATGCAATAATGATTGGAATTGCAGGAGGTGCTGGATATCAAGATGCTTCATTGACTAAAGATGGCTTAGATTCTAGAACAGAAAATGGTGAAGTAATAGAAAATACTGGTGGCAAAGATGGAATGGGAGGAAAAGGATGGTCTGGACAAGGTGGTACAGGTGGTGCAGGTTGGTTAGGTTCGGGTATAAGTTTTAGTTCTGGTTTAGAAGATGAAGAAGGTGGAAGAAAATTAAGTGATATAACAAAAGGTTTTAAAGGTGGATATAGAAAATCAGAAAATAATTTAGTTTATGGTGGATTAGGTGGTGGTGGCGTAGCTTGGTATTCATCTGGTGGCGGTGGTGGATATTCAGGTGGCGGTGGTGCACAGTGTTATGGTAAGAGTGGTGGAGGTGGAACATTTGTAACAGATGGTATAGAAGGAATAAATGAATATAAAGAACGAGAAGTAAAAAATACTGATAATGGTTATGTTATTTTAAAATCAAAATCAGGAAATATAACATTTAATGGTGAATATAATGGAATAAGAGTATCGAAGAAAAATAATCAAATTGAACCAAATGGTATCCAAATTTATGAAATATTAAAACAAGATAAATATTATTTAGAAATTGCAGGTGCGGCTGGTTTTAAGGATGGTGGAAAAGGAGCAGTAATATATTTATCAATTGAGAATTTAGACGAAGGTGATTTAATAGGGATTATGCCAGGGCAAAGAGGAGGTACACATATTGGTAATTATCAATTAGATTCCGGAGGAGGAGCTACAATAGTATGGTTAATAAGAAATAAAGAAAAAATGTTTATTGCTTCACTAGCACCAGAAAGAGCTGATTTAGCATTAAAATTTATAGAAAAAGATAATTTTATAAATATGATAAATAAAGAGAATATTGTAAATGCATTATTAATTCAAAATTCAGATGATGAAACAAAGTGGGCAAAATTAGTATGTTGTTCAAATGAGAATTCAAATAAATTAGTAGAATATTTAATAAATTTAGAACCAAAATTAAAAGAAAAAATGTTAGATAATGATGTAATTTTATCATCTTTAAAGCCATATAGAGTAGAATCTTCAATAAAACTATTAAATAAATTAGATACAATTAATAATGAGTTAATAAAGGAAATAAAATCAAAAAAAATATTAAATACATTAATAAAAGATACTAGGTCTCATATATTAATAGAAAAATTAATAGAGAAAGATAATAGTGGTCAAATAGGCGAATTAAGTTTATTAGAATCAATACAAATTAAAAACATTGATTACGCATTAAAATTAATAGAAAATAATATAAAATTAACTGAAGACTATGAATTAATAGAAGATTTGAAATATTTTATAGAAAAAGATTATGAAAGTACAAATGATAATACTTTTAAGTTAATAAAACATATAATGTCATTTAATCCATTAGAATTAAGCGATTTTAGTATACAGGTTTATTTGAAAAATTTTTCAAAAGGAAATAAATTTGATAGAATTGTTGAATTATTAAAAGATTTTAATGATGTTATAAATTTTCAAAATTTATCAAAATTTTTATGTAAAAAATTTGTTGATAAGGCTTTATTATATGCTAACCCAGAATTTATGGGTTCATCAATTATGCATGAAATTAGTAAAAATGAATTAGCATATAAATTAGTATATGAATTAGTTTTAAGAGATAAACAATTAGCTATGTTTGCAGATAAAAACGACAGAACAGTATACGATGTAGCATGTAAGGATATAAAAAATGTTATAGATTCAATAATCCAATTTTGTGGTAGATTTAAGATAACTTCTATTAAACCAGAACATAAATCAGCAACAAGTATTGTATTAAGAAGTATTGATATATTTAATGATAATAAAAATGTAATTATAAAATTAATGAAAAATAAAGACCAATATTTAAAAGAAATTAATATAAGGAAGAAATTAAGCGATACTAATGATATAGTTAATATATTTATTAATTCAGATGATACTAATGATATAGTTAATATATTATTTCATTCAGAATCACCTGAATTAATAAATATATGGAAAGAAGATGTAAAAAATAAATTAAATTATGAAGAATATATTTATGGTATTATAATGGATGCAGGTGATAGAAATTTACAGACAATATATCAACATGAGAGACCAACAATAAATGAAATAAGAGTTTATACAGAACAAATTTTTAAGGGAGTGAGTTATTTACATGATAAAGATATAATGCATGGTGATATTAAAACATTAAATATAATTAGATTCATTGTAGATAATCATTTACATATAATAGATTTAGATGCGGCATCTTCAACATTAGAAGAATCACAAACTGAAGATGGAATAGTAGATTATGTAGGAAGTAAATTTTCATCAGTATGTTTACCACCAGAATTAATTTATAAATTTAAAAATAACGAAGAAGAAGAATTATATAATGAATATTGGAAAGAAGAAAAGGATAATAATACTGAACTATGGAAGAAAATATCACCAAAAAAACATAAATATGGTTCATTTGTAATAAAGACATTTAGATATGAAAGTGAAAATAATAGAATTCCGTATAAAATAAATTCTTTGCCATATGATTTAGTAGAAGCTTCTAAAAGCGTAGATTTATGGTCATTAGGTGTATTATTATATAAATTATGCACTGATAAAGAATTGGTAGCAATAACAAGAGATAATGATTATGTATCGGGAGGTGGATTTAATTATATTTACACATGGGATGATAAAATTGCTAAAATAAAATTACGTGATATTGAAGATCCATTAGCAAGAAATTTAATTTCTAAATTATTAATTAAAGACCCAACTAAAAGAGCAACTGTAAAAGATTTATTAAATAATGATCCATTTTTTAAAAATCAAAATAATTCAATAAATTCAAATGAATTATTAGAAAATATAAATGAAATTAAAAGGACTTTAGAAGAAACAAATAAAAGTTTAGCAAGAATAGAAAAAAGAACAATAAATATAGAAGAATTAAATTTATCAATAAAAGGAGAATTATCGCAGGGCGTTGAAGAATTAAAACGAAGAATTTTATCTGTAAGTTCATCACAAATACCTACATTTTTTGTGATATGTCCTGAACTATCAGAATTAGATAAAATGAAAAATGGAGCAGATGAAATTTTAAAAGCAATTAATGATAAAGATCATCAAAAAATATTAACATATACGAACCTATTATTAGATAAATCAAGAAATTTATATGAAAATATAACAAGTACAATCTCTAATCCATCTAAAGTATTTAAGGATGCATTAGGTAATGAGAATTACAATATTTATCTTTTATGTGAAATATGCTATGAAAAACAAGAAAGTAACGTATGGCCAATTCCTGTATCAAAAACAAATTCAGAAATTCATGAAGTTGTATCAAAAATATTACCATTAGCCAAAAGTTGTTTACAAGTAGTTAAATTAATCAATGGTGTAAGTAAAATAGGAAGATTATTTGGTTATCCATTACCAAAATTACCAGTAAATGATAAAAGTTTAGATTTTTTGGAAGATGAAACGTCCGTTTCTGAGTTTCATATACTAGAAAATAAATTATTAGAAGAATCTGATAATGAAGAAGAGAATTCAAAAGTAGAAGGATATAGTCAAAGAGAATTCAAAAGATTTTTGAATAAATATGATAAAAAAGAAGAATGGGCAAACTTATCATGTATAACTTTAGACGAAGGTACATCTATATGGTGTTGTGAAAAATGTCATAAAATATTAAAAGATAATCCAAAATCTACTATGAAAAATTTAAAATCATTAATAAAAGATCAAGATTATAAAACTAATGAAATTGTAGAAAGTAAAAAAAAATCCAAAAAGAGTATATGTTGTATTATTTAATATCCATACATATAATCCAAAACTTAGAAATAAATAAAATAATATTGTTGATGATAACAGTGACATAATACATGTATTTACATAAAACTTCAGACTCATTTTTATATATTAATTATATCATAAAAATAATCTAATCATCCAAATCGCTATACCAATCGCTATCCGAATCGCTATCCGAATCGCTATCCGAATCTCTACACAGATACAAATGACGTTGGTGCTTAGCAAAGCTATCTTTATCAGGATCTACAAATTCCAACATGTATTCAATGATATCGTTAGGTAAGAAACCATAATTGATGACAATAACAATCTGATGCATGTAATTTTTATATAACTCAAGATCGATGTTTGTTCGCAAACGGATATGATCATACAAAGGCATGGTGAAACAGCGTTGTTCTAGCAGTATGTATGTCGGAATTTCACTTCTCAGTACTTCACGCTTTGTTTTAAAATCATCAATATCGTAATTCGTCTGTACTCCATCAAACATATTGTCGTAATATTCATCATGGCACATACATTCGTACTTCGGTAAGTGACAACCAATGCAAATAGTATAACAATCGCATGATTTTTTACACAAAGGGTGATTTATTTCACATGTTGTTTCATTGCCACACTGTTTACATTTGTACATCATGTCATATTCATAACTACAGTAATATTCATCTTCGTCATCTGGAAAATAATAACATTGCTTTGTATCATAACATTTACACAACGTCGTTTCCTTATCTGCGACACAATGACACAAAAATCGCGGCCATTTGCATTCGTCGCATTTGCGATAGCCGTGGGCGCTGAATTCGCGACATTGACGGTGTGCAGCTTGATGCGTTGTCTCGGTTATTGGTATGATTTGATTTTCTTCAAGTTGTTTTTCAAGTTGTTTTTCAAGTTTTTGTTCTTCCATAATAAAACGAAAATCCACTCTTGGTTGCTTTGGTATCATCAATATAGATTGATGATTGATAGTAATTTTACACCCTAGTTTGGTCGGGTCTTCGGGTCTCATGGAATCATCAATAGATGATCCAATTGACCCCGTAACTACTTTATTATATCCTAACATCCTATAGATAATATTGCAATACCATGAGTTAGTGTGTAATTTATTTTTTCAATTTTTAATGGAATAGTAATTATATACTGATAATCCTGTATATATATTCGGGATTGAAAGCATATTTGGCATTATTTACATCTAAATCTGGATTATTTCTTTTAATTTGTTACAAATATACATCGTAACAACTTTTAATTTTTCTTAATATATTATCACAAGAAATAATGAATGAAACTATTAATATAATAGAAATTAAATTTATTAATGATTGTATTAAAATATGTTATTCATATGAAAATAATAAATCGATTGATAATTCTAATCTTGTAATTGATTATGAAAAATCGATTTCTATAGATTTGGGTGTTAAAAATCTAATGATGTATTAATTAATGCTGATTTAAATGGTGCTATAAATATTATGCGTAAAGTGTTTGATATTACAAAAGTCATTGGAGAAAAAATATTTAATCCAATAACTATAAATATATTCCATGAAGCTCGCCAGCGGATAAATGTGTCAGTGCACAGATTGGTATTTTAATAGTTTTTAATACTTTTCATCACTATATAATTTCCTAACACTAATAAATCTTTCGAACATTTCTAAATGGTGTAATATGTTCTTCATACTAAAATCTTCAACTATAAATATCATTATAGATGAATTAAATCTGGGTAAATATTCTATAAATTGTTTTGATAGAAAAAATACATACTCATATTTTTTCGGATCCTTAGGAATATAATTTTCTAATGCTTGTTTTCTTCTATCATATGTATTTCGTGATTTTTTTACTTTAGTACTCATCCATTTGATATGCCATTCTTCAGATAAACATTTATTTTTATTTCCTGTTAAATTTTTAAACACACAATAATATTGCCATTTACCACCTCTAGTATATTTGGCACCTCCTTTAATTTCACCATTATGTTGCCTAATTCTTTTATTTGTATCAACGGTTACACCAACATAAGTTTTTACTTTATCGAATATAATATAATTATACCAATTTTTTTCCATTATATGAATTATTATTATACTATCATATAATAACATGCTAACAATATCCTTAAAAGAGAGTGTAATAATAGGTGCGGTAACAGTTTTATGTGCTATACTGATACAAATAGTGGTAAAAATATATGGTGAAGACGAAATTAAAACATCAAATATCTTTTACAAGCATAAAAAAAGTGTAAAATTTTATAGTTTATTATTTTTCATAGGAATATTAATACATTGTTTTGTAAAATACATAGAATTTGATGAATGGTTTTGTAAAAAGATATGTACTAACGAAGGGTGTAAAGTAATATGCGAATTACCATTTAACAATTTTACCAATTTATTAATAACAGTGTAAAATCTCGCTGGAATTTTTCTTATTTAGAAAGTAAAATATAATTAATATTAATGTCAACTAAAAGAACCATAAACCAAAAATCTACTACTAATTCATTATCATTGCAAGAACTTATTCTTATAGGTAAAAAACAAACATCAGTTAATACATATAATTTAAATATCGAAAAATTAGAAAATGTTATACCTACATTAGAAAAATTGAATGCTATTATAGGAATGGATTCTGCCAAAAATACTATTACAACTATTGTATTATATTATTTACAAAATTTATGCGTACGAAATGTAGACATGATGCATACAATGATTAAAGGTGATAGTGGCACTGGTAAGACTATGTTAGCAAGAATTATTGGCGAAATATATTGGAAATTGGGAGTTTTGGATCAATGTAAAAGTAATTCGCATAATGTTGAAAAAGTTGATGATAACGTTGATGATAATCATAGACATTTGCGCAAGAAAACAAAACAAAACGATGTAAATTATATAAATAAACAAGATGATTACGATTATGATGATGGATTTATGGTTGATGATAATGGTGATGATAGTAGTTTCGAAGAATGTGATGATAGCGTATTATCTGATACATCGACAGACAATACATCATATAAATTCATTGAAACATCCAGATCCGATTTTGTCGATAAGTATCAAGGTGGTACAGCTCATAAAGTGCGTAAATTATTTTATTCCGCTATAGGTGGAGTTATTTTTATTGATGAAGCATATTCTTTAGGTAATATTGGTGCCGAAGATACATATAATAGAGAAGCTATTGATGCAATTACTTCCATGTTAGAAAAACTTAAAGGTAGTGTAGTAGTGATATTTGCTGGTTATAAAGATGCAATGGAAAATAATTTATTTCATTACAATGAAGGATTGTACCGTCGTATAACATTTACTATTATAATTGATTCTTATACTCCTGTACAATTGTCAGAAATTTTTTTGATGATGGTTAAAAATATAGATATTGATGATCCATGGCTCGTGACATGTTCTAAAAATTCTATCCAGACATTTTTTAAAACCAATAATGTATTTTTTCCTCATTTTGGTGGAGATATCGAAACATTAATTTTTAATGTCAAAATGCAACATAGTTTGCGTCTATTATTTTCACATAAATCCGAACGGAAACATATTAATATAAGCGATATTAATAATGCTTTTAAAGAATATAAAACACATCGTGCTATTTAGATTATGTGGAAGAATATTTGTATAATGTCTAGCGATTTGTTACTTTAGTAATATTATTGAAAAGCAGCTTTTTTATTGCTTTAGCCTCATGAAACATTCGTGTTATTTTACCCTTAATTATATTAGATTTTAATATGAAGGCTTTTCCCTTGTTTTTTCAAGTCTATAGCTGCTTGGTCTTCAGCACCACCATATGAAAAACCACTCGCAGTACTTGTACAATCAAAATATTTATGTATTTTTATACTAATATAATGCTGTTTATTCTTTTTTTGCTGTATCTAGTTTCTTTTGTAGGTTTTCCAAGTAACCAAAAGGTTCTACTGTACTATTTTCACTAGTTGTTTCACTTTGTTTAATAGTTGTAATACCAATAATAGTTGTAATACCAATAATAGTTGTAATACCAATAATAGTTGTAATACCAATAATAGTTGTAATACCATTAATAGTTGTAATACCAATAATAATTAAACAAAAAATTACAAATAATATTTTTTATTTTTTGTTTAATAGTTGTAATACCAATAATAATTAAACAAAAAATTACAAATAATATTTTTTATTTCCAAACATTTATAATATTGGGTTCTATTTTATTATAAATAATAATTAAATAATTTCATCAATTAGGCCACGACGTAAACATTCGTCAGCATCCCAATCCAAGTCATGTTTCAATAGTTCTTTTAATTGTTTATTAGACATATTAGTCTTATCCTTATAAAATTGTCTGATTCGGTCAGACATTTGATTAACATTCTCATGATGATCTTGTTGCTCTGCCTCAGTATAATGACCCCACATTCCAGATGACAATTGATGAATTAGCATACAAGCATTCTTACCCATCATTCTCTTTTTTCCATGAATTGAAATTAAAGTGCCACATGAAGCTGAAAATCCATCTACCATTGTATGCACTGGCACTTTACACCGTTCCATGCAATCAATAATAGAATAGGCTGCGAATACAGCACCTCCTGGGCTAGTTATATGTAGCACTATTGATGGTGGTTCGGGGAATTTATATTGCATTTGTATAAATTTCAGTTCATTAGCCAAATCATTAATCTCTTTAATTAATGCTGATGCTGTATCGAAATTAATATCATCTTGAAAATATATATGATTCTCACGGACGTATAATTTAGTATCGGCATCATCTCCTAAACCAGGTTTTAAACTTGGTCCTTCGTTATTCTGTCCTCCGCCTAACATTGATAAAATATTTTCGATTTCAGGCTCTTCAACATGGGTTGTCTTCCTTTTTTTACTACTTACGAACAATGGTTGTTTGATAGACCAACTTTTTCTCATTGTTATATGTTGGTATTAAATTCTTAAGTTATTATCTATTAAATAAATAAACTATGAATAAATTAGTTCATTATAATTATACATTAAATTAGGTCGTTATAGTAAAATAGGTCGTTATAGTTATACATTAAATTAGGTCGTTATAGTTATACATTAAATTAGGTCGTTATAGTTATACATTAAATTAGGTCGTTATAGTTATACATT
>Ga0115557_1001602_pt1 | contig 15640 bp, 10 predicted proteins | sample COGITO_mtgs_1104_FD_87280 | JGI IMG/M metagenome (GOLD analysis project Ga0115557, IMG submission 87280) | Pelagic marine microbial communities from North Sea - COGITO_mtgs_110421 | ecosystem: Environmental > Aquatic > Marine > Epipelagic | place: Germany:Helgoland, sampling site Kabeltonne...
GCGAGTACAGCGGTGCCGGGTCTGCCTACTGTAGCACTGCTGGTGCTGGTACAAAGCCGAATGGTGATAGGAGCGGTGTCGTCAACTGTCCGATCAACACATACAGTGTAGGGGCGACTGATGGCTGCAGCTCGTGCAGTGGTGGTCACAGCAACGCTGGAGCTTCTGTCTGTGTTGACACCCCCCCTGGGTTCTATTTCAACGAGACTAGTTCTGTTGATCTTCCCTGTCCTGCGGGTAGATATAGCTCTGATGGAGCAACTAACATCACTTTATGTCAATATTGCGATGGTCCTGGTGAGTTCAGCTCCGAAGGGAGCAGCTATTGCAGCGTCTGTAGTGCAGGGAGTGTTCCCAGCGAAAACAGAAGTACCACAGTCCTCTGCGGTGTCAATGCCTATAGCATTGGCGCGACTAGCAGTTGCACGCCGTGTCCAGATGGTGCTCATAGCACACGAGGAAGTTCATCCTGTATTCAGACCCAGCCTGGGCAGCACTTCGATCCCGATTTACAGCGCGATGTCGACTGCGCTGTTGGTCGTTATAGCTCAAATGGGGGGGCTTGCGCCCCTTGCGATGATGGATTCATCGCTCCGGAGACGAAGAGCAGTCACTGTTCAGTTTGTCCTCAAGGAACGTACAGCGACGTTAATCACGCTGAGTGTCTCCTGTGCCCGCGGGGCACTATGAGTGGAACGGCAGCAAGTGCTTGCGACACTTGCGAGAGCGGCAAGTTCAACGACTTAGAGGGACAGTCAGAGTGCACTCTGTGTGCCAATGTTATCGAAAATAGCGAAACGTTCTTGAGTGAGGGGGTTGGGGCGGTTAGCCTGAGCCAGTGTCAGTGTAATGTTGGCCAGTTTTTGGACACTAGCGCTGCTGGAAGGGAATCGCGGTGCCTTGAAATGATGGAGGGCGCCGACAAGGGGTATCCTCAGAGCACACTGAAAATGCTCCCTCTGGAACATGGGTTCTGGAGAACGAATGAGAACAGTACTGATGTTCGGAAGTGCCCAACTAAAGATGCCTGCTTGGGAGGGACAGATGTCGCAACTTATTGCCGACAGGGTCACTATGGTCCTTACTGTAAGGTTTGTGAAAGTGGCAGGACTGCAGACATATTCGGAATCTGCAAAGAATGCGAAGATGTTGGATCTCAGTATGCCGTGAGCGGAAGTATTTTTGCCGGATTGATTTTTCTCATTTGGATCTTGTGGAAGTGTTGGAGCAAAATGATGAAAAAGTTTGAGCACCAAACTAGGAACGCAATGCAGGCGGCCAAAATCAGCATAGTGACCTTTCAAATTTTGGCTTTTTTACCCAGCGTTGTGCCCAACATGCCTCTGCCAGAGAGCTTCAGTAAGTTTTTGGGTAGCATCAGCTTTTTTAAGCTCGATTTTCTCGGACTGCTAAACTTGGGTTGTGTCTACGACGAGATGAACTACTACTACATTTTGCTTTTCAGTACAGCTGTGCCAGTTGCTCTTGTATGTGTTATCCTACTCGTTGGTGCTGTTAAGAAGGAGGCGAGGAGTAGCACCAGGCTCATGGCACTCGCCATCACCTATATTGTGCTACCAACTGTCAGCATTATCATCTTTGGTACCTTTCCTTGCGACGAATTTGACGACGGGGGAAGTTATCTGAGAGCAGACTATAGTGTTAATTGTTTAAAGTTGGAGCACAAGGTCTGGGTGGTGTACGCATTTGTCATGATGGGAATATTCCCCATTGGTGTACCACTTTGGTACACTTGGTCACTAGTAACGAGGAGAGAGCGAATCAAGATGGATGTCAAAGTCAGGGAAGAGGACGAAGAGCTCATGGCTTTCGGTTTTCTTTTTGCGGCTTACCGACCCAAGATGTGGTGGTTTGAGATCTTCGACACTGCCCGTCGCTTGATGCTGACCGGCGTCCTAGGCACAATTAACCCTGGAACAGGCAGTCAGCTCATCGCTGGTATGTTGATTAGTGGAATCAGCTGCGGCGTTTATGCCTGGTTCAAACCTTACATAAGCAAGCGCGATAACATCATGGGGATTATGGCCAACGTACAGATTTACTTGGTGATGATTGTTGCGCTTGCCCTCAAACAGCAGCAGACACTTCAAGAGATTGAAAGCCTCACTGATGGCATTAGCGGGCATGGACAGCTCACACCGTACGATGAGAATTTGATTGGTGCTGTCCTCATCGTCGCAAATCTTTTCTTGGTTTTGGTGGTCAGTGGTAGTTTGATGGTGGAGTTTAACGTATGCAGCAGGGATGAACCTGAATTCGATGAGAGTGACGAGAGACGAAAGCATCTGTTCAATGCCTTCTCAAGCAAAAAGCTGGGGGATGTGATGGGAGGGAGTAGCAGGAAGAAACTCGCCAATGTGGCTACAGCTATTTTGAAGAAGAACCGAGCAGGGGGGGCGTTGGGAAAAGAGGTCAGTGATAAGGTGGATGCCCCAGCATGGGGGGTGGAGATGAAAAATATCGACCGCCACCCGAGTGCCATCAGCATGGGTGATGCCTTCTCTGGGGGGAATGATCGGAGGGACAGTGAAATTGTAATGGCTCCAGATAATCCCCTTAGAGCAGCAAGTGGCTTAGCAAAAGCGCAGATGGCAAAGATGAATAACCTTAATCGTATCAACCGCCCGAGTGCCATCAGCATGGGTGATGCCTTCTCTGGCGGGAATGATCGGAGGGGCAGTGAAATTGTGATATCCCCGGTCAATCCCCTCAGTGCGCAGAAAGATACAGCAACAAAGAAGGAGGCAGACTGGGGGACGGATAAGGCAAAGGAGATCTGGGATCAGGCCCCTCTAGATTTCGAAGATGAGGACAGGGAAAGTTGGGCACCACCACCATCCACTGAACCTCCTCCTTCTATGATGATGGGTAAGACACCACCACCACCACCTCCGAAGAGGTAATGTATATAAATATAAGGAGATAAAATTAGCTTGATGTGAACCACGCCACTGAGAAGAAGTAACTTTCTCCCCAAACTTTAACTTCTCAGCAATCAATTTAAAACCTATTTTAACCGTTCAGTACAAAGCTACATTCATTCGGATGCCAATTAATCAAAGCCCTGGTATTACGAAGTGGGGGAGAGAGATAGTGATACTGCCGAGCTCAGGGAGGGGGAGGGAAGGGAAGGAGGCACCGATTGCCAATAGGTTTTGAGAGAAAGATGTAAAGCCAGCAATGCAGACCAAAATCGCAAAAGCGGGAACTTCCTTTGCGACGTAGGGGGAAGGATTAAGCATTCTTATGAGGTAGGTGAGCGCGACAAAGATAGAGACGCCCATCGCTGCCTCCAGCCCCATCGAAACTTGCCCGGGATTCCCAGAGTTGAGCATTGGTGAGACAAAAAAAAACAGAACGGGAGAGCCCAGAGCGGCACCAATGAGAACAACTGCGTGCTCTAAAGAGGGGTATTTTAGGAATGAGTAGAGTGCTTCGATTATGAATACGACGCCCAAGCCAATATTTTCTTGCGTGATTGCCAAAATAATTTGCTCAGTCAATTGGTGTACGTGCACTGTGCCAGCTGCAATGTCAGGTGAGACAGAAAAAGTCACGTCAGCTGAAGTGTCAGGAATTATGGGAGCCGTAACGTCCATTGGGGCAAATTCTACGGGTGAATGATTGATCTCAACTTTTGCTGCTTCTACCTCGACAGGTGGAACTTCTGTCGCTCTTTTTTCTGGCTCACTGAATAATGACTCGAGGTTTACCACAGCGGAAGGAGGTTCATCCTGAATTTCAGGGACTGGTAATGCTAATGTTTTATCGGGCTCAGGATTGGAGAATAACGACTTGAATTGTTGCAGCCCTTCGTCGGGGGAGGCGGAAAGGAGCTGGAGAGGTCGACGGCGAACAAGGGGCCCTTGATGGCGAAATGATGGAGTGATGCAAAAGGCAGAGCATGAGCTGGGCAAGCTCAATAGCCACCATGTCACCAACGCTGACTTTTTCATGCGTATGTGTGGGTTTAAGAGGCTGATCGGCTGATCGTATCTTTAGTAAAAAGGGAGGCAACGAAATCGAATTCCTTCCTGGTTTTTTTTTTACCGGTTATCTCTTTATGCGCGTCCCCATCTCGTATCGCTTTTTACCTGACTGTGGCAAAAAAAATCTGAGATAAAGTGTTTAAAGACCAATACGCAGCACTTCGCTAATTACATATCCGTATCTAGGTCATGATGGAGAAAGCAACTCACCGAAAGAAGCGTCGAGGTCTATATGGTCGGGGTGACGCTAAGCAGATGAAGGTGCTGCTGGTCTCACTGTATTTGGTGTTGGTGTTATACTCCATAGTGGTGTTATTCGAAGGGACTTTAATTCTGTCTGACAACTGCAGTGCCCCAACGGACTCCGCCCCGACAGCGGCGTATTCGAATCCGGATTACGATACAAATCCTTGTCTTTGGGTGCGTTCGCCGACCTTGCTGTACCTCACACCTCTTGAGTGCGACCTCTCCCGAAGATTGGTCGTGTCTGTCTTCTTGGGTGGTTGTATAGGGTGGGAGAGACGAGAGTCAGACCGACCAGCTGGTATCAGGACAATGTCTCTCGTCACTCTGGGTAGCTGTTTGTTTACCATTACCTCGATGTTCTCTTTCCAGTCTGGTCCGATGAGCTGGGATGCATCTCGCGTGGCCGCTGCCATTCCAAGTGGGGTTGGGTTTCTTGGGGCAGGCTTAATTTGGAAAGGCGAGGTGTTTGTGGATGATGGCAATGGGAAGATCCATCAGGTCCATGGTCTTACAACTGCAGCGAGTGTGTGGCTGAGTGCTGCTGTCGGAGTGGCTGTTGGGGGGAGGTTGTACTTTATTGCCCTTTACACTGTGACACTGATTATCGTCATTCTCAGGTTTGGCCCTAGACTTATGGCTACCTCAGATGCGGCGAGTGAAGAGGATGAAGATGAGAGCGTTGCGACAGAGAATCGTGATGATCTTGGTGATGGAGAGGAGGAAGAAATTTTACTTCGTAGTGAGGATACTAGACGGACAAGAAATGACGACTACAATGGCAGCATCGCTCTTCATGACTTCCGTGGGTACCAGGTGAGTGAGGAGCAGTATCATATCAATTTTCTGACGTGTAAGTTGTTCTAACGTGTAAGTTGTTCTAACACTCGCGCTGAATTAACCGTCACTACTCAAAACGACAACTACAACGACAACTACAACGATAACGACAACGATAACGACAACGACACCGACACCTAGTCTGTGGACAATTTTGGTGCTGGCGCTTCCGGAGAACCCAGAGGTTTAAGACGTAAGAATAGCTGGCGAAAAATTCCTTCGTTTCATTCCTAGCATTAATATTCTGGACATCCATTTCCTTTCAAGGTACCATTTCCTTTCAAGGTACCATTCCCTCTCAAGGTAAAAAAGTAGGCCCAATCAAAAATAAATGACGACAACAACTTTGACATCTATGACAACGACTATGACATCTATGACAACAACTAAGACACAATGACTAAGGCTTGAGAGTATTTTTTACATGACTAGCTTTGTGTCCGCGTGTTGCAGCTTGCGCAGCTCATTTTTCTCTTCCCCAGTAATCCACCTGCTCTTAAGAGAAGAGGTAGCTGGAAATGGGCGACCGCCCACTTCAGAAACGTCCACCTTGTTCTCCCTCGCAATAATTGCAGCGACGCGGCACTCGCAGTTGTAATTCTCCCCTTCAGCCTGGCAGTGGCCCATACCGGCTCTGGTGCGCTTTCTGATGGCCTGCGTAGAGTCGATCGGCAGGCTGCGGCTCATAGCCTCCACGACCTCCTCTTCCGTCACTTTCTCACACTTGCATATCACATTCTGCTTGGGGTCCCTCACCTTCCCTGGGGGGCCCATTTTTAAGCCCTTCATGCCGTTTTTCGGCCTGATTATTGGCGCCCTATTCGGATTGAAGTTTGGGTCCTTCGTTAAACGCAGCCCATTTGCCTTGAGCATCCTGACTATTTCCACAGCGAGAGCGGGGGAGCCGGCGAGGCCGGGGCTGTCGATTCCGGCGCAGTGGACAAAGTGCCCCGTCTTGTCCGCCACGGAGTTCTCTATGATCCAGTCCCCTCGGTCGCTCTTGCTTCGCGCACCGCAGAAGCTGTGAATCGTCTCGGCGCTGTCGAAGTAGGGCACCAGCTTCTTGCATTTGGAGAAGATGTACTCCTGAATGTCCTTCATGGGTGCTGCCATCAGTTCCTTGCGGTGATAGTCCCTGGCTGTGGGTCCTAAGATCAAATTGCCCCAAAGCGTCGTCTGTACCAAGACGCCCTTTCCGAGCACTGGGTCGGGGCAGGGAAACAGCGTGTGCTTCGTTAGGTGGCCCTGGTTTCTGTTCAACAGCATGTAGTCGCCCAGCCTGGGTTTGATCTTGAAGCTGTCGTCTCCGATCATGTTCGCTATGTCAGAGGAGGCTCCGCCGGCAGCGTTGACCACGAAGCGGGCTCGAACCTTTTCTTTGTCGACAGTCTCCCCCCGGACGGCGTTCCAGCTGCCGCTGCCTCCAGTCATCATATCCTTCACGCTGCAACGAGTTGCACTTCCCTGAGTTGCACTTCCCTGGCTAGCCTTCCCATTGGACTTGACGCGTCCTCCTCCCGCAGGCTTCTTGGCCTTCTTGACAGTCGTCTCAAACGATTGCTTCGCGTCAAACTCTTTCTTTCCGCCGCCTCCCGTAATGAGAGGTCCGCCCAAAACCACGTTCGCCCCGATCATAATAACCAAAGAGGTGAGGGCCATTTTCTGGCCAAGGAAAACATAAATGAGCGACGATATCACAATGTTCACGGACAGATAAACCACCCTCGACATGTGGCTAGTAGTGGCCTCTATGTAGTCCCGAGGCTCCCAGTGACGCAGATCGAGTTCATAGTGGAATTTGTCGTCGGCCTGCGGCTCCTGCAGTTTCTGGATGCCAACCACTTCCCGCCTAATCCTGAGCTCCACACCGTTGTCTACTGCGTTTTCAGCCAAGGCAATAGCATACTCGTAGGGGATGACATTTCCCGCGTCAGGCGCAAGCAGCGCGGCCACCGCATCGCTTTTGATGGCAGGCTCGAGCTCAAAGAGCTCGTCCCGTTCAATGATTCGAAGGTTCTTGACTCCATTCTTCTGCCCCTTGTCATAGAGGGTTTTCAGCGCTTTCCGCTCTTCCTCGCTGAACGCTACCACGAGACTGCCATTTTTCTGATAGCCGAAGCGAAGCTCCTTGTCGAGCTGGGCAAACATCTGGTTCCCAGGCCAGCAGAATTTTGCTCTGTTGCTCCCCGGTTTGTCGTCATAGCCAGCGTGGACGATCCCGCTATTCCCCTTCGTCGCCCCTTGAGTCACGTCGTCGGCGGCCTCGACCATGAGGACACTCAGCTTGTAGCGCGAGAGTTCCCGAGCGATGCTCGCTCCAATGCACCCGGCTCCGATCACAACCACATCGTAATGAGCGACACCTTCCTTATCAAAGAGGGCCACCTTGCCAGCGTTCCGCGACTTTGAGCGGGGGCAGGCGTCGCAGTTCTTGTTGCAGCTCGTCTTCTCTTTGTCGACCATGTAGTTTCCGAAGTTCTCGATGTCCAAAATGTCGCACCACTCCCCTCCATAAAATGCTCCGCGGACACCATGTTGAGGAACCTTCCGAATTTGGTGTGGGTAGTCGGGTGGGGCAAATTCACTCATTCTGTGTGCTTCTTTTCGTACGTGCAATGCTTGGAAGCCAGATTGACTTCGAAAAAAAGGATCTTTGCTATGAGAGCATGTGCTGAGTGATTCAGCAAGAAAAATTATTGCAAATTTTAATTCCTGTCTAATTAGCGAATTTCTGTCAAGTCAAATCTCTTCCCTATCACACACACTGAAGTATTTTGAGCTCTTGAATCAAATAAAACTCAGGAACGTCCCATATATCACGACGTCAGCACGACTCGGCATCATTCCTTGAGTCATCCGGCATCTGCATCATCCTTGAGTCGTCATTACCGGAGGTTTTTTGGAGTCATCATATTCCTTCGCCGAGTCAAAATTATTATCGTCACATTCCTCGTAATGGCGTCAATCCTCGCCTCCTCAGGAAGAACAAGCAGAGCGACGGCTCTGAATCACTTCAATATCTACCTGTTCCGCAACGACTTGCGACTTCACGATAACCCTGGGCTCACCAATGCCCTGGCGGCAAGCAAGAAAGAAGGTTCTCTTCTTGTGCCTCTGTACTGTTTTGATAGTCGCTTTATCGGATCAGGTGCTCAGTCGCGACTTTCGCAGGCTCATAAGTCGTCTCCAGCACGCGCCCAGTTTGTCATTGAGTGCGTCCAAGACCTCCGCCAGCGGCTCCCTCAATCGTTGGTGGTGGGTCATGGGAAGACGGAGGCTGTCATTGAGAAGTTAGTTGATAAGATCGCTCCGAAGGGGAAGGTGACTGTATTCACTCAGCGAGAAGTCACGAGTGAGGAGTTGGAAGTAGATTGTGCAATCCGCCAGCTCCATTCCGTTGACGAGCTGAAGACTGTGTGGGGGTCAACTCTATACGAAGTGGATGACCTCCCTGTGGAAGTAGGTCAATTTCCCAACGTTTTCACTCCGTTCCGCAATCTCGTCGAGAAAAAGTCGGAGATTCGCGCACCCCTTCCTGTGCCTGGTGAGGAGGATCTGCGTGAATTCACTCTGAAAACTGAGGATATCAGCGACCTTGACGACAGTTTTGGAATTCCCACCCTCAAGTCATTGGGCTATGAAGATGTGGAGGTATCGGAGTCATCTCGCCACCCTCAATCTGCCCTGCCCGACCTTCCGGGAGGTGAAACAGCCGGGCTTCAGCGCGTCGAGACCTATTTGTTTACGGAGGATCGCTTGAAGAGCTACTTTGAAACTCGGAATGGTCTGGTTGGAACAGCCTACAGCACTAAGTTCGCCCCTTGGCTTAGCACGGGCTGTCTCAGCCCTCGCTTCATCGCGAGTGAGTGCAGAAGGTATGAAAGCGAGCGGATCGCGAATAAGTCCACGTACTGGGTTGTTTTTGAGCTCATGGTGCGTGATTTCTGCCGTTTCTTTGCACTGAAGCATGGCACCAAAATATTTTTTCGTGATGGCATCACCGATGGCGGTGGCGAGGGAAGGAAATGGGACCTTAACGAGGCTCAGTTTAAGCTATGGCGCGAGGGACGCACTGGGTACCCTTTTGTGGATGCGAACATGCGTGAACTGCGTGAGACGGGTTTCATGAGCAACAGGGGCCGTCAGAATGTCGCTTCGTTCCTGGCCCTTGACATGAGGATGGACTGGCGTTATGGGGCAGAGTACTTTGAGAGCACGCTGATTGACCACGACGTCTGCTCCAATTGGGTCAGTTGGGCAATGGCGGCAGGTGTGACAGGAGGAAGGATCAATAAATTCAACACTGTGAAGCAGTCGATGGACTACAAGGCAGCTGATTTCATCCGGATGTGGGTTCCTGAGTTGGCCAATGTTCCGAATGAGTACATTCACGAACCGTGGAAGATGTCGAAGCAACAGCTGATCGACTACAAGTGCGCAAATTACGCTGGTCGCTGCTTGCAGACCAGGAGTTTTGATCGCGGCGACGGGGGGAAAAAGTTTGATAAAAAGAACAAGAACAAGTATAAAGGCGGTTCTTACAAAATGCGCCACTAATTAAATGCCAAGTTCGTTTTGCATGGGGTATAAATCGTTTTGCTGGGGGTAGAAGTTGGCGACGCTCTTCAGTGGTGTTTTGTTGCGGCGTCCCTTCTTCGTCTTGCGCGACAAAGTTATTGTATTTTTGCTGCTATTGTTCTCGTTGTTTCTGTCACAGTTGAATGCGTTGAGTTGCTCTTGCTGTCGCTGCACTTTTGCCTCGAGCTGCATGATGGTGACATTTTTTAGTGTCAATTCTTTCGTCAACTTGTCAATCTTCTTGTGGAACTCTTTCCTTTCCTCCTCAAATTTTTCTTCGCCATTGATGTTCTTCTCCAACTCCGCAAATTCAACGACACCACTGGAGTCTGCTGGGCTATTGCTTACAGAATTCCTCCTCGTGTAACCTGGGGAGTCGCCAGCAAAGTCGTAAGCAGGGTCGACACTGTCATCAGAAGAGTTCCTCTGCTGAGCAGCCGCTAAAAGATCTCTTTTTAGTTTGGCCGCATCAAAGAGCAGGTCGTCAGCTTTGTTATAGAGGGAAGAGGCAAATTCATTCCTCTCTCTGCGCGGCTCGAAAACGTCGACAATGTCTTCTGCTGGCTCGAGGATGGGATCCGTCTCTGTCTCTGTCTCGAATTCGGCCAATTCGAGTAGGTCGTAACTGCATGTGGGAGGCTGCACGACTTTGTCCAGACTGGCCTCTTGCAACTCGAGAAGTCTTTTTAGGGTAACGACTTCCTTCTCAAGCTCGCAGTTCCTCTCAACCAGGTTATTGTGCTGCCTCTGCTCTGCGGTCTCTAATTTGTTCATTTCCTTCTCCCGCCTGTACTGTTCGGCCATCTCGATGCCTGTCAGTTTCTTACTACTCTTTGGGGCTGGCGGCGATGGAGACGGTAACGGTGATTGTTTCTTTGCAGCTTCTTCGACTGGCGGTGGTGGTGGTGGTTTTGTTGCCGCTATCATCGTTGCCGCTATCACGCTTTTCTCGTCAATTTTGGGTTTAGTCTGAACATACATGGCACGCTCTGCGAACATGAGCGTGTTTAGGTTCTCTTCTAGGCTCTCTCTGTCGTTCGAAACGTTCGCGATCAACACGCACGCAGCCTTCCCGTTCAAAGTCTCGGTCAGAATTCGAGTCAGTTTGCTGTCCCGAAACGGGACGTGGTCACTCTTGGTATTTTTCCCTAGGGCTTTGATGACATTTCCGAGAGTAGAAATGCTCTTATTGATCTTGCATGTCTCTCTAGCAGCGTTTGCACCCCCCCCGACCTTAGTTATCCTCTCGCTTCCAGCCAAATCGACGAAAGTCAAGGTACTCCTCCTGACCTTCAGGCTCACCCCCAGGCTCACCCCACCCTGGGTGGGACCCTGGGTCGGAGTGCTTCGCGTTACTCCAAATCGCAAAATTGCGTGTGATCTACTACTGCTGGCGTTCTGTTTCGTGCTCCTGACCGCGCGATGCTGCGCAGCAGTACGCAAAACTGCCAGGACGCCTTTCACGCTGGTGGCAATTACCTGCGTCGCTTCAGGAACAAAGACACCAAGCTCAGGACTCTCCCTGATGGCCAGGCTTTTCTTGCTTGTCGGTTGCAATAAATCACTTACTGTCTCGTTATAGACCTGCACAAAACTGAAAATCACGGACACTTTATCACCTGTTGCCGTGTAACGATTCGCAACTGCGAACAGTGCTCGCACAGTTCGAGGGATTATGCCAGCTTCTGAGGGCGGAGACATCATCTTCTTTGCTAAATTATTTTTATTTTTGTTGGCATCTCTGACGCTGCTGGGGGGGGGAGGGGGTAAGCGGGAAGGTGCTTTGATGATGTGCTGAGATTTGCACACATAACTCTGCTTGATTGCATCCACCCTTCCACTCACTGTGTTTGTGTTGACCCTTGTCATGTCGATAACTTTGTTGGGATCGGGGGAGGAGGAAGAGGAGGAGGGGGAAGAGGAGAGGGGAGGCGTTCTTCTCGCCACTAGGACCGTGTTGGTCTTTCGCAGTTGCTTTTTGTTCTTAGTAGCTCGTGAGCTATTCTTCTCAGGAGTCATGAGTAACTCTTTCGCCGAAACATTTTCCATATCAATAGGAGGCTTGATGTCTTTGCACGCTATATCATTGCCCATGTCTCCAAACATCGTAAAAGTCTTGCCCGCTCCCGTCTGACCGTAGGCCATAACGCCCCCCGACATGCCCTTGAAGACTTCCTCAATCATATTTGGAACGTTTATGGAAGCATCAAAGACCTGTCCTTGTGTACAGCGAGGCGGAAGAATGCGGTCAAACTTGAATGACTTGGGCTTGCAATACGGTTTTGTTACTGAGATAGTACTCGCAAGGGCGTCCACGGAAAGGAGAGGGACTGCAGCACGGGGAGAGGAGGAAGGAGAAAGAGAAAGAATGTCTACTGATTCCTGCTCGTTGTCTTTCAGAGATGGGCGAATACGTCCAATCACGCGGACGCGAGATGGCATCTTTTCGAGACTGACTAATTCTTCGTGTGTAATTCTTTTGGTTCCTAAGTAAAAGTAACTTTGGGTTTTTTTTACAAACTGTCACTTGAGATTCCGCGAATATGCCTCACATGTATGAATCGGGGAAAGCTAGTAAAAAAATATTTCCTGAGCATGCACAATGATCAAGAGGCTGTCAGTGTATTTGATTTTTTTTCGTGCCGGACGTATGGTTCAGTTGCAACAGAAGAACCTTCCTTTTTGTTCGTATATAGTCTCTAACCCCAGCCACAACTACAAACAGGCTCAAACAGACTCAGACAGGCTCGATATTGATTGAGCAGAATTGTGCATCCAAGAATCGATTATATGGACTAGAAACTGTTCGAATAATGGTCTTCATTGGCTTGTGTCGACATTCCTCTGTGTGGTTTTATTAAATCACCTGAAACAACTTGAATTATGGGAGTCAGATTGCCTCTCTATCTTTCCAGATCAGTGTTGACCTCGTTTGAACCTTTTTAATCTCAACCTATTTATCCAGAAATATGCAACCATTTTTGTTTTTTGCTTCAAACAACCTCTAACATCAACATAACGTAATCAAAACATTTCATGACGCTAATTTCTCAAATATTTGTCTAATGCATTCGTGCGGAAGCAGCCTCGTCAGGCACATCTGTACGGTGACAAGTCTCGTTAATAAGTCTCGTTTTGGTCAAAAATAGCTATTTCCAAGGAAAAAAAATTGATTTAGTTCACTTAAAGACATTTTTATAATACAAAATTCTTTTATAATATCATTAAAATAATTTTGATAATGTTTTAGAATCTTTAAATTTCGAAAATTTTTATTAATTATATTATAATTTTGTAAATTTAAAATAAAATTATTTTATTGATAAAAATAATAAATAAATTCTAAAATTTATTGAAAACTTTAGAGTTCAAAATATTATAATTTATATATATTTAATATGATTAAATAAAATTGTATATCAAAAATGTATTTATGTAAACAAAATCAATTTTGTCAAAACCCAACCAAAATCAAGCCAACCTAAAGTGGATTGGTCAAAATTCTGCTGTAGTCTGCTGTAGGTGATGATGAGCTCTCTTTTTAATTCTAATTCTAAAAGAGGTGTGGGTCACTAAAAACCGCATATTGTTAAACAGACATCATTACATACTGGTTGTCGATAAAAAATCCCCAATTTTACGAGTTCTCGATGGCAACATTGGTCATGAGAGCAACACGGCGTGTAGAAAATTTGGGTTTCTTTGCTTCCGCCCTGTCGAGCAAGCCTTGGCAATTCTCGCGTGCGACGATTTTCCTGAGGTTGTACATGGCATGTCGGCTTCCACTGTGAGTACCATTAGTGAGAAAGTCCTGTACAGATGTGGAAGAGATAGAGTTGAAGTAATTAGCATGCATGCATGAGGGGTGTATATGTATAGCATGGTGTGTCAATTGACTGTGTTTTTGCGGTGTGCGACACGGCAATACCTACCCCGCCCCCCGCCCCCCGCCCCCCCCAAAAACACGGTGGACTCACCTTTGGTCGAGGCTCCGCTCCAAAGTCGTTCCATGCAGTGACGTCAAATTTGTCAGCATAAAAGTTATTTTTGACTAGGTCTTTGTTCCAGACGGTGAGACACTCGGTCATGTTATAGCTGCCGCGGTCCCTATAATGTTTCTCTTTCTCCTTCAATCCATTCATTATCTTTGTAAACGTGTGCGCCTTGGCCACTCTGTCAATGTTCTCATTCTCTGACTTGTTCTGGTATTCTTCACCGTACAGCTGAAGATCATGACGGTGAGCCTTGAAGAATTCCTCTGCGATAATCCTTCGACCGACCTCCTGCTCATCAGGGTCCAAAACGCCATTCCCATCGAGGTCAAATCGCTTTCCTAGGAGCAAGTCCTCCTGTGAGACATAGCCATCACCATCAATGTCAAAGGAATGGTGAGGGATGTTTGTGGCCTTGATCTTCCTCTGCAACTCGGACCTTGTATTTGATTTGGGAATATTATTTATGCGTGGGTCAAGGAGACAGCTTCTGAGCGGCTGGGTTACTGACACCTTTGGTCGGCTGTAAACGTTGTAACCCTGCAATGCATCAACTTCGGCTTTGGCCTTGTCTCTAGCCTCGTGGGCCTTGGTAGCTCTCATCCTAGCCAAGAACTCCTCCGGATCGGTGGTTGGGGAACCCCCATCATTGCGACCGGTCCCCGAATGGCCACCACTGAACATCATCTCTCGGGCAGTTCGTTGTGAGCGACCGCCAGTGTTGGGGGTCGTTTTTGGACGGTTAAACATGTCCTCTTCAGCGCCTACGGGGGGGAAGGAAAGAGAGTGTGAGCATTGCCCGTAGAACTTAAGCCCCGTCAGGAGTGAAAACACTTACCATTCCCCCACCCAGAATTGCCACGAGTTTTTCCCCTGCTACTCCCAGTCCTTCCACTACCAAGGGGTTGTGATAGCTTCACCTCAGGATTATTACTGGCATATTCGTGCTCATAATAGCCCCCATTCTCACCATACCTTCCGCTCGCCTGACGTGATCGAGAGGAAAGTTGTTGGGCCCTCGCAGATCTCTGGGCATTGCGCGAGGAAAGCTGGCGTTGGGAGATAGGATCTGCGTTGCTAACATTTGATCTTCCGGTATTTAACCGACTCGAGCGACGGGCGCTCATTGGTTGAAGTGGATGATGGCTTTTTTATCTGGAAAAGAAGACAAAATAGTGGAGATGTTGTGTTGGAGTTGGAAGTGATCAGGCTGCTTTTTTTCTTCTTCTGATCTTCTGTGGTTTCGTTCGGCATGCCGGGGTCTGGGTGCCGGGGTGAAACTACAACTTTACAACCGTATTACTTGGTGTCTAATTTGGTTCCAGAACAAAATAGGACCAAAAAAACACCCGAAAGCCCTACCAAACACACAAGGGTTTGGCCTTGACAGTACCTTGTGCTCCGAGATCACCTAATTTGAGCAAAAAAAAAGCAGAAAAATTCGTTTGTTTGATGTATCGCCTTGACCCAACTCCGAACCCAGCAGGGTTGAAGCCAATCCCTCACGGATGGAAGCGAGGGAACGACGGAAAACCTCCGAGAAAAATCATCGCCCCCTCGCCTATCAGCCGTAATGGTGGGCATGTCAATAAGTTTCGCCAGGGGACTAGTGTAGCAAACGCAAACTACATGAACGGATTACATGCGCTTAGCAAAATGGCGGGAGACAGGCCTGGTACCACGGGGGCGGTAGGAGCATTTGGGGGGATGAGACATTCACAGAGCGTCGGAAGGTTACCGGGGAGCTGGGGTACAGGAGGTGGTGGTGGCGGAGGCGGTGGCAGTGGCAGTGGGGCTGGATGGGGTTTCGGAGGTGGGGGGAGCGCCGCAGATGGATTACTGAGCAGTCTCAGCAGCAACAACAGCATCAATTCGGCAGGAGAGGAAAGGGGAGAGCAGCAGCAGCAGCAGCAGCAGCAGCAGCAGCAGCAGGGTCAGCACGATCAACAACACGATCATCATCAACAACAACAACAA
>Ga0115557_1001604_pt1 | contig 15631 bp, 11 predicted proteins | sample COGITO_mtgs_1104_FD_87280 | JGI IMG/M metagenome (GOLD analysis project Ga0115557, IMG submission 87280) | Pelagic marine microbial communities from North Sea - COGITO_mtgs_110421 | ecosystem: Environmental > Aquatic > Marine > Epipelagic | place: Germany:Helgoland, sampling site Kabeltonne...
CAAACGGAGTTTGTACAAACGGAGTTTGTGCCGAATAACATCGTGGCAAGTAATATTGTACCACATAACATCGCACAAAGTATGGCACTAACGAACAGTAATGACTATGATTATGATACGTACAGCGATGTTACGAACGAGGATCCGACGGGATCGTCAGGTTCCATGCTCTACCAACCTTCCCCCCCTCGGTCTCCCTACAGTAATGTCCTTTCCCCTGTGAACCCCCTCCTCTCCCCCAACAGCCGCGCTGCCGTCAAAAAAAAATGCAACTGCAAGAAATCCAAGTGCCTGAAACTCTACTGCGAGTGCTTCGCCGCCGAGATATACTGCTGGGAAAACTGCAAGTGTCTCAGCTGCCACAACCATGAAGACTTTGAGGACGAGCGGAAAGCTGCCATCAAGAAAATTAAGAATAATCCGGCGCTGAGGGACAGCAGCGGGACCAAGCGGCAAGCCTGGTTGATGAGCAGCGGTGGTGCCGGCGGTGCGGGAGATGTTGTCATCGATAAGATATCGTGCAAGTGCAGAAAGGGGTGCCTGAAGAAATACTGCGAGTGCTTCGAGCACGGGTACCTCTGCACGTCCTCCTGCGAGTGTCAGAAGTGCTGTAACTACGCGGGGAACCCCGAGCTCATCGCCAAGCGAAAGCTCATGAAAGATCCCGCCAACATCGCCAAGGCCATGGCGAGCCCCATGTCGAATTCAATCATCAACACCATTCCCGCGAATACCATGTCGTTGAATAACGGGCCGTTGAATAATGGGTTGATGTCCAGCCCGACCTCTTTTATGCCGCTGAGAGTGCCGTATTCCAACGGGGAGGGGAAGGGTCGTATCATCGACGTGGATCGGAATGGGAATGGGAATGGGAATGGGAATGGGAATGGGAATGGGAATGGGAATGGAAACGGGGGAGGATTGTCACCAATGTCAGGAATGACCGGAGGAATGACGGGCGGTATGAGTTTCCTAAGTGCCGCCGCCGGGCTTGACAGCAGCGGAATGAACGACCCGAAATTCACCTCTAACGCCAGTGCCACCAAGCCTGTGCCGAACAACGACATTTGCGAAAATATCGACGAAAAGAACGAGCTCGCCGCGCTCCTCCTCGGCGTAAGAGCGTCCACGCCTAATAGTGCCGCACCCGGGAGTAGGTCGCACAGCCCGCATCCTGGGCTAAAAGATTCTTCTACTAAACTTAATTTTTAAAGGAAGATTAATTTGTCGGTAAAAAACCTGTGTGGTGTATCTTGAGAACTAACTGTGTCTTCAAAGGCCGGAGAGGGTGGAGGGTGGAGTACATCAAAAATCCATCATTGCTCATTATAAACTATCTTGGGACAAAGTTAACGGTATTAAAGCATTTGTCATCTCAACAAGGATTGTGCAGTCCTCCACTAAGGTCTGGAGCTTGTAAAAACAAAACTCAAGACTTGAACAACAACCCCCATCATGAAGAGCTCCAAACCTTTCTCGACTGCTGCATTACTCCACGAGCCAAAAACTGCTATAGTCAGATACAATTCAAGAGATTCAATCTTGTACGCGCTTTCGATAGGGTGTTCTGTTGAGGAGGTGAATGCTCGGTATGTAAATGAGCTTCACCCATCTTTTGATGTCTTCCCCACCTTTCCCTCCGTCTTGATCTTCAAGGGGGCGGCGACTGATGTGCTGCCGTTCCCAAGCCCGACGATGGAGGCAATCAGTCAGATACCGCAGCTCCCTTTGCATGCCAAAATGAAGAATAGGCAGGTCATCATCGACTATGAAAGGCAGATTGATGTTTTGGGGTCCTTACCAAAGATGACAGTGGGAGGGCAACCGGTTGAATTGACATTGAAGAATGAGATTGTAGGAGTTGAGGCGCGCAAGACGGGTGCTTTGGTCACTGCTGAGACGATCGTTTCTCATAAAGGCCGCCCTGTTTATAGAATCCGCTCTGGGTCGATTATGATTGGGGCAGAAAATTTCCAGACCAGTGGGTCGAATTGCGATGAGCTGGCCGGAAGCGTTGATATTAAGGCATTAGATGGTGTGAACGTGCCAACTGCGGTCCAAACAGTGACGGTTCCGAATAATTCTGCGCTACTCTATAGGCTTAATGGTGACTACAACCAGTTGCACGCATCGCAAGCGATAGCGCGATCTTCTGGTTTCCCTGCTCCTATTCTGCACGGTCTCTGCACCATGGCAATAGGCGTACGAGTAGTCATGGGCGTATTTGGCGGAAAATATCGGCGATCTAGGGCCAAATTCCAGAAGCCTGTGTTTCCTGGGCAGAGCCTCGCCGTAGAGATGTATGACCAGGGAGTGCTTAAATTCGAATCCAGTCATGTTCGTGTGATAAAGTTTGACGTAATCTTAAAACCAGGAAGAGGGGGGAAGAAGGCGTACGCTGTCAGAGGCGCTGTGGTGCATTTTGATTGTGAAGCTTCCTTCTTGAAAAGTAGTAATAGAATCGCAAGTAGTAGGCTGTAAACCTTGGTAACTTACTTAACTGAAGCATTTGGCGTTTTTACCACCATAACTGTCCACCCAAGCCATATTTTTCGAGGAGCGGATAATAATAGTTCCAAAGACTTTCAACGTGGAGTTCGTTTTCCTCGTCCTTAGTGTAGAGGTCGAAAGCATTGAAGAACTGTACCCAACCTTTCGTTTCTTCGTCTTGGTTATTCGTCAGATGTGAATAAGCATTATTCGAGTGCCAAGGATAGAGACTATGGTAACGAATAATTGCGAGGCCTTCTGGCGGAATCGTGCACTTGTTCGCGATGAGCATACGATACATGTACTCGTCATGTCCCCAGGCGCATTTCAAAGCGTTAAGCCCGCAATTTGGAGAATAAATTCCGTACTTTGACTTGCATATCTCGTCTTGCATATCGACGTTCAGCGCGTTGAACTGAGGAAATACTACAGATTCTGGAATTTCGCAGCCCAATATCCAGGTGTCGCCTCCCAGTGCCCACTGATGCCCGTCTGGGTCAACGCCATTTTGCCCGTCTTCGTCTTCTCCCCACAGAAACATAATCTTGCCCATGTCGTGGATAAGGCCGACAACTTGCATCCAGTCCGGTTGACCGGCTCTTCTGATTCCCTCTGCCGTTTGAAGCAGGTGTACCCGGTTTGGGAGGTCCAAATCTGGATCACTCGAGTCCACATAAGATTCAAGCTGATCGAATGCGTCTTCCATGGTCATCAGACGACGGCCCGCCCCTGTAACGGGATCGAATTTGTACTTGTCACTCATCTTGGCGTGAAATGCGAGCGTCTGATTAGCACGCATCGCGCGGTAGTGCTCAATTACTCGATCACTAGTCGTGGTGACATCATAGGTCCGAAAATCGCCATCGTCCTTTTCAGACGTCTTTTTGTTCTTTGGTTTGTTTGGACTACAGGAAGAAGCCGTAATGTCTCCCATATTACAATTTTTTTATGCTTTGGTTTGCCCTTGTGATAGCTGCTACGGTTTTTCTCTCAGCTTGGCTGTTAGGCACACAATTCAACTTCGTGAACGGGCTAGTACTGGAAAGAACTCAACAGGAATTTTGATTTGATTTTGGTCACAAATATATACCACCTGTCGGAATTTTAAGATATCAAAAGTTATATGTAAATATTTTTAGAGCTAACTTTAGTCGATCGAGATGCTTTTTTGGGGTTCAAAACCCCAAAGGCAGCATAAAAAGTGGGATCGCAAAACCAAAAAAAAAAATCACAATTCCAACTTACCAAGTAAGGTTGACCTAAATTGTTGCCACAGAAACAACAACATCGGATCCAAAGTTTCTAACATTGAATTCACCAGATGTAAAAAAAAAACTCTTTTATTTTCGGACCCTAACTTATCTTCTGCCCTTTATCTTCACAAAAAGAATTCTCCCTTCTTCCTCCCTTCCATCATCTCACAAAGTATGGTGCAGAAGGGTATTCAGAAGGGTATTCATGGCCTCTTGAAGACAGCTGCTCGGGTATACTTGAGGAGGATAGAGGTACGAGGAGCGTCTCATGTTCCATCAGTGCCAGCAATTTATGCAGGGAATCATCCAAGTGGTCTGATTGATCCTTTGGCGGTAATGGCTGCGCTTCCAGAGAAGCAGTTTTGTAGTGTGGCCAAGTCTTCGCTCTTTGAAACCCCGCTGGTGAGTTTTCTCGTGAAATCTATGGAGGCGATTCCTGTAGCGAAGGTTGGGGATGCCGAACTCAAGGTGGAAATATCAAGTGAAGAGCGCAAGGCTCTGAACGATCAAATGTTTTCGATCGCCCGAAACCGGTTGAATGACGGCAAGAATATTGTGATTTTTCCTGAAGGAACTACACATAGTACCCCAACGATCAAGTCTTTGAAAATAGGAACTGCAAAAATGGCTTTCGAAGTTGCAATGAATGGTGGACCGCGAATACCGATTGTGCCGCTCGGGCTGAGCTACTCTACTCCGTCTGGAAATGAATTCCGAGGGAGTGTGCTTGTGGACGTCGGGAGAGCAATCACCCTGACGGATGAGATGGTGGCAGAGTACGAGGCAGGAGATCGGAGCATTAGGTACTCCCTTTGTCATAGACTGACTAATATCATCGAAGGGAGGCTCAGGGACTGCACCATTCGTGTCCCGAACTGGTTGGTACAGCTGGAAAATCTCTGTGAAGTAAAGAAACTAGCACCCCCTGACTTTGTGCGGGTAGAAGAAGGCGCTGTGTTTCGAATGGATTGCGTCGTGGATGGTCGGCGATACTCGTCAGAAGGAGCACCGATCGACAGCAGGAACGAAGGAGATCAGCTAAAGCTATCAGCCGCGAAGAAAGCGTTCTTTGAGATAAACGGTGCACACAACGGTCTCTCAGAAATTGTCGACCGTGATTTCGTTGAAATGATGCATCTTGCACGTAGAATTTATAAACCTCACAATGTAAGCCTGGAATTGGCTCAATACGCAAGCCTTACACGTAATTTTATGCGCATCGCGCTGAAGAACGCAAACGATGAGAAGTTTATCGCGCTCTGGTCTGAGCTGAGTGATTATAAAAATTCTCTCGCTCAGCTCAAAGTTACGGATAAATACGTGTCCGCACACGCAAAGGGATCCGATCCCCTCAACGAAAGGTTAAATATCCTCCGATACGGGGCGAAAAAGGACGTTGCTTTGCTTTTTTTTGGCGGGCCGATGTCACTGATTGGCACGATCGTACACGCGCCAGTGATCGCCGCCGCTTGGCATGCAGGCCGGTCACTTGGAACTGACAAGGAAGGTGACATTAGCGTGGTGGCAACGGTGCGACTCCTGGCTGCTTTCGTCGGATGTGTCGTCGGCTATCCCTCGGCCGCGGCTGGAGTTGGTGCTATCTTCGGTCTGAAAGCCGCAGTCGCAACCATTCCTGCTCTGTCGCTATCAGCCTACGCGGCGATCAATTTTCCGGTCAGCAGCGCTATAAATCTGGCCAAAGGATCGTTCACGCTATTGACTGAGAAGGATAGCGTGGATAAGCTACGAGATCAGAGGTCCATCTTGCAAGCTGGGATAAGGGAATGGGCAGATGACCACGCGCCTGCAGAGATGGTCGGCTGGTGGAAGGACCCGCTGGCAGGCGTTGCTAAAATCAGACAACAACAAAGAATATTCGAGGACTCCCTGATGGAGCGCGATCGGATCGTCAAACTGGCCAGTTTGCATAGAGCTAATCTCAAGACTATCTCAATAAAACTTACGGATAAACACAAGCGGCAGGAAAATGAGCGAGCTGTATTGACTTTCAAGCAGGCCGCTGACAGTACCAACGATAACGCGATTCTTTGGTTGCCTGGGCGAAACGACTCTTTCTTTCACGTTCATGTTCTCCACAAATTTTTAAATGCTGGTTTCGATGTGTTCGCTCTTGATCTTCGCCGTTGTGGAAGAGCAAAGATCGGTGACGACGGCGAACCGTCTATCTGCGATGAGCTGCTAGCGCACGACTCTTACGATTTCCGAGAGTACCACTACGAGATGGACGCGACGTTGAAATTCCTGAAAAATCCGAGTAATCTCACAGATAGCATCGAAGGTGGGTGCGGTAGAGTCTACAGTAACATCGTCGTCTACGCCCACAGTACCGGTGCTCTGATAGCGGGCGAATATGGGATGGACGGAGCCTGGCGTGGGGCAGTCGACGGCTATGTTTTCAACAGCCCCTTCTGGAGCTGGCATTTGCCCAAGTTACAGAAAGCTGCCGTCGAAAATGCGTATCGTGGGCTTGCAGATGATGTTTTGATCGACAAGGGTGGCGGCGTCAGCGAATACTCAACAAATATGAAAAGAACTTACCACTTTAGCGATACGCTGAAGAGTACAAAGACACTTGCAACTAGTGTTGGCTGGTGCAAGGCTGTGACCAAAGCGCAGCAACGATTAAAGAGTGGAAAGATGGTACTTGGCAAGCCAACCCTGGTTCTGAGCACTCCGGCCGACACAGTTTTGGACTTCGATAAAATTGACAAGTACAATGACTTCTTGTTGAAAGAGCGCAAAGACGGGAAATACAATAAGGTAGATGGGCCAGATCTCTTGGTTGAGCGCCAAATCGAGGGGTCTTCTCACGATGTTCTCGCCGCTGATAGCGCTCAGAAAGTTGACGAAGCGATGAACCATATTGAAACCTTTCTGGTGGCAAAATTCGATGCTGATTGGAAGTAAGTTAAAATAATTATAGAAACCTACTACGCACCCAAAAATCTTCTATTTTTCACTGTAGCAAAACAAACTACTTCCAAATTTTGTTTTATCTAATCTGAGGCTAAATCGTCAGGCCAAGCAGACTGTAACTATCTCCGAGGGAACCTCTGACTGGATCTCCCCCTTTTTTCTCCAACCCCTTTCTAAGACTCTAACCTTTAACAAACTAACAATTTAACCCTACCACAACAAGCGGAAGTCACCCCCCAATGACTTTTTTTCTGCAATCAGGCGCTAATCAGAAATCCCAGTATTCCGCCGCATAATAGCCCTCCGATGTGCGCGCTATTACTCACACCTGGGTACAGAAATCCGTAAAAGAGATTCGTCATAACATTCGACATTAAAGAGGAAGTCAGAGTCTCATTTTTCGATTTTTTTGCGATGGCTATGAGGCAGCCCATCAGCCCAAAAAGACCCCCACTTGCGCCAACAGCTGGTGTGTTCGGGCTGTTTATACCGTGCACTATTGAACCGCAAACAGTCGATAATAGAAAGCATCCGTAGAAAAAGGCTCTGGAGACCCTCATGCTTCTGATCAAAGGTTGCAGGGAATGAAGAAACCTGAGATTGAACCAGAGATGTAACAAGTCACCGTGGAGAAAGAAACAGGAGAAAAGTCGCCAAGGCTCAGATGCCACCAGTCGAGCATCGAACTTAAATTTTGACAAGAATGAACCCCCCGTAGTGAAAATGACTCCCGATGCAGCCCGACCATATAGCAAATTCTCACCTTTTAATAGCCATTTAATGTGATTCCACCACGATATTCCAATCCCATAGGTCGATCGCAAACCAGCAAAGTCGTAACAGCTAACAGCCAGCTGCATTGCATAACCTAATTTCATGGCCAGGGGGATTGCTACACGTTCATCGAGGAGGGGATGGGCAAGGAGAGAGCTTGAAAGAGTCGTTTGTGGTCGAACAACGCGATTTGCTACTGACGGTCGCTTGCAGAGTAATCGAGCATCTGTGCGAACCGCTGCCTGTCGCCAATGGACCATCCGCGGAGAATTTGTGCCATGAAAGAGATGATTGTTGAAAGCACCTGACACATTCAGGATCAAAAATACACATGCGCATGCATATGTCGAACGAATAATCATTTGTTTGAGGCTTAAAGGTTTGGGGGGCTTGCAGGTTGATTTACTAATAGATTATTTGAGTTATCTCCAAGCTTCAGCTTGTTTTGTAAAAATGCTGTGCGAAGAACAAGAACATCACGCAGTGCATTGACTTTCCCCCTTTTTCTGCTCTTTCCCTTGCCTCGGACTTGGCAACGATATTTTTGCGCGATAGGGGAGAAGGGCTATCCTCCCCCTGAGTGCACCAGTAAATCTCTGGTTCCGAATCCAAAAGCAGAAGCGCTTTTTGTGCTTGCAAATTGAAAATGCCACTCAAGGTTTCAATAAGTGAGCTCTCCGCTTCACTCGCTTCGCCCACCTCTACTCTGCTCTACGTCAACGAATCTGTACCTGCAAAATTATCAACGGGACGGCACTTTGTCGTTCATCCGGCAGACATTTGTGACGATGATCTACTTGACTTCTTGATAGATGAGTTGCGTATCCCAGAGAAGGGCGTAGGCATTCTGCAGAACGGTGCTGCGCGTTGGCTTGCACCTGGTGAGTCGCCGCCCTCGCCGATGTCCCCCAAAGCAGTAGCAGACAAATCTGTAAATCAGAAACCACCCTCCCACTCCTCCTGTCTCAGACTGTTTGTCTCTGGCTCTCGCAGCCAGGTGGGGAAGTCGTCAGTCTGTGTGGGTATATTGCATTCCCTTCTCTCACTTGGGTATGCCCCCTCTGAAATCTCGTACATAAAGCCCGCCACACAGTGTGAAGAACCCCAACCTGTGCAGACTTTTTGCGAGAGAGTTGGAATTGACAACCGTCCAATTGGCCCCATTGTATATTATAAGGGTTTTACTCGTTCGTTTCTCGCTGGAGAGACTGATAGTAGGTGAGGTCTTGCTCGCAGGTTAATTTGAGCAACAGTGTTAATAATCGCTTTCCTTGCTGACAAGACATCGTTCACTTTCGTTTTGCTGCTTTCGCTGTCGCTGTTGGGAAAACTCAGTGAAACGCTTTTGCAGAGCGCAAAGAAGGCTGTGGACGAGATGTGCGGTCCTCAGAAAAAGTTTTGCTTGATCGATGGCGTCGGCTATCCTGCTGTGGGTTCCATTACGGGAACTTCCAATGGTGAGGTTGCCAGTGCCTGCGGGGCGAGCGTTTTGCTTGTCGGTGGAAAAGGAGTAGGAGATGCTGTCGACACCTTCAATTTGAACGCGACCTATTTCTCGTCTCGTTCTGTGCCTGTGATCGGTGCGATCTTCAATAGGCTCCCATCTTCTGGTTACTACTCCCTCGAAAACTGCAAAAATGCAGTCACGAGCTACTTTGAACAGTATGGAGAGGGCAGAAGTGTGTTCGGTTTCGTTCCAGAGTGCCAAGACGGAAAGAAAGAATTCGACATGGAATCTTTTTTGGAATCGGTGAGTGAGGAGAGCGAAGAAAATTCTGCTTTGTTATTTAGCAAACGGATGCGATAGACCCTCAAAGCCCATCGTTTTTTAACTAACAATCTGCCATAAAAATATATATCATTCTAGTTTGTGAGGAATGTCCATGTTCCAAAGATGATAGAAAAATTATTAGTCGACATTGAAAGCAGGAGTGACACTGCTCTCGAAAACCCATTGCTGCCTCCACCTCCGCAGTCTCAGCTGATTCCAGAGAAGCAGACCCGGACGCGGGCTGAAATTGAAACGGAAGCGAGTTTGCTGGGCGCATCAGGAGGCTGACAGTCAAAAAAGAAAACATAGTCCACCGTGAAAGAAGGAGGATTATGATTATACCTGATGATAGAAGAGTGCAACGCACCCGCTGGGAGGCAATGACGGCGTATTCGCACAGGCGAACGCTCGACACCTCAGCAAATGCGCACGCATCACGATTGGAAAAAAGAGTAGATTAAAACTAAAACAGATGAGACCAGTTTGGTGATATTTTCATTTTCTGGGCAAAAAAACTTCGCGTTCCAGTATTATCGCCCTCTGGCTATTTCCTGCTATTTCAAAACAACTTATCACTCCCCGCTAGCCCCCCTTTCACCCAGCCACCCAGAAACCAAGCACAATTCTCACTCACTGTCTTGTCCACCAGCCTTTCCCGCCTTTCGGGACTCAGTCTGGATGTACAGATTGATCAAAAAGAGCACGGGCAAGAAGGTGCCTGTTTCATTTAGCAATACGTAGAGGAAAGAAGGAGAGGGGGGTATAGGGGTTGGAGGGAGGGTAAGCAAAATGAGAAAACACACCCTCTCACTGAAAACTCAGGGGAACAAAACTCACCAAGCAAAACCGCCAAGTACGCGCCAAACTGAACCTCGAGGGCCAAACTCTCAGTGGGGATGGCATCAATGATAGAGGTAGATGCCTGGGCAGGGATTGAGGTGGTAAGGATAGCGGCAGGCGCAGCAAGCGCAGCGGCAGACTTGGCCGCATTGAAAGCCAGCTTATTTCCGACTGCGACAAGAAAAAATGGGTGAGCGAAAACAAGAAAACGCACACACCTATCCGCGTGCAGCTATGGTGGTACAATAGCGTCCGTTCAAGCACTCCCAAACCGCAAGAATCTTATGCCAGGATCCCTGCTAAGTTTCACAAACTTCACTCAATGACGTTAGGAGCTAATACAAAAGCTCCTATCACTTTTTTCGAAGTTGGGAATGAACAGTAGCACTAATTAACTTTGGTCGCGCAGAAACAAGCCTATTTAAACCCCCTGCCGCACCGAAACCCACACACGACACCACCAAAGACAGCTGATGTATGCAGCAATCCACAGTTGGAGGCTCCTCCTACCTCCCGTTATTCCCGGAGACCACGCCGCGGCCAACCCAATTATGATAAACGACAGAAGAGTTTGCATTGTATGAAAATTGCCAAATAATTAAATCAGGGATCAAAGTGAAATTTCGGCAGGCACCAAGTTTATCTTCGGTTTCAAGCAAGAGTAAAGGGAGAATCCATCACTTTTTTTTACTCTGTACTCCCCCATCGTGCTCTAAAAATCCTTTTCTCTACCCATTAAAAGTTATTTATCAAGACTGGAAGAGGACTACAGGAAGAAAGTCTGCCAGGCAACAGCAAATGTCAACTCCCACAGCCAAGGCCCTGGCCGCTTTTGGCGACACCAGCGGCGGCTCGGAAGGATCGCCAACTTCAAGGAAATCACCTACCGCAAAAGCCAAACTTGACACTGGTGCAATTGCCAATCCAATGATGAAGATGTTGAGCGTGAAGGTGTTGGGCAATATCAAAATGAAGGCAAAGAAAATAAAGAGGAAAGCCGTTGGTATCGGCCACAAACCCTACCGCACGCGACTGCAGATCATCGACCCTGCAGACTCAAAAACTTGGCTGACAGCATACCTTACCTTTAAGAATTACAAACTAACCTGCCATCACACGAGCCTTGTGAAAAAATCAAGTGGAACGGGTGTAACATACAAGGAATGGGTTGTGGGGAAATTAATTGTGGAACTTAATTGCGAACAGAGCGCAAGAATAACTATTTTGCCAAGCAATGTCAAAGAATTTGCCTGCAAAGTGGAGACTGAGAAACGGTCCGTCTATATTGCGTGCTCTAATGAGGTGCTGCGGAACCGTCTATTGCGTGGCCTACAGCCTGTCTGCACCATGACCTCTTATGCGGGTGCCCCCACACCGAATCCTATATGTGCATTTTGCGGTAGGAAAGGCTGCGAAAAATACGTACCGCGTACAGATGTGAGCTTGCTCCCCGCTCCATTTGCCAGTGTGAGCGATAAAGTCTGTGAAGGCTGTTGGAGGGAGAATGACGAGACAAGGAGAAGAGAGGTTACTGCAAATGTCGTGGATGTAAGGCGCAAACCAGGTAGTCTTTTGCACAGGTGAGGGGAGGGGGGGGGCGCCATCGACTTTATCGCTTCATCACCGTCTCTTGCTTGCTAACATACCAATTACCATTGATTCTTAGCGAAATGAAAATGTTCACGAATGCCATGCCACAAAAGTCGATGCTACCGCCGTCTACCGGCAACATCGATTCCTTCATCAACGACATAAAAAGAGAATGCCTCGCTAATAAAGTACGCCTCCCTGCACCTCAAGTTGACCTCATTGAACTCGGGAAGAAAAAGGTCAAGGCCCAATATCGACCCATTAATGGACGGCTTGAAAATAAGTTTGAATGGAGGCGGCAAAAGGAGAGCAATTACGTCGTCGACGAGCACGTACGACTTGACTTCATGAAGTAAGTAGAGATTGGATTGGGGGAAAATGGAAGGAGTAGGAGAGTAGTACTTGGTTTCTTAATGGTATCGTTATTTTTTATGATAAAATTAGTAGCCCACCGTAACGGAACAGCAACAAACTACCATATCCTCATTCTTATCCCCCAGCCTCTGCGCGAGTTCGCGATGCAACTCGTTAAAAATAAATTAAATAAAGCAGCGGGGGTGATAGCGTACCTGGAGTGAGCGTTTGCTTTGGCCGTCCTCTCTTCTCACCTCAATGGCAATCCCACTAGGAGCGATCATCCCACCGTCCTGGACCACAACCTCGCATTCACCATAAGGGAAAACGTCCTTTACCTTCTCAACGTCAAGCCCCCCCTGATACTTCTTCGGAACGGCTAGAATAACCTCCCGGAACGATGGTCGTAATGGAAGGGATGGAGTTGAATTCTATAGCGTTCCTGGCTGCACGGACGGCTGCCTTCGTCACGTTTTGACCGTGGCCGTCGTTGCCGAAACCCATCTCGACGAAGAGGACATTGATCGAGGAAGAGAAAGGGGAGAGAGGGGAGAGGGGGCGGAGGAGGGAGGGACGGGGGGGAGGACGAACAAGATTAGGTAGAGAAGAGAAAGAACGGACGCTTGTCACAAACTGTGTGGGGGGGGGGGAGGGGTTACGACATTAGCGACATTAGGGGTACTCATTTAGGGACGACGGCAGATCTTTACACTCACCGTTATAACGGTCCTGCATCGTAATAACATTTTTTATTTTTTTTTCGAGACCCGAAAGATATGTTACGACGCGCTGATGCAATTTTTTGCTGTCAACATTCCATTTGGTGGAATGATGATGAATTCTGGAATTATTCAGTGCCCACGATATTCTCCATCTATCTCAAAAACAATAAGTAACTGAGTAAAAAATAATAAAACCTCGTCCCTGCCTTCCCCTAAAGTATGCATAGCCATCAAGGTAAAATCATTGGGTTTCTACTTCTGAATTCTGTCTACGGCCATGGTGTGCTGAAGTTCCCAGCGTCTCGTAATCTGCTGGCTCGTGCCAACTCACCGCCGATGAACGAGTACACGTAAGTCAATCCCCTGCGCTCAAAGCAAACAATAAACGCCATGCGCCAATATAAAAGCAAACCACTTTGGAGATGGAGAATTGGAGAATTTCTCCGTCTAGAAAAATTCTCCATATCTTGAGCTAAAGACTAACACTTGAAATTCTCATTTAAAAAACGCATTACACACACACGCACACACACACACGCACACAGTCCGCACGAGATGAACGGAGGCGGAGCTGGCACAGTCAAGTCGCTCTACCCATCTTGGCCCGCGGTGGAGACGGACGAGACGATTGGACGCATAGGCTTTTGCGGCGAGAGCCGCCTAGGCCAGCAGCGCTACACCAAGCCCTTGTACTCTCCCCTTCGGGCTTCTACCAGCGTCGGAGCCGCCGGAGTTATCGATATCGAGGTGGACATCACAAGCCACCACATGGGATTTTTCACAGTTCAAGTCTGCAACAAGGCAGAATTTGGGATTCCCGGTGATGCTGAGCCTACTATGGAATGCTTCAATGCCCGAGAGTTGCATAGAATGGAAGACCAATCTGCATCGACTAATGTCTTCTCCCCAATCGACCCAGCCTATCCGTCACGCTACTACCTGCCACCCAGATGTGCCCTGCCTCGCCACACCATCGACTATGACGAAGACTCTTTCCTCGGTGGTTACAGGATGGCAACAAAGTTCATCTGGCCCTCAGACCTCAACTGCCCCGACGAGGACAGTTGCGTCCTGCGCTGGCGCTACGTCACTGGAAACTCTTGCGTCCCCCCAGGTTTCAGGGATTTCTTCGACATCAGCTTCAACGACCCTCGGGGTGATGGACTAGCCTGGGCGGCCTTCAACACCAATGTTGCCAAGCTTCCGGCATCCTGCCCAACAAGTGAGCCCTGGACGACAATCAACATGGGGGAGTGTGGACCTGAAGGCGGTGGATACGCTGAAGAATTTGTCAACTGTGCCGATGTAACCACGGGGAATGGAGACGGCGAGCAGCCCGCTCCTGAGCCTGAGCCTGAGCCTGAGCCGGAGCCTGAGCCTGAGCCTGAGCCGGAGCCGGAACCCCAGCCAATCACTCCCATCGGCTGCTACTTCGGGACTTCTTGCATTCCATTCTCTTCCATCCTGTCTGTCTGGAGCGGATTGTCTTTTGAGTGCGTGTTTTGTGGTGGGGACGATGAGCCTGTTTCTGAGGAGCCTGTTTCTGAGGAGCCTGTTTCTGAGGAGCCTGTTTCTCCTCCGAGCTCCACCCTTCCCAATACCATGATCGGTTACTACTCCTGGAACTGGGGCTCAGGATCTGATGGCCCTCCTTCGGCTAATTTTGGTGTGTCCTTCACCGGCCTGGTGAACGTTGCCGACGCAATCAGACTCTACGACGGCCAAGGATCATGGTGCTGCCCCGAGCTCAACGGAGAAAGGTACATCTCCATCGGAGGCGGTAACTCCCTTGGTCTCTTCACCCCCGCGTCAATCGACGCCATCGCCCCCTCCCTAAGCCTCATAACATCAAAGGGATACGCGGGAATCGTCTACGACGTGGAGCACGTCCAGGGGTCCGCCCCCTCCCTCCTCGACTCCTTCGCAAGAAGTTTCGCTGCTGCCAAGGCCGCCGGCCTCGTCGTCGTGGTGACGACCTCGCACTCCGCGCCGTACAAAGCCCTCAACGAGGCGGGGAACACCGAGACGCCCGAGACTTCAACCGAGCTGCTCGCATCTTGGGTCAAAGACGCCAATATCGACGTTCTCTCGCCGCAGCTGTACAGCACGGGTGCGGAGGCGTTGCCAGAGTTCGCGGAGACCAATTTTTGCAAGGCGTCCGGCTGTGTTTGGGAACTTTATCAGAATGCCCTGCCAAGGATTGTGCCTTCTATTGTCGACGAAACGCACTATCAGGAAAGTAAGGACTGGTTCCAGGCCAATTATGGAATTCCTGTTACTGGCTTCATTCAGTGGAAGCAGCAGCTCAATGGCGATACCGTCTATAGTCCGCCCGCCGAAGAGCCAATTCAACCCGAGCCAGTTCAGCCCGAGCCAATTCAACCCGAGCCAATTCAACCCGAGCCAATTCAACCCGAGACAGTTGACCCTCACTGCCACCCTCGCTGCTCCACCTGCCGTCACTGGTCGTCCTCTTGCACCTCCTGCTGCAGTGAGTACAACTGGTGTGGTTCTAGTGACAAGCACTGCAGTGCCGAACTCGGGGGCGTAGACTGCTCCGGCTGTTCCTACAGAAAGCTCAGAGGTGGAGATTAGGACCAAATATGATCTATAACAGAGATATGCATACTAAGACGGAGAGCACGTTAGTTTTCCCATATTATCAATTTTTGCCTTCATTTTTCGAGGGAATGCGTTTAATTTTCCTCCTTTACCTTCCTCTGATCTCAGGGTGGTCGGCCTCTTTTGCTGCGTTCTATCCGAGATTCACCACGCCCACACAAAAGCCTTCCTCTCCTTTGTTTTTTACTTCACCAAGATGTCCTTCGATAACAAGTCTCCATTTTGTTAGAGACGATAGGTCTGGCTTGACTGAGAATGAGACTGAGACTGAGACTGAG
>Ga0115557_1001606_pt1 | contig 15591 bp, 15 predicted proteins | sample COGITO_mtgs_1104_FD_87280 | JGI IMG/M metagenome (GOLD analysis project Ga0115557, IMG submission 87280) | Pelagic marine microbial communities from North Sea - COGITO_mtgs_110421 | ecosystem: Environmental > Aquatic > Marine > Epipelagic | place: Germany:Helgoland, sampling site Kabeltonne...
AGCCAATCTCGGGCCTGAAGGGGAAAGGGCAGCTTTCGACAGCTGTAGTTGATCTGGTGGTGGAAGTTGATGCACCGGATTGTCTTGTTGGGATATTTGTCGAGATCAAGGCCATTGGCTTTAACGTGCCTTGCCATTGCACCTTCAGATTCAACATGAAATTGCCAAGCAAGGACCCTCTCAGGAGTAGTCTGAACGACTCCAACAGAACGAACAACACCTCTGCCTTCCTCTGTGATGACTTTGTCTTTTGGAAACCGAATATTGCCATCGAGTGAGGTAAACTTCTCCTCGTTAATGTTTCCCAGTTCATCTCTGACTTCTCTCAGAATGGCCTCCTCAGTTTGGGTGAAGGATTCCAGATCACCTGCAGCAGTGTTACTTAACGTTTTTTCGAAGTCATCGATGTGGGGTATATCATTAGCTGATAAAATCTTGCTTTCACTGGGCGTGTTGCTCTTGGTAGAACTCATTTGGCACTGCTGTGGTACTGGGGTGTACCTGCGTTTCAGATGATCAGGTGGCAAGTCTGTTGCCGAGTGATGAGAGAGTCCTCCCCTTTCCCTTCTCTGTCGAGGAGTATTACTGACTTTGGATGATAGGAGAAGCTTTAGATGACAGTAGAACCCCCCAGAATGGGCTTTCGCCACCCAACTAATTAATTACACCCTTGGTCGGCGTGGAAGCGTGGTTTGAATGATTTTATCAAGTAAATTGGCAGATTTAGGTAATCCACACGATGGCTGATTTTGATGAGTAAGATTTTTTCGATGGATAGCTCAAATGTACTTTTTAACTGGTACGTTTGCCTTCTCCCGAGAGATCCCTATCAAAAAAATTTTCTAAACTTTACAACCTAACCTCCTTAACAACCGACCTATCCGAAAACGTTAAATATAAATGTTTGTATAAATACAATTTGCTGCAACTTTAGGTTAAAGGTGTACTCCAACAAGCCACCTAATGTGACACCCCACTTCAGCACCCTTCCAAACCCTTTGACACCTCCGACAAAAACTTTTGTTGTCTTAGTGGCTCCACCTGACACCAGCTTTCCGGCTCCCATTACACCTCTCTTGGCTTTTGCGTTTGCGACTGAGAACGCGATCCGGCTTAGCGTTCGCACACTTTGTCGATCCTTTTCATACCGAGCAATGAGAACATCTCTCCCCTCAATTTCCTTCTCGAGGGCTTGGTGTTTGGCCTTTTCAGAATTCTTCAATTTTTCCATCGCTATATTCAAAGTCGACACAATATTAGTCAACTTTGCCTCAATTTCGCCCTTTGACTGTAACTCATGCTTGAGATTAATTATTTGCCTGTGTTGATCTCTTTCGAGTCGATCATTCTCATCTTGCAGGAGTTTCAACATCTTCTCGTTCCCTCTTCCCTCCTTCTTGAATTTGGTCAGTTGCTCTTTGAAACCCATGGCCTTGACTGAACTCTCTTCACGGAGGCGAGCCACAGCAGTGTCCTTCTTCTGCAAGGATTTTTGAAGGGATGTAATTGATTTAGTGGCCTCTCTTTTTTCCCTTTCAACAAGTTTGAGCCTATCCTTCAAAAGGACAAGTTCTTTCGTCGCCTTTTCGGCCTGTCTAGAGAGGGTACGGTTGTCACGAGAGAGCTGCGATATGGATGCCTTGGCTTCTGACAGCATCTGCTTGGAGCTGTCGGTTGCCGGTTTGCTTGCCTGGATCGATATGGATGCCTTGGCTTCTGACAGCATCTGCTTGGAGCTGTCGATTGCCGGTTTGCTTGCCTGGATCTGAGTAGTTGTTGGCTGTTCTTTCTGCTTGAATAGCTCATTCGTCGATCCCTTCATTGCTTGTTTTAGGCGTGCGTACTCCGAACTTGCCTCTGTTTCAGTGTAATGTAGTGCTGTGAACGACTTCAAAGGCATCCGGTTCAAAACAACATGTTGGCAGCCAAAAAATACATGGAAACAATTAGATGCAGGAACCATGATAGTAAGTAGCAGTGCCGCTACTAATGGTAGGGAAGCGCGAGGCATAATTTTTTCTTTCTTTGGCTCTTTTTTTGTTTCTCTCTGTTCAAAAAAAATGGAATAAAAAATTATCGAATTCTCCAAATTTCACATTATTACCAGCATTTCGTCTTATTCCTGAATAGAAAATATGCACTACTTTCCCATCGCTTCCCAGAACTTCTTCATCATCCTTGCCCTTATGGTAAATCCACCCAATGGCATATTACTTGGTAATGCACTCCCTGATGCTGTCCAAGTTGACATGATTTCTTCTCCGGACCTATCTCCAACATACCCCATCACAACTACCGTATTTCATCAATGCCTTAAGCATTCTAGCAATACTGAAGTACAAATCAACAGCATTAATTCCTCTCAATTTTCTACCCTCGTGCGCACTAGGGATGACGATCCCATCAATGGTACTTCTTCCACAGTTGTTTTCAATGGGTTTGTGTTTGAAGATATCTTCGATATTGTTTGTGTACAAGGTGGTGATAGTGGTGATACCATTGAAGTGGGTAAGTAATTTGCATTTTGCGTGTTATATTATGATGGTGACGATGATGACGATGACGATGACGATGATGATGACGATGACGATCACGATCACGATCACGATGACGATCACGATCACAATCACGATCACGATCACGATCAATATCACGATCACAATCACGATCACGATCACGATCAATATCACGATCCCGATCACGATCACAATCAATATCACGATCACGATCACGATCACGATCACGGTCACGGTCATGATGATCACCACGGTGACTTCTCCCCCTCCCCTTCCCCTATCTTGTAACCGTTACGACTGCGACTTTGAGAATTAACAAACGACGTGAGTGCGATAAATTGGAGCAAATCATCTAACAAGTTCTTCTTCCGATCTTCTTCTTCTTTTCTGCCATCATCATCACATCATAGGAGCACATGCAAACGACACCTCAGAGGTCGTCCCTGGGTATCCTTCGTCCGCCTTGGAACTAAACGAGTTTGGCGACGCTAGTTCTCTTTCTTGTCCTCCGTATGGATTCGTGACTCGCTCTTCTGCGTGCCGGACTAACGGTTTCCGAACGATTTCATTCCACCCTCCTCCGGAGCACTGGGGCTGTCCTGTCTCAAACTTACCTCTTCCTTCCCCAATGGAGGATTACCCGTGTGATTACCTCGTTGTCGGATCGGCACTATCTGTTGTTGTTGTGGTGCAGAGCTTGGTTGTACTCGGTGTCGGGTGCTACTTGTTGTGGTGGTTTAGGGAACATCTGGACCATAAGGTGATTCGCCTTTCTCAGCCCCTGTTCTGCCAGCTCTTTTTGGTTGGTCTATTACTCTCCTCCCTGACGAACTACCTCTCCCTTGGCCGCGCGAGCGATGCAATGTGTCTAATCCGTATGTGGTGCTTCAACTTAACTTTCACGCTTACATTTGGTCCGATCTTGGCGAAGATGTATCGTGTCTACGCTCTCTTTGTCAGTCCAAAGAAACTCCAAAGAAGGTCCCTCAACAATCGGCAAATGGCTTGGATCATCTTACTCCTGCTTGTATTTGATGCCGGCCTCTTGGTAATTTGGACCGTCTGGGGAGGGGCTGGAAAAGAAATTATATTTCACGAGATTTCTGACCTTATTCGTATTCCGAGGGAGACATGCGGAGGTAGTGAGTCCCTGCCCTCCCATCTCCTTTCCCTCTTCAATCTCCTTCTCATCCTTCTCTCGTTTTTTCTCTCTCACGTTAATCGTTCGATCGAGACTACTATCTCTGAGTCTACCTACGTTAACCATGCAATGTGCAACGCGGGATGTTTGATGGGGGTGTACACAGTTATGTGGTATACAGTGCAGGTGAGTGTGTTGTCTGTTTTTGAGAGTGACGTGTTGTCGCGCAATTTGTGCTCGTGCTCGTGCTCGTGCTCGCGCTCGTGCTCGACGCACGAGTCAAGGCGCCCGGAGAGGAAGGGCAGCGTGCCGCCGGCGTGGGCCAGCAGGAACTTGAGGTTGGGGTGCCGGTCGAAGGCGCCGGAGAGGATGAGGCGGGACACGGCCATCGTGGTCTCGAACGGGAAGCCGAGCGCGACGAATAGGGAATGGCTTGTTTTGGCGTAGTGCTCGTTGCCGAGTCCGTAGGGGGGGTGCAGGAACACGGGCATATATATTGTTGTGGGCGGCCATGGACTCATACATACTTTTTCTTCCTGCCTTGCGGCTTGAGGCTTGTGGCGGCCACAGTTTTTTTGCTCACAATTCGCACTGACTCCAAATGTTTACATGATTTTTCGTAGGTTCCGGCAGTTCTGACTACATTTCGTATGATTTGTGTATCGTCGGCAATACTCTCCTCCGCTTTGACGATTTTCCGACCGAAGATGGCCCTCGTTGTCAGCGAGAGTGAAGGCGTTGCTGCCTCGATGAAATGTCACGCAGGGCAAAGTAGCAACACTTGCTCGTCGGCGTCGAGTCGTTCCGTTTCAAAGCTAGAGTCGGCTACAAAATCACTGCCAGGTCCCGCTTCTACATTGCACAGCCCTGCCTCCTCTGTGACGGCAATTTCTAGTGAGCGAGACAAGCGAAAAATATTTTCTCCATCGCTCTCGTCCCTCAGATACGAGAAAGAGGACTATAAATCTGTCGTTACGTCACCTCGGTACGCAAGTCTTGTGGTACACCATACCAATAATATTCCAAGCACTCCTTCAGGGACAAAGGGTCCATCTTTCGTGAAGCATTCCAATGTTACCATCGCAGAACCAGACGGGGCCGTTGATAAGGTTGACAACGTTGCCAAAGCACAACAAAATGCATTGAGGTCAACCGCAGTACCCAATTCTTCCAATCGTTCTCGTCTCACGGTTAAATCGGGCGCAGAAGCTCTAATACTCACAGGTGATTACAGCAAAATTGTCGACATAATCATTGGGTTAAAATCAAAGGTGGGGAGCATTGGCGACAAGAGTGGGAGGAGGGGAAGCAAGGTCTACTGCGCTGGTTGCGGAGAAGAAAAAGGGTGCGGTTGCGGTTGTGGTTGCGACACGAAAGTCGAGGAGTCTAGTGCTGATATGGCGTAATTTAAGTTGGTCTGACCCTACACATTATTGATCTGAGGTGCATATGTGTGTGTGTGTGTGTGTGTGTGTGTGTGTGTGTGTGTGTGTGTGTGTGTGTGTGTGTGTGTTAACAATTGGTATAATGTTTGTCTGTGTTCGAAAAACAGCAACTCATCTACTCTGTAATTTTCGATAGCAATTAATTAATCACGTTCAACCCTTGCTTTGAGTCTACTTCCAGTTCTCAATAGCCTTTCTCAGAGCATCCTGATCAGCACCAATAACCTCTGACACCTTCTTCCCGTCCTCCATGAAGTGGAAGGCTGGAATTGAGGTCACCCCAGCCTTCCCGCTCGTCTCGAATACCTCGTCAACGTCGATCATGCCGAATCCGCAGTGGTCATATTCATCACTCAGCCCGGAATAGATGGGCTTAATCATCTTACAGGGGGGGCACCAACCAGCAGTAAAGTACAGAATTGCCTTCTTGTTTTTCTCAAGGAAAGGAGGGACAGACTCGTCGTCCTCGAGTGAGGTAACGGCCATTGTAACACGTGAACTATGCAGTGGTTGGCGCTTGTTCGATCTGCTAATTGCACTGATGGCTGACCGTGAGAGGCTGCGGGTTGAGCATGAGAGAGTCGATATCATGTCTTGCCTTGATCTCGATTTCGATATACGCTTGACCGTAAGAAAATGTGGTAGTGGGAGGTATGATTTGGTGGCAGACACAGGTAAATAACTCGTGCAACGTGTTTATGAAATAGCCTCGTTCACGATAAATTAAATTCTTTTTCTCAACGAAAATCGACCTCCCCTCCCCAATCATTACGTATCAAGCAAAATTCGCTCCCTTTTTTCAAAAATAATAAAAGCAACCACTCTCTCTTGAGTGCCTGACCTCACCAACCGGACCAGCACACCATCTACCATGCTCCAACTTGCCTCTTCCGCTCCATTGCGATTCGCCTCTGTCGCCCTAAAGTCTGGCTGGAGAGGCGCGGCCGTTTCTTCCCTCTCTTCGACACCCTCCTCTCTGCTCCCCCTCCACCCACTGCACTCCTGGCCCCCTTCACTCTCCATGTCACCCTCCCAGTCCACCCTGATGTCCCAAAAACGGCAAATAAACATTGGTGATTACGGCCCTGCTCGTGCCAATAGGTCCTCGTACCTCCGGCAGGAACGAGCCAAACAACTTGCAGAATTTGAGAAGTTGGTTGAGCGCACGGAGAAACGGCGCCAAGCTGCGGAAAAAGGCGAGGACACAGACACCCCTGGGTCTTTTGACGATGATGCTGACTGGACCGACATATACCAGAACACGCAGGAGGCAGACACTGGGGGATTTCGCAGTCAGCGCCTCTCTGACGAAGAGACGCTGGCTCTGTTGGATGAGGCTGGGAGCTACATCCCTGAGCGAACAGGGCCAAGGAGATCAAGATATTTAAAGAGGGAAAGGAACCGCTGGCGAGCAGTCCGACAACTTGACAAGCACAAGAAAATTGAGAAGAAGCATGCCAACATACGCAAGGATCTTGGTAGAAAGAGGAGGGTGAAAGAGGTGAAATATGTTTTGGAGACTGCAGAACAGGTGCGGGAGGTCGAGAAGGCCTATCGGGAAAGGGTATTGAGGGATACACTCAAGGCGAATATGAGCGCTGGTCTTAATGAATAAATTGCCGAAAGTATTTGTTAGGGCTACTCGCACTTGCATTTGTTGCTGCTCTTTTACTTTTTTTGTGCAACGTGCAACGTGATGCAACGTGCAACGCAACGTATTTTTCACAACACAATTTTGTTTTACCTCCTCTCCTAAGCAACCACCCACCCAGTCAGGGACACCCCTGCCTGAAGTGGCCCCCACAAATATTTCACCTCCTCAGCACCCAATCAGGGACACCCCTGCCTGAAGTTGGCCCCGCAAATAAGTCGCCCCTCAATGCATCCTCGCCCCCCTCCTCTTCTCTTGATCCTCCCATTGACTCTAGGGTTGTCTGCTCTTTCTTCTTTTCCCCACTAAAATCGCCCACGCTTATCCCGCTAAACTGCGACCCGTCCAAACTATCTCGAACGTCGCGGATGGCGCTCTCAATATCGATCTTGGGGGCAAAGACGTTGTTGTGGAACCCCTTGCTGTAATATGCTCGGAGTTCTTCCGTCTCAAATACGCTCTCCAGGCAATTCCTGTAGACCTCTAGGGCATGGTTAGCTACAGAGGTCTGGCTTCTGTTGAACCGGAAAGCCTTCTCCACGGCGTTGGGGTTCACGATCAAGTTCCCATTCTCACTCTCGTCCAGCACGACCAGTCCGCCGCCGTGTTTGTAAGTGTGCCTAAGGGTGTATTTAGGGACGCTCGTGAAGAAATCTCCCTCGACGCAGACTCGGAAGGAATGGGGCACCAAACGGTTAAACAAATTCGCAAAGTGTCTGTTACCAACTCTCGGCTGGCCGAATGTGTAATTACAAATTGGAATACGGCAGCTAATACTCTGCGGCCCCTTGGCACCCCTGCCGTAAACTGCTCTGCAGCTTGTACTGTGCAGCAGGTTTGCCGTCTCTCGGTCGATTTTAACGATGTAGTTCATGGCCAGATCCAAGGCAAATAGTTGTGCCAGAGCACCTCCGAGTGAGTGACCACAAATGTACACTTTGGGGACTACGAACTTTTTTCGGTTGTTGCTGTTCTTCAGTGCTGTTCTGGTGAAACAACTCAAAACCGCGGCTAGCATCTCCTCCCTTACGCTGAGGTAAGAGGACAAGAAACCTTGGTGGCACAACACATTGTGGGGGCAATCGAACGTCAGCAAATTATTGCTGTTGCCGGCACTATGATTGCTAACGAAATCTCCCTCATCATCGCTGCTGTCGTAGTTATCTAGACTGAAGGCTGGAGAAGAACTTGTTCGAGTTGATACCTCCCCCGTTGCAAGATCGATCACAGTTTTGTGGGGCTTTAATAACAAGGACCTGATCCCTACCTGCTCAGTGTCAAGATCTGTCTTGAAATTTTCGAAAGTAACGCTACCTCTGAAAAAAACCGCAATGACGTCCCCCCTACCGCGCACTTCTCCATCAAATATTTCCTTCACGTTGCAACAAACGAAGCCGTGCGTATCAGTAGCTTTGTCATTGGTTTCCGCCACTAATTTGAGCCCAACTGACGAAAGATTCATCTTTCCAGGGGCGAACTGATCGATGCCAAATCCAAAACTGCTGTAATAGCTCTGCCAACTACATTCGCACAGCCAGCAGGCAATTTCGTTGCAGAAGATAGGGGGGCACATGTCTGCTGTGTCCACTCCAATTTCTCTCAGCAGTGGAAATATCCCAAATGTGTGTGTTTGAGTGGTTAAATTGATTACGAAACGAGAGTAATTGCGACGCTTATTTTTGCCGCCTGAGGACCCTTCTACACCCTCGCTCTCCTCGGGCGGCAAAAAAATGGCTCCCACAATAATTGTGCAGACGAAGAGATAGATGTTCTTCCCTGGCCCCATCTTGGAACTCGACAGACGGGCGCTTACCCTCCCCATCGCCAACATTATCCGCTTGAAATCACCACCCACTCCGTCCCCATCAGTTTCGAAGAACTGCAAGACGTTGATCACCGTCGGGATGAGTACGATGAGCACGGCGATAAGGAGCAGGTTCTCCAGCACCCGGTGCGCAAGCTGCGCATACCGCGTGCTAATGAATGATTCCGTCCGGAGCCGGAGCCGCGTCTCTATTGAAGACGACAAAATCCAAACCAACCAGGTCCCCAAGACAATAACTTGGCCGGCGCTGCAAATGACGAAGGCAGCATTTCCCCATATTCCTACCCCGCCACCCAGGCCGACCCCCGCCCCCTCAAAACAGCTGATCACCACGATACACAAGACTCCCACGGAAACGACGAGCATCCGAATCTTAGGCTCCAAAAAGAAGTCAGAAAACTCCCCGAACATGTCGTGCCGAAGGACCAGATGCGTGTGCGTCATTAGTGTGTGAGAAGATAGGCGGCGGGCGGTCTTGCGCTTCTGGGGAGTGTTGAGTGAGGTATTTTCATTGATGTGCGCAATCGTCTCGTCGGTGTCTCGCATTGCTTGTTGTTGACGATGTCTCTTCTTAACGGCCTCTCCAGAATGATAGCGAAGCCCCTCAACTAGGCACAGCCACACGAACAAATACCCAATCACTCCAAAGGAGTACAATGAAGAAGATACCAGGGTCGGAGGGAGGGGGTCTGATTCAGGAAAAAAGAAGGGGAAGAAAACCAGAACAGGATTGAGCATAAGAGTCAGCGAAATGAGCAGAATGGGAACGTACCGCCGCTCGGGGATCACAACGTAGGGCGAGAGAAACCAAATGAAATCCGGATTTACTGCCTTTTCGTACGCATGGACTTGCTGCCGGAAATAGTACAGCGCAAAGATCGTCCCAAGCCATGTTGTGAAGCGGACAGCACGCTCCAACAAGCTGAAAAATCTCGACTCATGAGCAACCCTGTAGACAATGTCGTATTCCCCTAGCGATGAGAAGAAGTCACTTTCTGAGTATTCCATCACTACCTTCAGGCCGCGCGTATTCCAAGGGAGAAGCTTTCCCAGAGCAGGCTCATAAAATTCCTCAGCAACACGAGCGATACACTTTTCATGGTGGCAGGTTAGTAAAAGGGGGTGAGGGTCTTTCGCGGTAGCCGAGGACGATTCATCTCCGTCTATTATCGAAGAGTAAACAAAAATGTCTGAGGGAATTCCGGAAAGCTCCACATTAGAGAGAATCAAGTCAACTTTGATGAAAGGTGAGGTGTAGGGGACGAAGGGAAGGGGAATCTCGACCACCCCGTTTGATGCGGGCACCGGAGTTGCATAAGTGACTTTTTGCGAGATGGCTTTCTGTGTATCCAGCAGAATTCCCATGAAAAGGAAAATATAAGGAAACAGGTAGAGAAAAGAGGTCAGATTAAGTGGGAGAGTCTCCAAGAGGATGTACCTTTTGTTGTGAAGAGAATCACGGGGGGGAGCGGAAGAGAGAGAAATTCTGCGGGTTGGTGTGGTGTAGCGCGGCGGTGATAATGACGCGGTTATAGAGGTGTCCAGAGGAGGTGGGAGGGGTAGATGGGACTTCGTTGCCGAGCTGGAGCTTGCTACTACTCTGGGGGTCATTGTGGAGAATGAGCTGTAAGTCATGGGATAGCGACTATTTGCGTTTTCAGACGATGATCTGCCATTTTTCTCGTAGCCGCCCTCATCACGATGGTAGCTCGAACCTAATGGAGTCTCGCTATCAAAATCATACTCCTCATCATCGCTGTTTTCGCCAAAGGTGTCAACGCTACTAATGCGACCATCTGGGGGCGAGAAAATTAACGCAGGGCGAATCGGTTCCTTTTTGGGAGTATCCGTGAATCGGAGAGCGGGCTTTACATCCGGTTTCTCGGGGGTGGGAGAGTCGAATGGGTTCATGGATGATGTGGATGGAGGGAATCTCCGAGGTTTGACGAAGAAAAAATGATAACTCTTTTTGTTTTACCGATAGGGCTATGATGTATTGGGGGTCTAAAAGGAATTGATATTGAGGGTGTGGAACGACCACAATGGGAGTAGCAAATCATTATATAAAAAAATACAAAAAAAGGAACAAAAGTTGTGTGTTGGCGTTAAATTGAAAGACGTTTAGATTAAAACGGTGTGTTGGGCATAGGTCCAGGGGGGACTGAGCTGGAGAAATTCCTGCATCATTGGAACGCGATCCACTCCATGTCACTTGCCATCGCGAGGTCTATCTGTCGGAATGCAAAGCGTCACTTGTCATACACAGTCAATGGAATTCTGCACCTGAACGTAAATCCTAAGAACGATGGTAAATTTAGCTACAATAAGATTGCGGCCGATGCTGGTACTCCGACATCTACCAATAGCAATGAATTGCCGGACGTGCAATTGGTTGAATCGTCCTGTATCAATGAGCCGAAAGAGTTTGCAGCAATGATCTCGGACTTATACGAGATGGATGGAGAACGTGCCATGGGAATGGGAGAGTTCGACACGAATATTGTGTTTGGTGGGTATGGAAACCCGCTGTCAAATCTCTCTACCATCTCAGACACTGTCAAAATTGTTCGGGAGACAAGCCGACATGGAGTCGGATTTGGTGTAATTACCGACGGGAAGATAGGTGCAGGCAGCTGCAGCGAAACGGTTGATGCGCTGTTGAGCCTTAACATCAAGGACATTGAGATAGGTCTCATCTCAGGCAACCCGAAATTGTACGCTGGATATACCGACGAAAAGAGCCAGTCTGCTTTCAACGATGTTATTTCTTTTGTTACGGCTTGCGTGGAGAATGAGTTAAATGTAACTTGTGGTGTTTTCGACGAGAGTGGTGGCAAATTGGCCCGGGCACTGGGTGCTGTCCAGATTCATCGATATTACGAAAACGAAGCAGAGGGACGGAGGATACTCATAGATGATGGGGAAGGGGGTGGCAGAGGCGGAAGTTGTTGAAGTAAATATGAAGGGAAACTGGTTACTGGTGGAGCTACAATCTTTCTTTTCTTTCCTTTCCTGGCTTACTTCCTTTTACAATTGCAAGCGCTTGGTACACTGCAGCAAGGCATGACGCTCACAGCCTGCTGCAGATACAACGATTCAGCCGTATCATTGGCCATTTCTTTCCTGTGTCTGTCGGCGAAGTCCAAAATTGCATTCAGTTCATCTTCAAAATCCTCAGCACCCAATGGAAACGCTTCGGCCGGGTCATTCTCGATGTTGAAGAGCAAAGGAGGATCGTGCTGCTCACCGTGGTCGGAAAAGTCAAAACCAGACCTTGTAATGAAGTGCCCTTTGATCGCCCCACACCGCACAGCGTAAAGATCACGCTCCCGCCAATATGGAAGGCACTCGTGAATGGGGTCATCGTTGTTTCCATCGTCATCAATTAAGCGTCGAAATGACTTCCCATCACGTTTCTGTTGATCCAGAATTCCAACGCCAGCAAAGTCAAGCAGAGTTGGGAAAACATCAACTCCAGAAATTGGAACGGTGATTCGCTGACCACCAACACTACTACCGCCTGTACCCTTGAAAATGAATGGAGCGCGGAACCCGCCCTCCCATGTACTACCTTTGCCACCTCGAAGAGGTGCATTGCAGCCTCCGTCTTGGGGGGGAACAGATTCATCATTTAGCCCATTGCTGGGCGACAACCAGGCGCCGTTATCGCTCGTGAAAATGATGATTGTGTTGTCAAGCTGATTTGTTGCTGATAGCGCGTCGAGAATGAGGCCAATTCCGGCGTCCATCTCTTCGACAGCATCCCCGTAGAGCCCCCGTTTGGAGGTATTTTGGAAGTCCGGCGCTACGAAAAGCGGTACATGTGGATTTTCGAATGCAAGGTGGAGGAAAAAACTCGAAGCCGCAATGGGACCGAGGTTAGCTAAAGAAGATAGCGTCGTCGCGTCAAGATTCGGCAGAGGATAGTTGGGGTCTCTGCTTCTGTGAATGATATATTCGGAAAGCTGGATGTAGCGTTCGGTGAGATCCGTCACGTTGAACGGTTGCTCCACAATAATGTCATTCGAATAGAGAGGTACCGGGGGGAACACAATGTCCTCCGGTGATGGTCCTGGATAGCCTTCTTCGTGGCTGTAAGGAAGGCCCCAGAAGAAATCAATACCGTATGTACCCTGTCCGGGAAGGCAATTGTTGTGGCCGGTGTGAGACTTTCCTATGTGAAATGTTTCGTATTTATTTGATGACTTCAACTCAGAAGCTATGGTCGTTTCATTCGTTGACATGCAGTTGACAGAACTTGGGTAGAAGACACGAAAGAGCTCATCAAGAGGAGGGTCGAGATCACTGTACACTCCAAGCCTCTTGGGGAGCTTCCCTGTCAAAAGCGACGCGCGGCTTGGAGAACATATCGGGGCCGCGTTGTTGAACTGAGTAAATATCGTTGACATTTGTGACAAAGTGTTCAGGTTGGGGGTATCGATCGTCGGACTACCGTAAGCCCCAATATCGTTATACCCCAGATCATCAGCAACGATGAGAACTATGTTTGGTGGTGTCGTCAATGATGCAGAGGCTACTGTTACTGACAGAAGAAGGAAAAGAAGGACCTGACTCATCTGCAACACAATTATGCGAGATGTGATTCTGAAAGAAGAACTGTTCAACACAATGATGATGATTAGAGTTGTTACTGTTTGTTAGATTTGATCCCGAATTTACATGAAGAATTAATTGTGTTCTTCTTCTTGGATCTTCCTCGAGACTTCCGCAAACTTTAAAACATTCCGCTTGAACCCTCAGCGAAATGTCGTGCCCGTGTACCCCAGCTTCTTTGTGTAGCCCACTTGCTACCCCCCTTCCTCTTCAAGAAACTTTCGCGTTCACTGTGCTGTCAAACCCCGCTGCTGTTGAAAGATATGATTTTGACAAGCTCACCACCTTGGCGATATTTGTCCCAGAGACAACATCTGATGATATGTTATTCGATTTAGTGTGCTCAGCCCATGAGAAAGGAGTACGTGTTGTGGAGGGAACGGGCTTCCCTATGGATGACATCCACGATGATGATAAGATTTCGTCGTGGATTGCAGATTCTCTGAACAGAACTTTGAAATACGGTTTTGATGGTCTTAATTTCGACAACGAACAGATTTCGGGGACCGCTGATATAATAACGCAGAGAATCAATGAGACGACGACCGCCTTCCGCGATGCAATTGCTGTTCCTCAGATCACTTTTGACATGCCCATGCATCCTTTTGGAAGGGACGGTTGGAATGCCACCACTCTTGCCGAAGTAGTGGACTTTTTTGTTCCCATGGGGTACGATATGTGTTGGGGGGCTGATACAGCGTCCGCCAATTCTGATTTTCCCTCTTTGGAGAGCGGGATACAAGAGTACGCCGCCCTGGATGTTTCTTCTGAAAAAATAGTCCTGGGCTTACCTTGGTACGGTTGGAGATTCACTTGTGCCGAGCCCGATGACGCCCAAAGTGGCCAGCCTTGCAAAATTGAAACGAGCGATAATTGGTACCCTGATGTTGCCTATCAACTGAACTTGGATGATATTCTCGATATCATCACTGATGATGTTGAGATCCTTCTAGATGAGGCGAGCGGGACGAAATACTTCGCGAAAGACGGCTTTCAGTATTGGTTTGACGATGAAGAAACGCTTGCCTTAAAATATGCTCTCAGGGACACACATGGGTTGAGGGGAGTTGCTATGTGGACGGCTGATTCTGTTGCTCCCACCGCACCTGAATTTGATGCGATGTGGGCAGCCTTGCCTACTGTTCAAAAAGTTTTGTGAGAGTGTGCAAGAACTTATGTAGTGGAGTGGATCGCCCTAGAAAAACATGCAAGAGTAATTGGAAAGAAAATTTACCCAGGTATACTATACTTCATTGGATTCATGTTCTCAACACATTCACCCTAAAGAAAGCCTAACTGATTGTGAATTTTGGTTTCAAAACAAACTCGAAGAGATTCATACAATTAACTTATGACCATAGTCGCTCCTATCGTTTCACACAAATTTCAATATGTATCCTACCAAACCTTTCTCTCCATCACCCCCTGAGATATTCATCTTTTGCAAGAAAAGACCAACCTCTAGCGAACCAGAGTCGTCAGCAGGGAACTGCGCAAGTGCTGATGCGTGCTTTTCTGCCTCTGTTCCGTCAGCTTCGTTGACCGCTTTATTATACTTTCTCAAAAGTCGCAGAACTAATTTACGTAGAGTGATGCTCTTATAGCGATCTCGAAGATAGAGCTCAACTGAGTCAAATCCAGCCAAAGTTGCTTTTTGCAGCAAGGCATCGCATTCATCGAACACTTCATCACCAAGTTCAGCACTATCAGGTACGACCACGTACATCAGGGACGAGCATCTAAGAAATGTCCACTTCCCTATCTCTGTGACACTGTCAGGCAACACAATGGACGTCAAAGAGGTGCAATCCTGGAACGCGTTCTCGCCAAGCTGCGTGAGACTGTCGGGCAACACAACGGACATCAGGGAGGTGCATTCACAAAACGCTGCTATGCCCAGCTGTGTGAGACTGTCGGGAAACACCACGGACGTCAGGGAGGTGCATTCAATAAACGCTTGCATGCCAATATGCGTGAGTCTGTCGGGCAACACCACAGACGTCAGGGAGGAGCACTTGTGAAACGCTGCTATGCCCAGCTGTGTGAGACTGTCGGGCAGCACCACGGACGTCAGGGAGGTGCAACCACCAAACGCTGCCTCGCCCAGCTGCATGAGACTGTTGGACAACAGCACGGACGTCAGGGAGGTGCAACGCAAAAACGCGCTTATGCCAATCTGCGTGATATTATCAGGCAACACCACGGACGTCAGGGAGGTACATTCAGCAAACACTCGCTCGCACAGCTGCGTGAGACTATCGGGCAACACCATGGACGTCAGGGAGGTGCAGTTCCCAAACACATTATAGCCCAGCTGCGTGAGGCTATCAGGCAACACCACGGACGTCAGGGAGGTGCATTCAGAAAACGCAAAATCGCCCACCTGTGTGAGACTGTCG
>Ga0115557_1001607_pt1 | contig 15591 bp, 18 predicted proteins | sample COGITO_mtgs_1104_FD_87280 | JGI IMG/M metagenome (GOLD analysis project Ga0115557, IMG submission 87280) | Pelagic marine microbial communities from North Sea - COGITO_mtgs_110421 | ecosystem: Environmental > Aquatic > Marine > Epipelagic | place: Germany:Helgoland, sampling site Kabeltonne...
AGCTGGAATGTCGACGCAGTTATCGTGCACACGGTCTGACACGTGCGCAGTGGAGTCCGGGGCCACAGACGAAAGGATGGTGTGTGACAGCTGCCCGCGACAGGTTAACACTGGCTTCCAGGATTACGGGTGTGACCTTCTTACCAAGCTGTGCACCTGCAAAACACAGTACAGGAGCATCACGTATTGCACGAACAATGAGCAGTGCAGTGGTCAAGATGCAAGCTGCCTACTCGTGGAAGACCTGTTTTCTTCGGCGTCGTGGGGGGTCCAGACGTGCGACAGCTGCCGCACGGACTCTGTGTGTGTGTATGACGGGTCCCAGAATCTGGGGGAGTGTACATGCCCGCTGCAGGCTCCGAACCTCCTAAGGTGTACACCTGGGCAGGGGCCCGATATTAACAAAGGAGTGCAAAAACAGTGTCTGTTTACGTTTGCGGATGTGCAGTATTCAAATGACTTGGGATACATGTCTTTCGCATCACTCTCGGTGGTGCCGGGCCTGCTTCTGACGACCAAGGCCCTTTGTACTGTCGTTGATAACAGGGGGGGGTTGGTTGTGGGGTACGAAATAGAGGCTACGCTGGCTGGCGCTTCCTCCGCGAGGCGCCGGCTGTTGGAGTTGGAAGGGATGGATTTCTACGGGGACAACGCCACTGCATCGCACAACCAGTTGAGTGCACTGATCCTCGACTTTGCGGACTGGAACGGCACGGCAGACCCCTGCAGATCTCTCGTGGATGCCCACAGGCAGGTGATCCCGCTCGGGCCGGTTGACGTGTACGTCCTGCGGCAGTGTGTGTTCTGGCGGGCTGTGGCACAGACAAGCGGGATCCCCGACACGTCACTGCTGTCGTTTCAGGATTTCCTCGCGTGCTCTGTGCAAAACGTTTCAACCCCCTTGCATCTTCTTGCCTCTGTGCGACTCATAGTCCACAACGTTCTGGTAGCCTGGCCTGAGGCGCGCGCGGCGTTGTATTTCGTGGGCCCCATGTTGAACGGAAACAATACGTGGGCTGGTGTTCTCAGATCAGATGTGTTAGCCCAGATCGTTGGTGCCAGGGAGAACGACCATCGCAGAGACGAGACATATATTCTGAAACGAGCGTCGATGCGGTCTCTCAAGCAGCTCCCCCCGGCTGCCAGTGGCGAAACCGTGGGGGAGGTTATCGCACAGGGGGTGGACGTCAAACTGGAGCTGTACGGAGGGCTTGACATGGACGCGATAGACGGCATACAGAGCAGCGTCATAACGCTTGATGATCTTGAAAGCTGGGGGGTCGATGTTGGTGAGCTCGAGTACGCGACACTGCAGAAGCTTGCCAGACCTGAGAGCATCCCGTTCGTGGTCCGGTCGTCAGAGTTTATGCTGGACCACTCCGGGGCCAACAGAGACTTTTCGGCGGGTTCTCGTGTTTCGAGCGCGCCTGGGTCTGGGCCGCCGCAGCAGGGGGATAGGGACTGGGACAACTTCCCGCCCGCGTTTGCGTATTGGGTCAGAAATGAGACGACGGGGGAGGTGGATGGGATGACATGCCCGGTGGTGGAGATGTTCCTGGACGAGATGAGCCAGAGTTTTGCTCTGTTGGGGCGGTATTACGTGGAGGGCACAAAGAGACTCAAGCCGAACGAGCGTACGCTGGCGAAAACACTGCCATCGTGGGTGGGGGCGGCGCGGGTGGCCAGGGTTGAAAGGGGGGCCGAAGAGCTGCCATCCTTGCCGGCCACCGCGATTCGGACGGCCCAGCGCTTTTTGAATGATATCCTGGGGCTGAACGCGGAATCAATTCGGAATTTTTTTTCGTGCACGGAGGACCGTTCAGAGCACAACTTGTGCAATCTCGTCAAAGACACGCTGACGTGCAACATGGAGGATATTCAGCTTTGTTCTGGCAGTCGCAGAGATCTCGCGTACACCATTCTCATCGCGTTTGTGTTGTTCCTTGTGGCGGGGTGGATTCTGCAGAAGATGGGGCTCGTGGCACCCTCCATCTTTGTGTGGGTTTTGTTACCCGCTGCTGTCATGTGGTGGGCGTATGGATACTCGCCGATCTGTTTCCCCATGGTCCCCATGTGTCTGCCAGAGGTAATAATGTCTTTGTGCTTGGCACCACGTGTCTGTTTGTGTGGGCTGTTTTGCCGTGAGCTGACCGTTGTTCTGTTTGCAGGATGTGTTGGTCTACCTTTACCAGTGGGTGCCGATTACGGTGTACCCCCCGGAAGCCTTGCAGACCACCCCTGGGTGCTGGAACAACACGAGGCTGCCGGCTGACATGTGCTTCAAGTCGTGTTTATACGACCAACAGTTTAACTACAAGTCCCCGACTGCAACACTTGCATGGATGGCATGCGAGTTCACGGGGGCGGAGTGTGCGAATATAGACGTGGGCGCCCTTGTGGGGGACATCGACGTGCCGGGGCTTTTCAGCGCGCAGGAACTACAGACAGACCTCCAGGTCAAGGGGGCAGATATGAGATTGTTCGAAGTTGCGGGCGATGCTGACGCGGTCACCGCACAGCGAATGTGTTTAGTCGTCGGGCTGGTTGTCTCGATGCCATACCTTTTGTTGCTCATTGTTTTGGTGTACCTGTTGATCGCCCTGGTGCAGCTCCCCTTCAGTGTCACGAACGCTTATGTGCAGATTGTGCTTCACATGGTTTTCTATTCTCATTTAGAGGCCTGAAGCACTATTTAAGTCTGTATACGCAAAATGATTACCGTACATGGTTCACATTAAAATGTACGTTCATGAGAGTTGTGGGGGTTTTGATCGCAAAGGTGTGAAAATCGACAACAAATTGTACAAAAATAGCCCCTCTTACATGAGGGAGATTAATGAACTGGACGATATATTTGGTATAAGGCACACAATGGAGAAAACACAGTTCGAGTATTTTTCACATCACGGGTGTGTAGATGATGTGAACACGGTCTTTGATGATGTACTTGGAGAGAGCCAACTGGATATCACGGATATCTCATCATGGGCCAGAGAACTATGCCAGAAAAGCAAAAAATACCAAGCCTGTGTAAAACATTTCAGTGGACTCGAAGCCGGTTCTTCGTCTGAAAAAAAAGCCAACACCAGAGTCGTTATGAAATATGGGGTTTTTGATAAGGGTTTGGGGGAAAGAGCGCCTTCTCTGAATTCCTATCTACCAGGGTGGAGAGAATGCATGTATTGGGGGGAAGTGACAATCAAGCTTGTTTTGAGCCCCCTTGGAGAAGTGAATGGTGGAGTGCACAAGTGGCGTAAAAGGAAAGGTAGACCGAAAACCGAATACACCACTTTAAAAATGGCTGTCATTTTTGACTTCCGTCAAGACTTGAACAATCTTTCTCGTCTCCAGTCGCCCCACAGGCCTAATGAACCCATAGTTCCACGGACAAGGAGGGACTGTAAACATCTGGCGTATATGGTTTTTCGAAACCCTCTTTCTAGGATTTTCCCAACCAGTGAAAAGGCGTACACAATAACACATGATTATCAAATTGGCAAGGATGAGAAAGTTATTGGTGAGTGTACTATTACATATACAGACATCTGGATGTTTTGCAACAAAGTGGGGAAGAATATCACGTCTCGAGATCTGGCGTTTTTGTACATGTTTGTTATATTGCCGAAATTCTACAGAATTGAGGGAAAAGGTTTTGATATAGTTGAAGAGAACCCAACAGTCGATAGTAACGACAAAAACAAACTTGCAGAATATATGAAGCCGTATAGGGAATGTGTTTTTAAAGTTATTACTGAAGACAGTAGGAAAGACGTGCATCGATTTGAATGTTCAACGGAAAAGATTACCGATAAAAAGTCAGTTCACCCAAAATGCCTTGCTAATGTGACTGTCCAAAAACACCGGTCATAGTTATTTATGTTGTTCACATGTGCTTGCGGGCATCAGAGAACATGGGGGGGGCTGCTTCGGGAAACTACGGCCGCGTTTCGACGGAGGAGGAAAGCGATAGTGACAGTGTCGACGAAAGCAGTGATTTTCAGACTGGACGGGGTCCATACAGGGCGGAAGAAACGTTGCTGCAGCGGAAGACCAGGGAGGCTACAGAAGAGGTGATCATGGGCTGCTGGAAAATGGCAGTGATGGCGCTTCTCCTAGTGGTCATATATTATTTTGGTTCTACCTGCTGTATGTGCCTGTGGGTGGTCATGTTGGGGTCACTTATGTTGATGATTTTTGCTAGGATGACGCGTCTGTGGGTTGTACTTGTCCTCGCTTTTTTCGGTACATTCTGGGCAGGGTGCCAAGTTGAAAACCACTGGGTAACCGTGAATACGAAGTGGTCGGTGCGATAGTTTTCGCGGATTGTTTTACTCTAAACATCCCTGTTCTGTTCATGGGGGCGCCCCCAGTTGCCCATGTTTGCACAGCGAGCAGTGACATAATGCAAAGGAAGTACAGAATTCGTCTCATGTGTGTATCAGTGTCGTACTTCCTGTCAAATAAATATCGTGCACACACAGAACAGCGTGTGATATTTAGGTTTGTATTGGGGTGGAAGACAGAATGTTAATCGAGGCTGTGTTTAAGAACAAAACATCTGCGGTTTTTGGCATTGCACACACTGTTTTATTGTGTGTAGTTATTGTGGGGTTTGTGTCCAAGGATCCCAAATGGCATTGGACATACCAAGAGACATCTTTGACGATTGACGAATATCATCGCAACCATCACCACCCACGAGAAAATTGGGAAAACGGTTATTTTGTTTCTGTAGTGAATTCGTCAATAGGTGAATCCCAGTGTAACAACATACCTGAAGTACGCGGGGGGGGGGGCTCGTTTTGGATGAAAGAGCCAGAACCAATCGATTATGGGCTCAAGATGGGCGCCAGTGATATGTGTAGGTTTGCACATGTGACACCTCTTCTGGAAAGAGGGTCAGACCCGCGGGGGATGGTAGTGTTTTCCTCAATCACGTCGAGAACTTTATTCCTTGCAGTGCAAGTCGCTATGGCATCACATGCTTTATGGCAATGGTCCCCCTTCAAGCGTGTTTCTATCTCCAACTCTGACAGGGGGCAACAGTCTTCGGATCCCTACAAATGGTGGATAACGAAAAAACCCTTTGATTTCATAGTGACCTGGGGTATTTTGTTGGTTCTCTGTGTGTTCTGTTTTGTACGACAGGAACAGAATCTCATAGTCTACAACAACATTTTGGTTGTATGGCTTTTTTGCTTTTTTACCGGCTGGCTCGAATTGTTGTGGTCGTGGCGGAGCTTAGACTCTGGGGGAAATATGGATAAGAATTCAATTGTCGATGTGGAGGTTGCAGTGCAAAAGTTCATGAAAACCACAGCCCCGTTAAAATCTACTCCACACGGTGTGGCAGGTGGAATGAACATGGCGGGGTTCATGCCATTCACCAACATCCCCGCAATCCCTTCGGACGGTCAAGGGAATGTTCGTGGAACATGGAATACCGTCGAGAAATACCCGCAAAAGCTTGACGATGAGAAGCTGACGCCTGTGTCTCGGTGGATGCTCCTCGGAAACATGGTGCCCATTTTTTTGGCTGCAAGTCTTGTAGAATCCAACAATTATTGGGCATACAACGACGTTCTCTTTTTCGCCTTGGCGGGGTATACGTTGTTTGCCTTGTATCCGGCGTTCTACATGACCATGCTGTTGCTGAGGAGTGAGACTGACAATGATAGCAATAGAGAAGGAGGAGGAGGAGGGCTTACGAACAACAAGAAGGGCGGCGTAGCTTCGCAATATGTGCATCATGCAGTATCTTCTGGTTGGATGGTTGTGGTTCTGTTATTGCTTGTTTGCATGATTTTCGGTGTTGTGTTTTTTTCTTTGTTCGTTTCGTATACGCAATCCAAATGGACCAGCACTACGTTGAGCGTTCTTTCAGTGATTTTTCTTCTCGTGTCGTCGATTGCCTTTATTGTTCTGGGGTTAGTTTGCATGGCCTTTGAAAAAATGAGTTTCTTCTCTTATGCAACAGAGATTATCAGTGCTTGTATTTCCGTTTTGTGTGTTGTGGGGGTCTTCTCGTGATGTTGTGATGAGGCGTTGCTGTCTGTAATGAGATCATGGCATAGAACTGCTGTGGTACAAACGAAACAACAGTTTGTGACGAGGACCCATGCAACTGGTGGGGGTGGCTGGAAAGAATACATGAAGAGGAAGGTAGTTGCTACTATAAGCGCGACCTGTATGTCAATGACCATACAGGGGGGTATTTTGTATATATTACAGTAAACATATATATGCTCGTACGATGTCTTCAAACGGAAAAGGCGCAAATATGTTGGTATGGGGGACAGCCAACCCGGAGGGGTTGTGTGAGAGCTACAACGGTTTGTTTTTCAAACAGTCAGATCTTGCCAAGACTGCCAAGGACATCATTGGAAAACCTGTTAAAATCGAGCACAAAGGTGTGTCTGTTGGGTCTGTGGTTTCTGCATGGACGGACACTGCAGGTAAACTCGACCTCCTCTTGTCTATTGACACGTCTGTCGTAGAGGGCTCGATGATTTCACAGCTTGTGAAAGTGGGTTCGTGTAGGGAACTGTCTCTCGGGTATTCTGTTCGAATGCAGGGGTCACATGTCATGGAGGACAAGGCTGGAGAGAAGACTGTGCTAGAGGTTTCACTTGTGCGCAAGGGGGCCCGCGACAAATGCCACATCCATGGTTTTTCATGGTAAAAAAAAAATTACAGTGTAAATGCCAGTGTTTCTTAGTCAGTGCCACGTACTATGGAACTAGATATAGTGCGCTTCATATCCACCAGATGTTTTGTAGCCAGGCGTGTTGGGATGGAATGTGTTTTCATGGTTGAATTCCCCACCCCCCCTTCGTTTGTTGCTGATTTCCCAGACCCTCTGGTGCCACGCGTGCGCGTGACGGTGGGCGAATTCGACTGGACTCGGAAGAGCTTCCCAGTTAGGGAGATACTTGCAACATAGACTTATGTGCATTGGATATATTTATGTGTGCGTCAGGTGGGCGGATAGAGCACAAAATGTCGTTATACAGATTCGCCGTGCTTCTCTGTGTGTTGGGGTGGGGGGGCATGGTGTATGCCAATGGGGGGAACGCGACAATGATCAAACAGGCCAGCGTGGGGGAGGAGATCATGGGTTTGAACGAAACAGTCCATGTTTTCTTTACTTTCGATGTTGCACCCACGCGTAATATCACCCTGCCCGACCACACAGAGTCGTGGGGGGATTTTTGGGCAGGGGTAGACAATGAAACAAGGGGGGGTGAAGATAAGGGGACAGTAGGTGACGAGAACAATACAGGGGGAGGAGGGGGGGGGGGCGGAGAGCCTAACGCAGGCGCGGGCACTTGGGTTGACAGCCTCTTTTTCCATATTGACTTCTACTTCAAAGAGGCTGCAGATGAGAAAAGCTGGCTCGGGGGGGGGCAAGTGAAAGTACGTTGACGTTGATGACAGAAGAACAAACAGCACAGGCGGTGTTCTGTAGATGTCTGTCTATAGTGTGTGAAGTTTTGTTCATAAACCCACATAGACATTTGTGTGAGACTCGCTTCGGGATTCTGCAACTTTCTGTTATATTGGAGATGTGGTGTACTGACATGGGCATCGTTGTGACGACACTGCTTGCAAGGTAAATGGCGTTTACAACAAGACCTTTCAAGTCCTCAAGGCAGAGGAAAAGCAAATAGTATCGGGATAGTTCGACAGTCCGTTGGAGCCCGTATGTAATGACAAGTGGTTTGACGCGTGAGCACGACCATTTGAGCCTCCATGCTTGCATGCCTGCACGTTCAAACATTTCTTCCGCGTACAGCGTTAAGCACCTCATATTGCCCAGCACTGTCAGAGAATCCATGGGTATGGGCTCGGGCACGGGCGTGGACATGGCGGTAGCGCTGCGTGCTACTGGTATCACCACGACCCCCTCTATGCCCACTTTATGTTGATTTTTTTCGGAGGGGCATGCATTGGTTGGGGGTCGAGGTTGAATATTCGTATACGGTCTGTTTTTTGTTCCTTTATGTTGGAATCGTCATCCTCCCGACTTTTGGCTGCTGGGTTTGTCATGGGGGGTCGGTCTTTCGCTGACCCTGTGTTTTCTGGTTTGTCTTCCGACTCGGCCTCAATTCGGGTTGGACTGGGTTTGGTGGGGGTGTGTCTCAAAAGACGCAGGACGATATCCACGATTTGGAGAAATGCTGAAAGCGTAGTCATGGCGTAAAGCACAGTGCTGGCCGTCGACCCGATCAAGCCGTTTTGGGAGGCCCCCCAGAACAAGACCAGGTACAGTACCGTAGATGCGAGCAGAATGGTTCCCGGTATGATGTGAAGCCACTTCTGGCCCTCAACGGGTATGCACTTTGTTTCGGATAATAGCTCGAAGATGGCCGGAACCATAACGACTGCGACTCCCATAGGATATAGGAAAGCTGTGAGCGTGCACGTAAAGAGGCTGGATGCACTGAAGGTCGGGAACATCAACCGGAACACTTCCATGTATGCGTCGAACAGAACATTTCCTAGAGGAATGTAGGTCATCAGTTTGTCGAAGCCCTTTGTTACAACAGGGTCGGAAATATCCTCGTGTGTGAGTATGTACACAACAAGAGCCCCAAGCAGTTGCGCCTCGGGGACGAGCCACTGGGGGACGCTTTGGCCGACGGGTGTCGACGTGTACGCAGCAAGGTATGCCATGAAATTGCACACTAGGAGACAAGGCACGCTGACCCCCATGCATAGGATGGTGCTGTCGTCTGTCAGCACGCGCGTGCCATACACGACCGTGACGGTGAACAGGCATGCGACATTGGCTAATGAGGCCTCTTTGTGCAGTCGTTGTATGGCGTTGTTTTGAAGATCAGGGTATCGGTCGATGAACATGATGACAGCGTGAAGGCAAACAGTCGCAAAACCCACACAGAGCAGGGTGCTTGAAGAGGCCATATCAGCGACGCATTTTTGGAGATTCGACGTGGTCAGTGAAATGGTCCAGACAGAGGCGGTGTACACAAGCGCCAGAAATGTGTATTCGAGGTGCCACAACATCATCGCCCCCAGCGATCGCCCTGCCTCTGCCATTTTTGAACGGCGCCCCATGCTCCCGGAAATACTGCTGCAGGGTGTAGTGGTGATTGAACAACACTCCCTGGCATGTATTTCAGCGCTGTTATGTCAGACGTGTATTATGGCCGGCAGTGTGAAGCAAGAGGGTACAGTGATCATGAACGAGCCCATTTTGAACAATATACACAAAGAAGACCAGACACTTGTCCGAAACGTGCTGTATGCCTGCAAGGCGTGTATATTGTCATCTACTAATGTGTTGGACAATTGGGCGATCACTGTACAGGATACTTCGTACATTATCAGGGTTTATTTCAGACTTGAGGGAGGTTTCGATGTGAACGTGCGCGACATGCAGGCAGTGTATGAAGTAAGCCCTCTGAGGGTACAGTCTGTGAGTGTTGGTAAGACCGAAAGTGGCCCCGTAACACTACAGATCGTCGTGGCGAACAAGGTGTGTATTGCCTTAACATTGCACTTTTTTGACACGTGACTGATTTATTTTTGGCTTGTGAACAGGATCAGCCGCTTGTCGTGACGGAAACTGAAATCGTCCGTATTCGTAAAAAGAGACGGTTTTGGGGGTTGTCATAGAGTGGTGTATTGTAGTTCACCCAGCTGGTGTAATTCCTTTTTCGATAGCTTACGAATGTGGAGTTTGAAGATGTTTTCAACCTCTGTGACAGTTTTGGATCGTATGTTTAATGCTTCTTTCATAGACGTTTCATGGCAAAGTATGTATGTCAATATTTGGAGTCTGGGGAGAAGGGTCGTGTTATTGAAGGTGGCCCCAGTCCTCATCATGTAGACAATTCCGACGACTAAGCTGTAAAATTTCGGCTGTGTTGTATTTTTCCATATACAGGGCAATGCTTTTAACAAGCGAAAAATTATTGATATGCAGTGATCACACACCCTATTGGCCTCCCCACTGCTTAATATGAGAGGTGTGCGCGCGTTTGAAGTCTTGTGTGCTAATAAGGCAGCAATGTCGCCCATGGTGGGCGTGTTGTATGTTTCACCCTGGTAGCCACACTGTTTTCCATCTCTGCATAGACGAGTCAGTATGACCGTCCGCCGTTTTATCTTTGTTTCGTATTCCTTGACCAGTGACGAGACGACGCTATCCGACAGTATTGTCCTTCGAACGTGGGTGCTTATTAGTTCGTGGAGGTGTTGGCAGATGTTGTTTGTTTTGGTATCGACGATAGGGGAAAAAAACCCGAATGTTTGTGTTGACATGAATTCAGGGACGGAACCACGGCGTATGCATGGGATGCAGTAGGCAGTTATCGGACAAACAAAATCACCGTTTTCGAACTCCGTGAACAAGCATCCCTCCTTACAGCACACGTGGTGTGCCCCGCACAGAACACACCCAGCCTGATGCGCATCGAAAGGTTCCCACTGGTGCGCATGGATAGACCACGAAGGAATTATGAATGGGCTGCGAACAGAAGACCACAGCATAAATGTGATCTGCTCCTGTGTCTTCTGTTCTGTTTTTGGTGGCATGTGCTGTTGTGTGTGTGCTGACGGACACGAGTAGGTGTATACAGCCATGTTTTTCCTTTTTTCAGTCCTTAGTCGTCATAGTCTGAAAGCTCCCCCCCTGTTGATTCAGATGATTCTTCTTCAAGGTGTTCCTGTGTTTTACATTCCATTTCATGTGCCTCCCTGATCCAGTCGTCGTCGTCAATCTGGTGAAACTGTTCATTGTACATCATCAACATTCTCGAGGCCATATTGATATCACTGTCTAGTATTAGGGGCAGGAAGAGTCCGTCTCCAAACTCTAAAAACATGCGGACATGTGCCTTCTCTGAAGCCCTGCACATTGAAGAAATGGTTGTGTCTAGTGCTGTGGGGTCTATCCTGACGCGCTCTCGAAACGGCCCCCTGGCCAAGTACATTCCGACGTTTGCTCATAAACGCGCCCCTGCGGCACTTGTATTGTTTTTTTTTTTTTTTTGTTTGTCTTTTCATTGTCTTTAGAAGGACAGTTGTTGCACTGTATCACCAGGGGGGGGTCGTTCAACACAATGGAAAGGTGTTTACTGAAGGACATGTGTACCATCCTGCCTCCGTTTATGAAAACGTGGTAGAGAGATTTTACTGTTTCAGTGTTTTCCGTGAAAAGGTTACACGTTTCTGATAAACTCATGTTTTGGAGTTTCTCCTCATTTGACCACATCCATTGGCGGGTGTAATTCCGGATTACGTGGTCGATTTTACATACAAACCACATTACATTTAGAAACGTGATGTATTTTGAGTGGATGTAGATAGTTACAGAGTTTTTGTGTTGGGATCGTTGTATTTCCACACATGATGCACTATGTTGGCCGCTAATCTGACAGACGTTGAAACATTCCCTCGAATATGATGGGGGGGTGGTGTTCGTAACGATTTCTTTGGAAATGACAGCTATGCCAGCCGCATCCAGCCGCCTGATGTCGTTGATAAGGCCATTGATTGACCGCACAAAATCAACAACAAGTGTATTATATTTATGTGCCTGCGTCGCCCATTCGTCGTTGTTGTCTCTGCATTTCACGAGAAACGTTTTGTATGCCCCGTTCCCAATAACATCAAACGCCTTCGTGTTCACGTACGATGTAAAACATTCGAGCGAGACTGTAGCCCCCAGCCCCCTCTCCATGCCAATGTGGTTTGTAGTGTCCCCCCCCCTCCCTTATAATGACCTATTTTTTTTCTGGAGTAGTAGTTTTTAGTTTGACTGACAAGAGTAATTTCTTGGGTTTGGTTTTCCCCTCAGCGTCGTTGAAGACCACCTGTTCATACCAGGAAAACTGATTTCCTTTTTTTACTGTGTCTTTTAAAGTGTTCATACTGGTTGTCATATTGTAGTCTTCTATATGTAGTTTTGTTGAATCTGTTGCTTCAGTGGAGACGCTTTTCGAGAATATCCCTGGGATTATTTGAACCTCTGGCCATTTACTATCAATGGCTTCATCTTCCCATGTCGTTTTAGGTGTTTTCGTTTTGTCCACCTCTGGTGGCAAAGTCGTATAGTGATTTTCTACGGCCTCGAAATCTGTTTCATCAAATTGTATATGATATAGGAAGATTTCCGGCACTTTTTTTCGCGATGCCTCACACACTGCTGCCTTCAGTTGTACAAGGTATGAAACCAAATCGTGTGTGCCATTTTGTACATCGAAATATTTTTCCAACCATGGCGTTTTGTTACTCTTTTCTTTGTCTAACCCCCCTCCCCCTCCCCCCCCCACTGATTCTTCTGAATCACCTTTGGATGGTTCTGGGTATTTCCAAAGCGCAAGAGATATTTTCTTAGAATCCTTTCGCGTGTTGAGTGAAGACGGCGACAAATCCGCCTGTGTGGGAGGATCATTGACTTCAAGTACTGGATACATACCGCCGTTGTATGCCTGGTTGAATCTTGCACATTCTTGTTGTACTAGTATTTTTATGTTCTCAAATGTGGCCTCTGTGCTTTCCATATGTTTGTCAATAAACAAAGAGCTTTAATATATTCATGAGATGTATTGTCTGTAAATCGTGTGATGTCTTTATAGGTACCGTATTTGCCTGTGTGATAGCAGTGAACATGTGTACCACTGGGCTAGAGACTCTAAAAATAGTACGTGTTTTTTTTGTTATGTGTCTTCTAATAAGGACCTATTCGCTTGACGCGTCAGGATACGTTGACATGAAAATGGCTGACCTACAGTTTGGCTTGCTTTTCGCTTCTCTGTGTGTAGCAATCGCGGGGGCACAAACAGTGCGTGACAATCGCTGGTATTATTACAAGCGAGAAGTATTCAGGACAATGGTATGCATCACTGGAAAGTGTATCATGGAAGGGATTGGTCTGGGGGAAACACTTTTGTCTGTTTCGCTACTGTACCCAGTTTATTCAGCTTCTCTGGGTTTTATGGCGAGCAATTACAATATTTTCATTCAGTCGGCGATTTGTCTCATCTGGGTGGAGGGGGGGGTGTTGTTTGTGTCGTGGCGCTACAAGGATACGTTTTTGAGTACGCGCAACGTGTTGGTGCTTTTGTGTTCGACGCTTGTGTTTGGTGAACTTGTGCTTTTTTCACCGTTGTTGTTCATGCCTTTGCTGGTACAGCCTTTTTTTCGCCTCCCGGAAGCATTGGTGGGGAACGCTGTTCAGCATATTATCGACTCGTGTGACAATACACACACATTGTTCGTCAATGTGTCTGTGGCGCTGAGTTGTGTTTATGTGGCCCACTTCCTGCTTACGTTCAGTGGGGTTTTGGACAACCCTGTATTCAAAGTTGTAGTCGGAGAATCGTTCATATTGTGTGGGGGGTATGACATACAGATGTTTCTCTTTGTCCCGCTCATCACACAAATAGGACTGTGTTTTAATTTCGAAATCAATAACCAGAGAATCAAAAAACTGTGGACATTTTTGATCTGTTCCGACCGGCTATTTGTACCACTACTGATTCTCGGAAAAAGTTTGTTTTCGTGGACCATATTCGTCACACAGGGTTTGTGGGGGATGGATGGCATTTTCTCAGATGTAGTGGCTATGATTTTGACGTACAGTATCGCCGTGATTGTGGACACTGTCCTGGATGTCCTGTTTTTCATGATTCATTCAAAGATATTTCCGCATAAGTGGGAGGGTGTGTCAAGGGAAGAATGTGCTGACGGTGAGGACGAGAACCTTAAACTGGCTGATCTCGATGAACCTGACGAGGTTATCCATTCAGGTTCGGTGTAAATGCAGTGATCACGTATGCTGCAGTCATTGTGCAATTGCTCAACACGAAAGCCCATATGTGGGCGATTTCAAATGTGGGAGATGTGAAATCAATGGGGGTTTGTTTATAAAGCAGTGATATGCTTGACAGGGTCAGGGGTGTGGGAAACATATAGATTGAGCAAAGCACTCCAAAACAATAGACCACCATGATTGATCGCGTGTGATGTGGTGCGTCATTGTCACACACTATATGGAGCCCCACCGACACAATGGTGTGAAGCATGTAGCAGTGTGCTATGATGGGGCATATGTAGCAGAAAATAAACGTGTTTGCACAAAGACTGAAACATGCAAACATCATGTGCTTGTTGAGAACTGAGTAGGTGTGTTTTGTGTGTCTTTGTAACTCGTGCATGTTCGATTGCAGTGAAAACGAACCGACCAAAACCCCAGCGAACAACCCCCATGCGTTAATGATATTCTCTATCGCTGGTTCAGCGCCCCCCTCCCCCCCTGCGGACAACAGTACCAGCACGTTGGTGAGTATTACTGCAACTGAAGCATGTGAGTACATCGTGGTGGTGATATGAACCCAGCTTGTTTTTATTGCAAATCATGTGCAATCTACGTTATTACAGCACTTCGCATAGAAAAAAACTTGTCGGTTCCCCCCAGTGTTCCGGGCAGTGCTACGCAAACTTGACCCCACTGAACGCATCCCTGGCCGCTCCCAGACCCATTTTTTGGGTGACTATTTTGAGAAATCTTTGAAGGTCATTTGTTGTATGGAAGCAGCCCTGGAGAGAATCGCACAGCCAGTATACCCCCTTCTTGAACCCCATCGATATTGTATGCCCTCTCGACGTTATTGCATAGCATGTACTTTGGGACATAGTGCGTATGGCGGCACATAGGTCAAGGCATGTCTGGGATGCCATGTCGCTTGGCGTGTCACGCGTTAGCCCGGCGATTTCAGTCATGTTTGATATTTTTATCGATGATGACGGGGTGTTTGCCCTCTCGTACAGCCCTGATACACGAATGACCTCTTCGAGCGTGGCCATTATGTTCGGGAAGTGCTCCCCGTGAAAGCTCGCGGCTATCGACATGATCTCCTCCAATTTCCCAGCTGAAACGTCCCGCACTGGCGTGTGGGGGGTACTATTCATGTACACACACACCATCATTGCGGCAGAAGAACACATAAGATTTCCGCCCTGGAACGTCAGTTGGTTTCTGAATCGCACTTCTGAGTCATGTGACATATATGGTACAATGCAGCTCCCCCCCCCTATGCATTACATATTTTTCATTTTTTCTGTTTGTGGTCCACCAAAAAAAAAAAGATGTATACTTAGGCAAACGACGGCCGCGTTGGGTGATACCAGATGGATACGCCTGATAATACACTTGTGGTGGAGAGTGCCCTCTCTGGAGACACTTCATCCGAGACTCAAGATTCTTCTCCTGTCGTCAAGGCTTCAAAGACTCGCAACATCAAGAGGGGGGTGACTCGCTCTCTGAGACGTGTTAGTGACAAAGACCTCTCGTCGCGCAGGCTTGAGTTCCTCCGGAGGAAAATCAAGCACGAGATAGCGGGCCAGATTGCAGGCGAACTTGTGGCTAAATATAGTATGGAATTCGGGCACAGGGGGAAAGAGATAGACGAGAGCATTGACCGTGACCTGAGAGAATCAATGAGTGTGAAGAAGAAGCGCAAGATTGGTGTGAGGAAGGCGAAGGCCATTGGGGACAAGGAAGGGGGGGGGGGGGGGGGGGGGGTGGTTGGGGCCCCCCCCGCCCCCGGCTAGGGGGGGCAG
>Ga0115557_1001612_pt1 | contig 15573 bp, 15 predicted proteins | sample COGITO_mtgs_1104_FD_87280 | JGI IMG/M metagenome (GOLD analysis project Ga0115557, IMG submission 87280) | Pelagic marine microbial communities from North Sea - COGITO_mtgs_110421 | ecosystem: Environmental > Aquatic > Marine > Epipelagic | place: Germany:Helgoland, sampling site Kabeltonne...
CACACACACACACACACACACACGCACACACACACAAACACACAAAATACAGCAGAAAGACATGGATAGATATAATTAGCAGATAAAATGCTGCACTAAACTATGTTCGGCAAAAAAATTAACTTAAATATTCACGAACCATCATCAAGAACGCTGCCTTGAGTGTGGTGTGTCCAAGTTGCAGTTCGATACCCCTACAAAACCCTGGAGCGCCCTCGTCTTTGTATATATTCCGCATCACTTCAACAAAGGAATGATCCCGATCACCACCTCCAATCATTTTGACCTTGGTTCGAATGAGTGGGTAAGTCACAAGTGTCGCAGTAGATTTAGCAGCAAGGCCGCAAAAAAAAGCCTCCAGCATTGACATTTTCTCGTTGCTCGTTATTATATCCTTGTAGTAATCGAAAAATGTGTAATGAATCGCTGGGTTTATTGCGAGAAATATTGCCGGTGTAAGGCCTCGCCAAAGGTGCTTGGGAAACCTTTCAGGCAACAAGTCGGATACATAGCTGTTGTTTACTTTTTTTCTTTGATCGTTGTTTGCTTCGTCGTTCATTCCTCCCCCATCATTCGCTCCGTCACTGTTTTTGTCCTCTTCTCCGCAATTATTGTTGCATTCATTTTTACTGCTGATGTAGCCAGTGTCGATGCCGGCGTGATTTGCGCTGTCATCTGTGTTCATCTTTGAATCTTCGGCATTGGCTTGCATTCGGGTTGTAATACCATCGAGTGGTAAGCTAAAAAATATATTCACAATCGCAGCCCCCGTAGACACGAGAAGTGACTCACGGACGGTCATCTTTCCGCGGCAGCCCTTTGATTTCTTTCTCATCATGAATAGCTCACGTCCACATTGTAGCCAAAAATGGAAAACGAAAGAGCTTACCAAGGTGTGCATCATCTTAAAATCGAGACCCTTGTAGAGATCGACAAAATCCTCTTTTGAAATCGGCAATTCACTTCTTCGATCAATCTCTCGTCGCTGGAAAATCTGCCTCCTTGTTTTTATGGTGTCAAGGGGGTAGAAGAGTGCTACGGCAGCAAGACTTGCGAGCATCCCGTTGAATGCATGTGAAGCAGCCGTCGCGACGATTCCTTTAGGATTTGGCATTGAAGGCAAGGGGGAGTAGAAGGTGGGGAAGGAGGAAAGATGCACAACAATAAAATCTAGGTAGAACACCTCCAAACAAATATGTTATAGAAATCAACCACAAAAAACGAGTTATTTTCTCCAAATGTAAACAAACTGGCGAACAATACGATGACTTTGAACTTTTTTTGAAGAAATATTCGAAAATGTTACAACTACCTTCCCACATCATCATACCTTTAAAGACAAGGCAGGATACCACCTTTAGCGTTCATCGCTCTTATTGTCTATTTGTTATATTCTCAGCTCTTGCCTGACACACAACACAACACACACACACTCCTTCTCAATTTGAATTGCCTGGAACAACAAAACCACCAAGCAAGCAAATTACTCGAACAAAAAGAGAGGATGCCTGCTCCCCCCCCCCTCCACCCTGCCGACGTCGACGTGCCTTCTTTTACGCTACTGCAAACTGCTCATCAAGTAGTATCTGCTCATCTTTCCATCTCTGACTTTTTGACCATATGGCGAACAACCTCCCAGCAAATCGCCCGCTCTCTTCTCTCTGGCCGCGGTTCTCGGGTAGAGAACTTCGGGACGTTTACCTTCAACTCGCGTAACGAACCTACGTTTTTGGCCGACAATGGCTTTCTGCAGACAATCCGAACGAAGCAGCGTAATGGTCAGCCTGTACAGGCCCAGACTGTTTCCAACTCGAAGGTCAACATTGCAGCTGTTTCGAAGGAGGTTGGTCAGCCTTCTCGGCTAGTCAAAAAGGTTGTTGACACAGTCATTGAGACCTTGACCTCGTATATCCGCGAGGGATGTACTGCTTCTCTCTCCTTTCAGCCTCTCGGTCAGTTTGTCTCTCAACCGGAGGTTGTTTTCCGTTATTCCAAGGAATTTGATCGCCGTATGGAGAACTCCATGAGTGGCAACGGAGGGGAAAACAGGGATAAAGTTTTGAAAAAACTAAACGCTTCCAAAAGACCAGTAGTTGAGCCAGCCACAGCGAGAGCGTCTACTGAGAGCGGCACTCATAGTACAAGTAGGAGGCGAGCGGCAACTCCTGATCGTTTCTCAAATGATAATGGGAACAATGTCTTCCCGCCTGCCCCTCCTTCTCCGGCATCTTCTTCTCGCCATAGCAGCATCAGCAATAACAAATACAACAGAAACAGCAGCAACAACATCTTCCCTCCCCCTCCCTCCACCGCCACTCCTCCTCGCTTAAGCAAGAGTGCCCAACTCCGCCAGCGTGCCCAGCAGTTAAAACAGTCCAATCCCTCCCGTCCCGTAGCTAACCCTCCTGACCCTCGCACCTTGGCCTCCAACGCTCGAATCGCCGAGCTGGAGGCGACAGTGGAAATGATTCGCAACAAGATTTTGGTCCGCTCAGGTCCCTTGGGAATACGATCCATAGCACTTCTTCTCAAGTGCTGTGATGAGGACGACAGCGGTAACCTGTCCGTCGAAGAGATGAAAGGCTGCTTTATTGACCTGGGCATCCGTATTTCCCCGCAGAACCTTCAGGATGTTTTCACCTATTTTGACAAGGATAGTTCAGGTACTGTTGAATTCGATGAATTCATGAACGGCGTGCGAGGCTCTATGAGCGAAAGACGCGTGCAGGCTGTAGAACAGGCCTTCGAACACGTTGACGAATCTGAGGACGGACAGCTCTCTCTCTCCGAACTCCGGAAGAAATACCATGCTGACACGCACCCCTCCGTCAGAGATGGATCTAGCACCAAGGAACAAGCAACGAAGGAATTTTTGGCAACTTGGGACAAAGCGCGGAAGGACGGGACGGTCGATAGGGGTGATTTTCTTTCGTACTACAGTGATTTATCTGTTGGGATCTCAGAAGATGACGATTTCGTCTTTCTCCTGGAGTCGACGTGGGGTTTCGAGTGGAGCGATCCTCTCATCGGCGAGTTCGATTCCATGCTCTCTGGCGTTGGACCGGATGACGCGGCACAGCCTGGAAGCCATCTCCCCGACGACCCATATGCAGAAGATGTCAAGGAGATTGCCTCCCTCTTCAAATACCCATGTACTCTCGAGTCCCTCATTACAAGTATGGGGGCATCGCAGATTTCCGCCTCCCCTTCGATTTCGCTCGTACAGTTCTCGATGGTCTTGAAAAAGATGGGTTTACCCAAGAATCGCTGCGCCGAACTTTCGGACAGCCTTTCGCAGAGCATGGTACCCAAGGGAACCACTATAGTGGAGGTTGTCAAGGTCTTAAATTTGTTCGAGCAGAGGTACGGGGGAGGGGGGAATGATGGATCTATCATCGACCAAGTGAAGACAAAACTGCTGAAACGTGCGGGGAGCGACGGGCTTCGTGCTGTGGGAAGAGTGATGAAGATGATGGATGATGATGGTTCTCGGACCCTGTCTAAAAACGAACTCAAGAACGGACTCAGTGATTGGGGCCTTGACCTCAACTACAGCGAAGTTGATGGACTGTTTTCCTTCTTTGACAGAGATAATAGCGGTTCCATTTCATTTGACGAATTCCTGAAGGGTCTCAGGGGGCCAATGTCTGACCGCCGCAAAAAGCTCGTTGAGATGGCATTTCGAGTTGTTGACAAGACTGGTGACGGCGAAGTTACCGTCCAAGACCTCAAAGGGGTTTATGACTGCAGTCAGCACCCCGATGTTGTCTCCGGAGATTTCACTGAAGATGATATCTTAGCTCGGTTTGTGGACACATGGGATCAGGGAGAGAAGGATGGTGTGGTGACTCTTGAAGAGTTCATGGATTACTACGCTGACGTCGGAGCCTCAATCGATGGGGATGATTACTTTGAGCTCATGATTCGGAATGCATGGCACATCGGAGGTGGCGAAGGAGAATTCGAGAATAGCACTAATTTGCGCGTACTCTGCCTCTTCAAGGATAAGACGGTAAGTGCTAGCAACCAACCAAACCGAACAAAAACGAATTGCTCAAGAGGGGTGGGTAATTTGCGACTTTTCGGCTAACACTTCTCCTCCTCCCTCCCTCGTAAAATCGAAACTTCCTCCCTTGTCTTTCTATCCTTCTCAGGAAGAGGTGGTGACTATTCAGAACGACATGCAGTTGGGTAATCCCAACGCGAAGGACTACAAATCAAAAGTGCTGGCTCAGCTCAAGAGAGAAAATGCTGGAATCAAGCATGGTGGCATTGTTGATATTGATGTCACTGGCGAAGGCTTCAAAAAAGACAAGGACAAGAAGAAGGCTCTTCTGAAAAAAAACGAGAAGAAGAAGAAGTAGCATTTCTCCTCTCCCTTGTTGGAGAAAAAAAATAGTGTATTAAAAAGCAATGAACACCAATGGGCCCTCTTTGACGATGGGAAATGGGCGCTCTAAAAATCATCTTCTCCTAAGTTAAGTTACAGCCTCCATTGCCAAGTTTTTAGGCAGAAGAATGGCTTTCTACAACCTCTCTCAACGGCTTAAAACTCTCTTCCTCACCACCCAAAGGACCGTAATCACTCTCTGAGGACGCTTTCTTCTTAATGAAGGAATCCTGTACCCAGTACTGGAAAAGGTTCATAAAGCACGGACAAGCAATCATCACCACCAAAAGCTCGACGTCGGGTGATGGGGTGAGCCAGCCCAACACAAACTTGCCGAACTCTACCAGCGGTGCAGATAGCAAGAAAATGAACATCACTACGCAGGTCTTCACCAAACAAATGATAAACAACCACACTGCAAGCTGTTTGAAGTAAGTACTGTAATTTGTCGGAGTGCCATACTCCCCGGATACCTTTAAAGCATTCCAGTCAAATCGTCGGGCCCCCCACTCCACACTTTTCAGGAAGAAGAAGGTCAAACCTACTCCGATGGTGGTGTCCATAGTGAAATTGACAAAGTACCACTCACACTCGTCCAAATCATCTTCGCTCAAGATATATATGGATACTCCCATGTTAATAAGGTGAGCTTCTGTACCGCTACATATCTGCTTTCCCACATCCAGCATCCATATCTTCATCGGACGCTGGGGTTTCTCTTTGTACCTTTTGTAGTATAATGACGAAATGACAATTACAAATAAAATGAACTGCACGATGTAACCAAATGTTCCATCGACCAGCTTACATTTTTCTTCATCGTTAGATGATTTCATGTTGTCAAATAATAAAGCAGAACTAAGAGGAATCCTGATTTCTCATGAATAGGGAACCAACTTCTTTTTGGGGACAAAATGTGTTACATTAACCAATTATTGATACGCGGGGAACTGTATATATTTACTGAAGGTCAATGGTACCAAATTAAACCGTAGATACTCACCTTCCAGCGAGAAACCGACAGTCAAATTCCCAACACTACACCCACTTGGCCTCCCTTATCTTCTTCTTAAAAAAATTGTTATAATTTGCTAATTTTTGCGCACGCCCACGCACGCTATAATGGGTGTGCATGATGCGAGTAAACGCCGGAGCTCTGCCGTTGCAATTCAGCAGATGGTGAGGAAGTCTCAGACGAAAAAGAAAGAAAGTGCAACCACCAGGCGAAGCAGTGTGATAAAGATCCAAGCTGTAATTAGGCAGCATAGTAGCAAAAAGCTTCTCGAGTCGAAAAAAGAAGAGAGGAGGAAAAGAAAAACGCGAAAAAGTATAAAGATGTCTGGTAAACAGACAAACATTTCCCCACGCCATGATAATGGTGACTTAACTCCTCGAAGGGAGAATAAGGTTAAAGAGAGCAGACGTCGAGGAAGCGCATTGTTGATTCAAAAAGCCTGGAAGACCTCGTCTGGCAGGAGAATCACGGCGGCTAGGAATTCCAAAATTGCTGTCACCGATGTGCCGCCTTTTGGCTCACCAAAATCTGGTTCCCCGAAGGCTTCCAAATACAAACTTGAGACGGGGTTTAAAACTAAGAAACGCATCGATGCTACCCAATTGCCCGCAAAAGACCAATGCTTGGGACCAACAAAAGGTGGACCAAGTCAAATTTTGAACAACCTTTGGCTGGGTAACAGGGAAGATGCATTAAACTACAACATACTAAAAAAATTGAATATAACCGTTGTTCTGAATGCAACTGAGCAGCTAGACAACTTTCATCACGACAAGGGCAATATTACGTACTTGAAAATAAACATCAAAGACAAGGAGTCGACTAATCTGACCCCTTACTTTCCCCAAACGACTAAATTTATCGCAGACGCGATTGACAATAATGAGAATGTATTGGTTCACTGCGTTGCAGGAGCAAGCCGGTCCGCAAGCTTCGTCATTTGCTATTTAATGTCACACAATGGGATGCGACTGTCACTTTTAGACGCCTTCAGTTGGTGTAAGGCTAGACGGAGCTGCGTGATGCCTAATAAAATGTTTTTTGTGCAACTTGCTCAACAGGAGATATTATTTCACGAGGGCGGTAGCAGCATTACCAAGTGTAAAGAAAAGCATTGGTGCAGCTATGAGCTAAACGAGTTAAAGAGGACGAAAGCAACGAGTCACATATCAAGCGGACTGAACACAGGTAACTCTTCGGTTTGCGCCTTAATGTGAATGTTCTTCAGTGAGTTTGCATGCTGGCAAAAAACTTCTTTTTTTTCGAGAACAATTTATTGTTAACAGGTGCAAGTGCTTGCATCAGGGGTACCTTGAGCGCAAAAAGGTATCTGGCTCTCACTCCCTCCTGCTTTCCACATTACATTGTCGATACTGATGCTTTCATACCAGGTAGTGAAATCACCCAAAATCTTCATGGAGGTCAGACCACTCAGAACTTCAATAAATTCGCATTTGCTTGGTGGGCTCCACGTACTCAACGTATTCTTGGGGTCCAATAGCCATCCAGCAGTCTCAATCATGCTCAACTTGAAATCAGTCGTTGTTCCGCTGAAGCTCCCCTGACTTGTGGCACTCAAGGGTAGTACCAACCTCACCCCTTTGTTTAAATTGCACTTACTGCAAAAGAGTTCGACAATGTTCAAGTCACTGTTCAAGTTCCCGGAGCTAAAATCTCCGCTAAACGAGCTCATGGTAAACTGTAGCCACCCCTTGTAAACGATTCCTTGCCATCCCAAGTACTTTGCTGGTGCATTGAACCACCACACATCTGAGTCAACTCCACCGACCATGTTTAACTGATTGTCAGTCGCATAGATGTAGTGGTTTAGACTACCACGGCTCGAAGGTTCGTACTGAACCACATTTGAACCCCTGTTTCCTTCGGTTGTCCAGCCATCGTTGTCAAAACTAAAATCACTTGCAACAAGTTTATTGCTTGGGTTTGTTAAAACAACAGTGCCCGCTAGACTGTCTGAGGAACCATCATTTACAGTGTACTCAAACCGATCCCAATCTCCGTTGGTCTCTCTGTCTGGAGTAGGTCGAACGTATAGCAAGCGCATACGTGAGTCCGTAATCAGGGTGTTGGCAGATGTGATCTGGGTGCCGATTTTGGGTTCGTATCCATACTTGCTGAAAACATTCGAAAGTTGGTAAAGTTTTCCACTGGTAGGTAGTGATGTTATCGTAGCTGTGGTCTATGGTGCGTTTATGCGGGATGTGTGTACGTGTATGTGTGGAAAAATGAGCCAAATGTTTTGTCGTTAGTTGTAGTTATGTTGAGGGATGTAAAGTACAAACAAAAGCCGCAAAAATGTTATTATTTTCTCTCTGTCGCGAAAATTATCGTAAGAGAACACCGAGAAACGCATTTTATCTTCACTTACCTTGTCCCCGTCAATGTCAAAGCCTCTAAGAGAGATGACCTCTGAAGAGCCGGTATTCACTTGGTAAAGCTGGTGGAGAGATTGTGGGGCAGCGGAATAAGTCACCGAGGTCAATGCTAGCAGGGTTACGACCGCAAGACGCGCCATTATAAAGATAATATACGCAAAATTGAAACAAAATTACAACTTGTTGCAAAGTTGAGTTGACTTTTTTTCCCCGGCCGGCTTGAGTCCTGAGGAGCATCCCCACAAAAAGGAACATATTACTCTTAGAAATCATCAGCAAAAAAATAGCATGAGCTTCTTTCAGATGATGAAAGAGAAGTGGAGGGAGCAGTTTCCTCACGGATTATTTGTTACAAAGGAATCAGAGGCAATGATTGTAAAACTCTCCGATAGGGACACAACTTTGTTTGAGGTCCTTCCAAAGAGTACTGTTGAGGAGGGGAGCACAACTACAAGCGTTACGACGACGAATGAGAAAGGCGAGAGCACTACGACTTCCACAACAACTACAAACGTCAAAGAAGTTGGAGGATTGTACATTGGTAGTGTTTGGACAATTGGTAATCAAGTCATGATTCACAAGGTTGATGTAAAGAGTGTAGTGACGGTCGTTTCTGATCTTGGCCCATATGCACGGACATACCAGCAGGCTAGGTGAGATTTTAATATTGTTGTGCTCAATGATTCTACAAACTGCTTTTGTTTCTGTTTCTGTCTCTGTCTCTGTCAATAAACAATTGAATTGGAACTACTTAAAACAAAACCCTGACCCTTTCACACCATTTTATATCGTTCCCTCAGTATGCGCCTGAAGAATACTTTTGGTATTGAGGTCTCTCGGCTCCCTTGGAAGGATACCGTGGATCAAACAATCTGCACCGACGACTTAACAGCTGTCCTCAGATACATCCACTCTTCCCGGCATATCCGTGGATCAGTGTTAGTGCACTGCATTGCCGGCCGCAGCCGATCAGCGGCTGTTATTGTCTGTTATTTATTGGCAGTGTCTAAGGGAGAGCGGAGCTACGATGAATGTGTCGAGGAAGTGAGGCGGGTCAGGGAGGAGGTGGACATTAATGAAGGATTTGCAAAACAAATTATTGCGCTGGTGGATGAGGGTTTTTTTCGGAAAATAGAGTTGCAAGGAGGTAGTCATAAATGAATAAGTATGTAATGGCTGGAAGAGTAGGTGTCTGTAGCAACTTCTTTATTCGCGACGGCGTTCAAGTTTTTTTGTCCTGCTTTTTTAGTCTGCTCTTTCTTTCCACCACATTCATACCCATTACCCCTTACCACCTGTTGCGTCGGCGACAGCATCCGCAGCGACCGCATCCGTGGCCATGTTCACACTGCCATCTTCGTTGACAGTGCAACCTAAGAGCTTTTCAAGTGCCAGTCTGCCGCTAAAATGCTGCATGCTGTCTTCATTTATCTCAACAATGCTGCCATTTTCTTGTCTCAAAAAATGTCTCCACAGATCTCTTGTGCCGTCAACCATAGTTGTAAAAATTGCTATATGCACGCATTCCCTCTTGTAATCTCTGTACACTTCGTCCGTAACCTCGAAAGTATTCACTTGGACTTTCTTCCGGCTTCCCCCCGCTCCCTTCCAGTTCTTAGCCCTGTTCAAGATGTACTCGAGCTCCTCCAGGCTAATCTCACTGTCATCTGGGACGAAGAACTGGTCGACACCGCCATGAATTCTCTTGTGCAAGTCGAGCATCCTTCCATCCATGTGTGCGTGAAGGACGTACAAATAGAAAACGATCATGGCGCAAATAGTGGTGAATACATAAATCACCATGGTATAAAATGCTCCTGTGACACCACTTGCCTCCACTCTCGCCATCCTGAACCACAGCTTGAAGGCGTCTCCAGTGACGCAACGGCAGGCATCGCTCGTGTAGTCAAATGCACACTCTATGCTTCTTAGGCTGCAGTCATAGTTAAGGTGGAAAATATCTACGGCGAAAATCAAAATCGGGTCCAGGATGGTGCCAACCCCAAAGCAAAGAACAAACTTGCTCAGTACTTCAGGTGTCTTCCCTACCCCTCTGGATACGAGAAAACAGCAGAAGCTAAAAAAGGCCAACAGTACAATGTTGGCAATCTGTCCGATGCTCACCAAAAGCACCTCCAACCAAGTCGTGATGTTTTCGCTGGTGTACTTTATGATGATTTCCAAACTTCCTGTCTTGAAACCAAAGAGAGGAACCCTGCACAGCTTTAAAAGCATCCATTGTCCCATAAAGTGGAAGTACATTCTCATCCAAAGAGAAGACACCAAGATCAACAAAGAGAGCCAGAATTCCACGGTCCCTATTGCGTAGCCGGAAAGATCCTCCACTATCTCCTCGTACAAATAAACAAGCTTCCTCCTCATGATTCTGTCAGGCGCGGGCTTATCGGACAGCTGTGGGTCATTCGCGACTGCGATGTTGAATAGCTCCATCTCGTGAGTATCTGTCAGCTTGTACCACTGCCTCTCCCAAACCCTGTCCTTCTTTTCAGAGGGCCTTGTGATTCCAATACCCTGGTCAGACCAGTTGCTGAGGTCCTGCTTCTTCCTATTTCTGTCGGCAGCGATCTCGCTCCCCGGAAGAATACTTCTTGTTGCTGCACTGAGAACACGTCCACCATCTTCCCCATCGCTGTCTTCCCCCAAAAAGTCGCCGCCTTCAAGTTCACTGTCGTCAGTAACAACTATTGTGCTGCCTGCACCAGGCTTCGACTTGTTGGCCCGCCGCTTGCGTTGGTTCTTCTTACGCTTCACTCCTCCTCCCTTCGTCATTTCTACTTTATACTTATCACCAGCGGTATTTCTTTTCTTAAATATGGTGCCCGCCTTCTGCCACCAGTTGGCGTTGGTGTTTATTCCCTTGTTGACAATTACAGGAGTGATAATTTCATCCCCCCCGTCGTCGTCGTCGTCGTCGTCGTCGTGTTGTTTGCTCGTCCCATTCACCAGAGCCAAGGTACCTCTGTCTCTTTCCGTGCCCTCGCTGCCTTCACCCCCCTTGACAATTTCAGTCTTCTTCTCCTCTTCTTTTTCTTTTTTCTTCACTTCACCACCCTCCTCCTTGAGAGTAAGCTCGTTCTTTATGTGGTCGTACTCAATGTCGAATTCTCCTATTTTCTTCCCGTTACCCTCCTCCTCTAAGCCAGCTTCTCTAGGCAGAGGCTTTATATCGATGTATAAATTGGCAAGCCAGAGGCTTAGGTCTCGAGCGTACCTACCCTCAATGTCTGCGTATTTTTTAACGTTCCTGTCAAATGGTCCGCGGACAAACGGCAGCCTAAACCGACCGGATATTACGCGGAAGTGCGCGTCGACCATAGGAAGAGCCGCCCATCCGATCACTTTATCCCTTCCCTTGCTGGCCGACGACGAGGAGTCGTCAGACATCAACTCGTACAGCTCGAACAGGATAATATTGGACGGCCTGACGTCGTGTGCGCTCGGACAGAGCGCGTAGACAGACTGGTCGAACCTGAGTTCCCTGTGGAAGTACTTGCCAGAATACTTGACGGGTTTCGTAGCGGCTGACTTAGAATGGAAGCTGGTGCCCCCCCAATTTTGTATGCCGATGTTGGGGGGAAACTTGGACCAACTGATCATGTGCCCGCCAAGACGAGAATACATGGTGGCAAGGATTGCGAACCTTCCTCTCCTAAGCTTCCCGCAAACGTCCTTCATTAGGTGGATTCGGATCTCCAATGGCTGCGGAACCTTGGACCACATGAGTTGGTACCTCCTTGCGGCGCTCGTCTGCGTCCCCACAAGGGTGCCGAACCTCTCCTTGAGGATGGCTTTCTGCCTCTCCAGGGTCCTCTCGAGACGGATTCGGGCCCTGGTGAACCTTCTGGACATGTCCTGCTCCCTCTTCTCGTTCTCGCGCTCTGCCTCGGCCTTCAACTCGTTCAAGTAAAGTATGGACTCTTTCTCTGTGTCTTTGAGTCGCAAGCGCGCGCTCTCTTCCCTCCTCGCAACATCTAGTACCCTCCCCTTCCACAACTCTATCTGGCGTTGAGCCTCAGCACGCCGGGAGGATTCGGCCTCTTCTTCCCTCTTACGAAGAGTCTCGAGGGGAACAGACGCTACAATGATCTCCTTCTGCTTCGTCAATACCTCCTCAAACTCACGTCGCCTCTCGGCGAGGTCCGAGAGGAGCCTGTCTTTCTCCTCCTTGATTCCTCTGGCGATCAACTCGAGGTCACCTCTCCAATCCTCGTCCCCATCACCCCCAATCTCGTCTCCTCTCCAACTAGGACTGCGAAGAAAATTCTCGGCGTCTTGTACAGCCTGCCCCCCCACGACAACCTCCTTGGCTAGGTCGGACCTCGTCAATCCAGCCGGTAGTTTGAGTGCGTCCTCTATCTCCCTGGCAGCAACCACTGCACCATGTAGAGAAGACATATCCGAGGTCGAGGCTCCATCTCCGCGGCGAACGAAGGAGCGGATAGTATTCCATTTTCCTCCCCCGCTTGATCCCGCAATCGAAAACGTTGCCGCCTTCCCGGAGACGCCCTCAGTAGTGTAGTTATCGTCTGAGAGGGACTTCTGGAGGAGTCGGAAACGTTGAGACATTTGGGTACGGAGTTTCTTGGGTGTATTGGAGGAGTCGCCAACGGGAGATGCGGGTCCAGGATTGCCCGAAACGCTGGGAGGAGGACTCGACGGGGGCCTGTGCTTTGATTGCACCCTTTTCCTCTTCTCGATTTTGTTCTTTCCTCTTGAACCCTCCCCTTCATCAGCCCCCCGATCGGCGGCAGAGACCGAGGGGCCACCCGCGTTCATCTCCTCCTCGATAATTCTCATCTCCGCCTCTAGCTCGTTCCTCCTCTCGAACAAGTGCCGGATCTCCTCCTTCTCCTTATTGGTTGGCTTCCTCCCAGAGTGTTGGGCCTCAAAGTCAGAGATCCAGGACTTTATTTCCGATTTCAGCGCCTTCCGCTCTCGCCGGGCGGAAGACAACCTTTCCTCCCCAATGGAATAATGCGGGGACATTGTGCGATTGTTGTTTGTTTGTCAAGGCTTAAACTATCTGGGAACCCGGGAGGCTAAGTGGAGACAAACATAATGCTGCCAAAAGGGAAGGAAAGTGGTAAAAAGGTGGGGAAAGTACTAATTCCTCTTTTGCAGGTGGCACTTCCACCAAACGGCGATTATTTTGCAGTAATGAGCGTTAGTCTTCTTCTTGACTTTTTTGATTTGGTTTTTGGGTTGCGATGTCTGCTGCCAACGAGTGAACACATTATTAGGGTAAGTAATATTGGTAAGGTGGGAAGAAAAACCAACGAGCGCATGATGGCAATGATTATGTGCCCATCAAAAACCCTAAATCGTGTATCTGCCGTTTGTGTGGCACAAGGGGGGCGAGAGAAAGTCAACGTTCTTTCAATTCCTGGTTGTGTTTACATATGGTTTCAGAGAGGGAATTTGTATTGGACGGGGTGCTTTCGTCGTGTAATGCATTTAAGATCGTACAATCCTTCTCTAATAGACAGAAAATTACAAATGACAACATACTAACTCCCCCACGTTCATGACGTCACCCTACCCCTTGTCCACGTTTGGGATTGTTGTATGAACAACCACTTTTTTTCTTTTGATCGTTTGTTTGTTCTCAACTGCGAATGAATTCGGCGACAAATAACGACTGTCTGCGGGTACTCACACACGAATGCCTTGCAACTCTTTGTCACCTTTTTTTAGAAATATATATACATGCACTAACAAGGAGGAGCAATAAGTTTTTTTTCAAGATATAAGGGGAGCAGAGAAAACTAAAATTAACAGTATCTGTCAACGAAAGAATACAAGAATTGTAGCAACTGAATCCTTCTCACATGGTGAAATTGTGCGAGTGGCTTCACGGGGAAGACTGTGTCGCAAGATCGTCAGGTCTGCCCGTTTCTGAGGGGGGCGTTGCTGGGGGCGAAAAGTCCGCTCCAGTATCTACCTCTTCAGTTTGCAGTTTTGAGACAGCACCAACGGCAGAGTACAACTTCAGCGACAGCGAGAGTGACGGGCTTAGTGACGATGAGAATGAAAATGAGAACGAGAACTGGGGCGGAGGAGGCATTATCGAGGACGGAAGCAGCAGGTTGGAAGAATTCCGTGAGAGAGGCAAACACAAAGTCAACGTCAAGAAAGTGACAACCAACTGCCCACTCAGGGAGCGGACAAAGCAATCATTCAATAACCGCATTGATGATTGGATTGTGCTGGACGAAGACTTACGTACTACGATCAAAAAGGAGGAGTGCGAGTGAAAAAAGCGGTGACAAAAAACAGCTCCTCCTTTCCTTTTTCTTGGACACAGAGCATTGTAGATCTACTGTGAGAAATGCACTAATTAGTTGAGAATTGATTTGTTTGCAAACTAAGTGCAAGCTCTGGGTTTTTCCCACGTGATAATTGTCATCAAGCTGCTTTTCTCCTTCGTTTGTGTTTGCCAAAATTGTTGGCAGCAGTTTTGTCGCGCAAGCGAGACAACATCAAAGCTACGGATTACATTCATTTTAATGTTTTTGGTTTGTTTCCAAGTTTCTCGATGGTCACTATACGCAGAAAAAATCATCTTTCAGAAATTAGGTGTTTTTGTTGGTTTATTGGAAACCGAACCATTTTTTTCAAGATTTGAGGATGTGAAATAGAGGGTGGACACAGCAAAATCGATTGGGATATTAAATACCTCCACCCATTCATCTATCTTGCTTATCTCTCCCTGGTCGTTTTTTCTTTCCACTGTATCCTTTTTACGAAGTTTGGCGGCAGGCGCCCTCCGACAAACCAAGCTCTCCACTTTTGAGAGTACTCTCAAGCCTCTCATTTTCAAGTCAGCTATGGACCTGACTGCAATGACTCAAGATGCAGAGGTGGAGTGGGAAGACATTTTGCAGGGTGATGGGGATGAGGAGAACGAGACACTTTCTCTGAAAGAAAACGATGAATTTCTGCTCACTAGCAGCTTCACCAGGTTCGTTTCATTTCGACTAATGGTTAATAGTATTTAGCTTAACTAACACAATGTTCAATCGTAGCCGAGGACGTCGTCGATCGGGTCGCTTAAACACCCCTAACCTTGACTCTTCGCGAACAAAGAAGCGAAAGTCACGCTCCTCATCTGCAAAGGTCAATGAAATACCCTCTCCGAGTTTATCGTCATCCAGTTCAACCGGCAAGAATGGTCGTGGTCGGTCAAAAACCCGTTTAAAGCTCACAAAACACGATCGGAAGAAGGCTGAGGGCGATTCAGTTGATAATCGGGGTACATTTGGTAAAAACCAAGAGAATGCTGTTTCCAAAGAGTTCGACGATATTCTACAAGACCTCGAAGATTGGCACAAGCCAGCTGTCAAGTCAGAACCCTCCTCCTGTTCTTTTCGCGAAGGGAGGGTGGACGAAAAAGCGAGAGAAATAATCGACGAAAAAATGAAAGAAGCGCTCAATCGGAAGAAGGCGGATGCGAGGGAAAAACGCGAGAAGCGTCGACAACAGCAGGAACAGCAGCAAAATCAACAGCAGCGAAAACAACAAAAGCAGCAGCAGCAACAGCAACAGCAGCAGCGAAAACAACAGCAGCAGCAGCAGCAAAAACAACAGCAGCAGCAAAAACAACAGCAGCAGCAAAAACAACAACAACAACAACAACAACAACAGCAGCAGCAAAAACAACAACAACAACAACAACAACAACAACAGCAACAGCAAAAACAACAGCAGCAGCAAAAACAACAACAACAACAACAACAACAACAACAGCAGCA
>Ga0115557_1001617_pt1 | contig 15553 bp, 11 predicted proteins | sample COGITO_mtgs_1104_FD_87280 | JGI IMG/M metagenome (GOLD analysis project Ga0115557, IMG submission 87280) | Pelagic marine microbial communities from North Sea - COGITO_mtgs_110421 | ecosystem: Environmental > Aquatic > Marine > Epipelagic | place: Germany:Helgoland, sampling site Kabeltonne...
AATCGTCGATCCATTCCACTCACACTTTTTCTCATCTCGCGCCCACTTGAGTAACTCGAGTTTTTTCGTTTGAACAACTCTCCAGCAGAAATATGATTCGTTCTTATATTCGCTATATTCGTGGCCCCACGTGCCCCACGGATAATGCTCCCACGCGACTTCCAAAGTCGATATCGAGGACATCTCTTCAATCCAAAACTTCTCTTTCAAATCACCCTTGCGAGATGATCTCTCAATCAACTTTCTCGTTTCACTATTCACCTCGTACAAGAATTTGAGATCCGTTGGATTCAATCTCGGAAGCACATGTTTGAAACAAATATCGTCGTTATTCACGATCAAATCCCACAAATTCTGATACCGCGTTTCTCGCAACTTGCCCCTCGAACTCGCGAACATCGTAACATCGCTCGCGTTGCGCATATCGAAGAACTGTATCGCGAGGAGGAGGCACGTAAAACTCGCCAAGTAAAAGTGAAGATAGAATGTCACATGCGAGTTTTTTTTTCCCACCCTTTCAAATTGGAGACAAAGGAAGGAAAATGCTTTCACAACAAATAATGACGAAAACGACGGGCAAACGCGCGCGAGAGAAAGAGCTCCGATTGAAACGAATACAAACTTTAAGAGACATCAGAGATGGGAATTTGAGACGTTCGTTTAAAAACGATGACGACGATCACGACGACGAGGATTCGAGAAACATCTTCTCGGAGCAGTTTTGGAATCACATCGGACGCGAATTTCATCTCAAAGTGAACGACGGATTGGATTCATTGTTGACGAAAGAAGCGAGAGTGAAAGCAGACGCGCACGCGTTCGGCATCGAACAAGAAACATTCGTGCAAGAACTCATGCAGGAACATTCAAGACGGGTTAAAGAGGACGGGTACACGAGAGTATCAATCGCGGAAACCGCGAAAGAGAATGAACTTTTCAGTTCGAAACGAGAGTACGAAAGGAAAAGTGGATTTCAACGCGAGTGCCAACATTTAACGGAGATGATTGAATTCTTGGACGAAAAATGCGGATTGAATCCAACGTGGTCGTTAGTGTTCGATAATTATTGGGTCTTAGCGCGCAGAGTGGAGAAAATCGTGCAAGAAATCTCGGGGGGGAAAGAGAATCGATTGAACTTTGACGCGTTGGTGTGGCGGGTGAGGAACGTAAACGAAGAAGACGAGAAAAGAGGAGAATCGAACAACACTGCGACGATGACTGCGTTTACGCCGCACAGAGATCGGCAGCCAAAAGACACGAGGAAGAGTTTTCGAGAAGACGAGTCGCCGAAGTATTGCACGATTTGGATTCCTCTGACAAACGCGACGTGCGAAAACTCGTGTTTATATGTCATACCGCGGAAGTGCGACGAAGGGTACACGGAAGGCGACGACGATACGGATTTAGAAAAGACGCCGTTGGAGAAGTGTTTGAAGGATAAGAAGGCGTACCAGAACATAACGGCGTGTCCGGTGGATGTAGGCGAGGCGGTTGTTTTCACGCACAGAACCATACACTGGGGGAGCAAACCGAGAGATAATTACCAAGGAGAGCCGAGAGTGAACGTGTCGTTTGGCTTTAGCGACGATTCGTTCGAAAAGGCGTATTTGAAAAACAGAAACGGCGTGAAAGTGACCGAAGACGCGGAAGACGTGCAAAGCTTACCGACGTTGAAAGAGCGGTTGGTATTGATTGCGTCGCAAATGATTGCTTATCACGAACGGTTCCCGCCGAAGAATTTCAAGGCGTTGAAACTGTTGAAGAAAATACACGACGCCGGGAAGAGTTTCTTGGACGAGAGGTACCGAGAAATCATAGAGACGGAGTATATACGAGCGACGAGTATGTTAGCCGGTCGTCGAAAAAATGAGAATGGGGATGATGAAGATGAGGAAGAGGACGACGACGATGACAACGAAGACGATGAATTAGACAACGCTTTAGATGCCATGCTCGATGCCAAAGCGAAAGGTCGCGGTGACGATTTCGAGGACGATTACGAGGAAGAAGACGACGACGAATTCGCGAACGATCCAAATCCGGACGATTACAGCGACAGCGATCCAGAACGTCCGTATGAAGTGACCGAGGAAGATGTATTCTTTGGGAATGCCACGGAAGAAGAAATTATTACAGCCAAGAATATCCATCGGAGAAGTATCGGGAAAGAAGAACTTCCGATGCCGAAAGAACGAGAGGTGTCGAGAGTAAACGTGAGGGAACACTGGAGCGAATACCTAAAAAGACCGGAGAATAAAGAGAAAGTAGACGACGCGAAGAAACTGCTCGGCATCAAAAGCTAATAGCATCTGTAGTAATAATATCATAATACAACGCACTTTGTAGGATCATTAAACGAGCGAGAAACTAGACAATGCGCACAGATTGACGTACTCGATGCCGGCGGCGTTTGTCAACGCTTCTTCGAACATCGAAACAAAGTGTCGACCTCGCGAGCACGTACCAGATTCCGAAGATGTATCGGGTAAAATATCGTACGCGGCGTCCGATGCGTTCGGAGGCGAAGAGAGCCTGTACGACACAAACACCAAGACGAAGTAAATAAAAAAGATCGGAACGACGACGATTGAGAGAAAAATGTTTCTCATCGCTTTATTTCTTTTCGTCGTCGTCGTCGTCCTCTTGTCTGTTGTTTTCGGTACCAACGGCATCGTCGAAACCAAAGGCATCTCGGACGGTTTCCTTCCCAACTCCAATTCGAGCTTTCGCATCTTTTCCGCCGCGTTTTCTAGAGCAACTTCCGTTCTCATCTTCGTTTGTGCCATTGAATCTCTCTCAAATCGCGCGCGTTTCGTCTCGTCTTCAGCTAACCGCTTCGCGCTCGCCTCTCGATCGTGCGCGTGTTGGACCTCCTCGTTTGCTTTCTCGACAACGTCGTCGGCATATTTTTTCGCCTCGACGCATTCTCGTTTCGTCTCTACGAGCTCGACTTCGAGCGCGCGGATTTGTTCCGCGTGACTTTCTCCGAGTCTTTCGATGTCTCGTTCGAGCTTGACGACGGCTAATTTTTCCTCAAACGCGTTGAAACCGCTCATGCGCTTCGCTTCGTACGTCGTCGTCTCAGGTTGACCTTTTGCCGGACTCTTTTTACTGCCGCCGAAGAAACTCTTCCCACCACTGTTCGTGGTGCCCTTCAACTTTATCGCGGTAATCTCTGCGGCTTTCGCGGCGACGGTATCTTCCAATCGTTTGATATCCGCCAAAGCCTTCTCTAATTTACCTTCTAAACTCGACCCGCGAAGCTTCAACATGACCATATTTTTCGTCTTGGCAATGACCGTCGCTCTCGAGGCTTTCTGCGCCTCTTCCGACGCGCGCATACGCGCGTGGAGTTTCTCGTGTTCGTCTTGAAGCCATTTAAAATCAGCTTCGGCGTCGGCGAGTTTTTGTGAAATCTTTTGCACGGCTGCTTTGCCGCCCGCTTTACCGGCGGGCGAAGCAACCGGAGCGTTGTTGATGTTGTTCTCGTCGTCGTTGTCGTTCGTATTCGCGAACGAGGCCAACTCGTTTTCCATTTCCAACTTAGCCGTTGTAACGCGTTCTAATTCATTTCCCAACCGCTCTATCTCCTCTTGAAACTTCTCGGATGCGTTTGTCATTTCGCTCAACGCGCTTTTCCTCTCCTCGTTCTCCTTCTTCAACATCGCTTCGCTTAATTCCACCTGTTCCAACTTAAACCTCAAATCGTCTGCCATGTTTTCGAACTTAAGCATCTCCTCTTCAGCTTTTTTCCCTCTTTCGACTAATTTGAGCGTCTCTTTCCTTCCTCGATCGATGATCTCTCTTAATTGAAACTCGACTTGTTCGAGGTCGGAAAATTTCGATTGGTCTTCCAGTTGTTTTAGCCTCAACGCTTTCACCTCCTCGTTGGCGGCGTCCGCGGCAAACTCTAAACCAGGCACTCGAGCGACGTCTAATTCTAGCTTGCGACATAACTCTTCGTATTTGTTCCTTTGTTCGATGGCGTCTAAACGCTCTTTCGTTTTCTCCGATTGTTCGATTTTCAATCGAGCGCATTCGGCTTTCGTATCGTCTAACTTTTTCGTCGTCGAGGTCAGCTCGTCGTTTAAAGTTTCCGCTTTTTCAACCGCCTGGCGACACTGCTGAGTCATTGCCTCTAACGCTTTTTTGGTTTCGTTGTTTTGTTTCTCTCGCTTTTCGTTGACGAGTTTTAATTTTTCTTGGAACGTGCCGTCTTTCGTTTGAAGTTTCGAGACTTTCTTTTCAAATGTTGTTCGCGCGATACTCGCCGCGCGCTCGATGTCCTCTTTAACCGTTTCGATGGCTTTAACGTTCTCTTCGGCTAAGTGTCTTTTCTCGGTTTCTTTATCCAACTCCTGGCGCATGGCTTCCAAGGAGGCTTTCAAATCTGAAATTTCGCGCTCGGAGACGACGCGAGATTCGAATACCTTTTTGGACGCGTGTTGCGCGTCGCTCAATTCTTTGCGCAGAGCATCGTTCGCGTCTCCTAATTGCTCGATTTCTTCCGAAAGTTTCGTCTTTTCGCTCTCTGTGACTTCAAACTTGGACTTCAATTCGTTTTTCACTCGTTCGAAATCCGTACATTTCTCCGCGAGCGCCTTCGAGTTTCCTCTCTCTTCGTCAACCGCTGCGTTCAAAAGCGCTATTTCCGAATATTTCGATTTCACATCTAACTCGCTCGCGGTCAATTTTGCCTTTACATCTGATAACTCCTTCATCGCCGAGTCGCGGTCGTCTCTGACTTTCTCGTCTCTTTGTTCTAACAAGCGCTTTTCGCCTCGTAAGATTTCTAAATTTTCCGTCAACGCCGCCGTTTCAGCGTTGGATTCGGCTAACGCTTTTCGATGCGATTCCGCGTCCGCATCGCGTTGTTTCTTCATTTTCTCGAGGTCGTTGCGCAACGCGTCGTTCGCGGCTTTCAAATTTTGTAGATCGTCTACGCTTTGCGCCATGGTGCGTTCCGCCGCGTGTAACAAGCTCTTCCGCGGATCGTTTTCTTCTTTCGAAGAAGTAGAAGAAGCCGCGGCGGCGGCTAATTTACGCATCAATATATTTTCCTTGTTGCGGAAGGAAAGAGGCGTAACAGTCGTGCTTCTAAGCGACGAACGACTGTTGTTATAAAAGTTGTTGTTGTCGTTGTTGTTATTGTTGTTGTTGTTGTTCGTATATCTACGGCTATTACTAAACGGCGGCGAGAACTCGCTCGCGTCTGCGCGCATCGTTTGGCCTCTCGGCGGAGAAAGCGAAATCGAAGGTATCCCAGGCGTGTGAGATGGAAGGTGATGATGATTTTTCGACGTCGTTTTTGTCGTTGTTTCCTGTTGTTGTTGTTGTTGTTGTTGTTGTCTCGTCGTAAACAGCGTCTTTTGTACCTCGGCGGCGCCTTCGGGCGACGACGTAAACGACGTAAACGACGCGACGACTCTTTCGCTGCTCATTTTCGCATCATCAGTACCATCATTCTTCTCCGATTTTGGCGTCGTCATGAGCAACAACTTCTCCTCCAGTATCCTATTCTTTCTCTCCATCTGTTCCATCCTTTCCTCGAACACCCTTTCGCGTCTCGATATCGTCTCCGAACTCACCTCTATCAATCTATCGGCTAATTTCATCGAATCTTTCGCCGATAAAGGCGTCGTGGTTGTGATGACTGCCATTATGTCGTCGTCTAAATCTTCCAGAAATAACTGTTTACTCGAATCGTCGTCTTTTCTGTCGTTCGTGTTCGCTTTTGTCCCGCACTTCTCTAAGAAAAAGTCCATGTTTATATTCAATGTCTTCTTTCCGTCAAAGCGTGAGATAAAAATTCCCCCTACTAAACGCTCTTCTTTTTCTCTCTTCTTTTGTCTCTCGTTTTCTCCTCGTCGCGTTCGTACAGTCTCTCTGTTCTGTCTGATGTTACTTTATTAAAGGCACATGTATCGGTACATTATTTTTCTCTCTTCTTTATTAAAGTAGTATTATAAAAGTATTCGAGATGATGTGAGATTTGTGTTCGTTGTGAAGTCAAAAATCTCTCTCTTTCGACTGCCCTTTTTTTTTGTTTTTTCTCTCGCAAACGTCTTCTGGTTTCAACACATGTGAGATACATTCACATGCGATCACAGAAAAAAAAAAGAAGAAGAGAGTTTCTGTGGTTGTTTCAGTTTCTGTGGTTGTTCTCTCTTCGGAAGAGAGCTTTTCTCTTCTCTGTCGTCGCTTTGTTTCGATCGATCGATGATGAGGAGGAGTTTTAGCAGCAGTCCTCATGCTTCGATTTCGACGAGCAGATTTAATAATGTTTTTCGCAGGGGAGAGAATGAACGCTTCCCTCCTCCGAGAGTTTGTTCTGCGAAAGCAACGGCTTCTGTGTCGTCGTCGAAAGGTCGCGAGAGTAAGAAGAAGAATGCCATCATCAAAAAAGGAGCAGGTTTGAAAGTTTCTTCGTTTCGTTGCGCGAGTTCATCGTCGTCGTCTGAATCGTCGTCGTTCGAAGCTGGTGGTGGTGGTGGTGGAGGGAAAGAGGGTAAAAATACGAGTGCATCACCGAAAGAGGAGGAAAAGGAGGAGGAGAAGAAAGAGAGCAGCGGTTTGGAGAAAGCTGGTTTCGTGTTGGACAAAGAGAACAACCAAGATCACCTGGTGAAAGTCGTCGTCGATAGAGTGAAATCGATCGAAGAGCAGGAAGATTTCTCTCTCGATTGGGCGCCGGTGGTGTTGAGAGCTTTGGACGGTGCCGATCGCGTGTTACCCCTGTTCAGCGGGAATAAAAAAAATCAAATATTGGAAGTGCTCTTTCACGAAATGAAAAAGGGAGGTAAGAAAGAGAGTGAGAGCAACGAAACGATCACGTATCACGCGTGGGAAGGGAGGATCCACGCGGGATTTGAAAACGCCGAAGCGGTGGTCGTGTGTGAGCGAGGAGACGAACTCGACGAGGACGAGACGACGGGCGAGAATTTGACGATATCATCGATGTTTGAAAACATACTGAAAGAAGCCGTTGAACTGTCTCGCGTGGATTGGGAGACTTTGGCCAAGTGGCAAGATATAACGAAAGAAGAAGAAAAAAGAGGTCCGACGCGTTCGGCCCGTCACCCCTCGTCTTCCTCTTCCAATAGTAAATTTTCGATCAAAATCGTCGACTCGGACGGGGCAATCAACACGAGAGATTGGCAAATTCTTAAGTCCATTTTGCGAAAAGATATTCTGCCGCAGTCTCAGAAAACATTCGATTTACCGAACGATTCCGAAGTTCTTCTGAGTTTACTCGTCACGCTCGTGAAAAATTTGCCAATTTACGCCACGCGGCAAGTCTTGGAAAAATATTCCAAGTCGCACGAGTGGGGTTTGTCTTACAGAAGAGGTCATTCCGCACCAAGACCGCACGTAAAGCGTCACCTTATAGTTACAGACGACTTATCGAATTACCAGAAATTGGTGGACCTATCGGACGGCTTTATCGAAAACACGGGGCTTTATCGAAAAGACGGGGATGCACTATTCTTCATCATGGAAACATTCAAAAGCTACGACAGAATGTTAAAACATTCACAAGACGCGAAGAACAGCCCCAAGAAGAAGAGGCAAGGCGGACCGATGTACAGAAGAGACATGGATCAGTTGATTTTCAAAAGGTTCGAGGTTGCTCTTTTTATCCAGCAGCAAAGCGCTCGCTTTATGGAAGACGGAAACTTGGAAGACGACTTCTTGACGGCTTTATATCAACATCCGCGCCTCCAAAAACTCCAAGACGAGATCAACGAAATTTTATCTCTCGAGAAGAGAGATTGCGACGCGGCGAAGAAAATAATCGACTTGGAGGTTGCCGTACAGAGAGAAGATTACGAAACAGCAGCGACATTGAGAGAATCTTTACGATTATTGAACAGCATCACGTGGGTATACCTCAGAGGTGATCAACAAAACCCGTTCGACGATTGATCGATCGGTTTTAAATACACAAAAGAGAGACAAATACAAAGAGAGAGAGACAAAAATACTCGGGTTATATTAAATCGAGTTGTATAAAATGTTTTCATACCACCCATGTACAGTAAGACGTTGAGAGAGATTTTCTTTTTTACGGCGCTTCTGGTTCTCTTTGGTACGATCCACGATCTCTCGCAAAGTTATCCGCCGCCGGGTTATAGGACTCCCTCGGCGATCTCACGCCGAACGACCTCGGCTCCGACCCGTACACCGTCGCCCCGTAATACTTCAAAACGTCTTCTGGATAAATCCCTTTCTCATCTACGAGACCGTATTTACCCATCGCTTTCGCGTACGATAACGGTGTCCAATCTTTCTCCGTCCTCGCGTCCAAATCTGCGCCGTACTCGTACAAAATCTTTACCATCTCCGGTCCGCCGTCGATGGCCCAAAACAACGTCAAATCGCCGACGTGATTTTTGTAGTTCGGATCGGCTCCGGACCGTAACAAGGCCTTTGTCGCTTCCAATCGACCTCTGTGGCACGCGCACATTAAAGGCGTGTACCCTTCTTTCGACCCGTACGCTCTCCCAAACTCAAAATTCACATCCGCGCCTTCCTCGATTTTCTTATACACCAACTTCACGTCGTTTTTTATCAAAGCCATCAATAACTCCTCGGTTTCCCGAGAGGCTTTGTGTACGTCTTTCCCTTTCGACTCTGGCTTGTAATCTGGGTGGTGCGAACCTTTCCCGGAATCCCACTGCAATTCGTAGGCTTCTTCGATGTCTTTTTGGCTGTTGTTTTTGTTGTCAGAGAGAGAGAATAATGAGATCACGAAACGTTGTTCGTTTGGTCTAACAAGAAGGGAGATCTCGAGGCAAATGCGTGCGTTTTTTGTGGAACGGAGATCTTCGATCTTTGCGCCGCGAGAGTATACGATGCGTCAAATATAAAAGAGGAAATATCGAGCACGAGTGACCGCAAAAAAAGTCCTACCGTTGCACCATGATGGCGTCCTGTTTGCGCGCGCATCATTATTAGATGTTTTTGATGAGAGAGAGAGAGAGAGATCAGAGATCAGAGATTGTGAAATTGAAATGCAACGAACAAAAGCCAGACACACGCGACGGGAGGAAAACGATGCAAAAACGAGCGTTACGAACAACAACAACAACAACAACAACGCGTAATAATCGACGACGACGATGATGCGAACGAATACCATTTGAGACATGATGAGAGAGTTTAGAGATCTCTTTTCTTTGTGCTTTGATGAAAGTTAAAAAAATGAGGGGAAATGAACGAAAAAGCGTTTTTGCTGCTTTTTTTCGATTATTTTTTTCATTACACTCGTTGGAGCAAAAAAGATTCTGATGAATGAAGCGAACTCTGGTCGTCGTTGTCGCTCCACTTACCGCTCCACTTCAAAGAAGAGGCAAAGGACGTGCCTTCTCTGGCTGGCACGGCGGCATTAAGCACGGCTTGGACGGCTAAGTGTTTGTTGGTATAGGCTGGTGGTGATGTGCTTTCTTCTTGTTTCTTTGTCTTTGTCTTCTTCGAAGACGAGGAGGAGGAAATCGCGTTGCGTAAAACTCGCACCGCGTCTCGGACGTCCGTTCTCGTTTCCATGGTTTTAATCTTCGCCTCGCTCGCGAAAACCAAGTCTGCTTTCTTCGCGCTCGACTTTGCGAGAGAACGCAAGGATGTTAAGAGCTTCTTTTCGATATTCGATGCGCGATCGAGACGTTCTTTCTTACCCCGTTCGCTTTCAATCGCGCGTTCGTAATTTTTCTTCGCCGAGCGCAACGCGTGCGATTGAATTTTTTCTAACGCGTCTTCAAGTGCGCGTAGCTCTTGATCTAAACCATCGTGCGCGCGAACAGCCTCGCGTAATCGAGATTCGGCACCCTTTTGAGTCTCTTTTGCTTCTTTCACTTTCTGTTCTCGTTTGAGCGCATCCGGCGATTTCTCCAAAGACTTCCCTCGGATGCGATGCATCAAAGCGAGGTTGGATTTTTCCACGTCTTCAATAGCAGCAGAGAGACGATCGGTATCGCGTTTGGTTCTAAATAAACGCGCGTTCAATTCTTTAATTCTTGCTTGTTCTTTCAAAATGGACTGTTGCGCGGTTTCGTGCATTGCCTCTCGTCGTCTTCGTTGTTGTTGAGAATCGCCACAGTCGCCGTCATCCTCGACGACGCGCGCGTTCGTCTCCGAGGAATAAGGCGCAACCAACAAAACCTTCTCGTACCTCGACTTCGCGTTATCTCTTTCCATTTCCGTCTGATTCGCCACTTTTACCAACATCGATTTTTCTTTCAAAATTTCTTTCAACTTCACATTCACCACCTCCTTCCGTTCGCGTTCGCACGACGCCAACTCCTCTCGAAACGAATCTTTCAACGTCAATTCGTTTGCAAACAAGCGATCGCACGAATCGTCTTTTGCCAACAGTTTATTCGCCTCTTTACCACAATGTTGTTTTAAGATGTGCAACTCGACCAACGCGTCATTTCTCGAATCTTCCGCCGCATTGCTCCATCTCTCCGCCGCCGTCGCTTCGATTTTCGCATTCGCCAAACAGTCCTTCTCGAATCGATCGCGTTCGCATGCGCTTTGTCTCGCACTCAATCGCGCTTTATTCAAAGTTTCTTCGACCGCTTTTTCCGCGCTGAGTAATCCGTCGTGTTCCTTTTTCGCCTCTGACACGGTCTCTTCCAGTTTCCGAACCTTCTTTTGTAACATCTCGAACTGTTCGCTCGAGACGCCGGCTTCCGGCAACACGCCTTCTTTCCTCTCCAACTTTCTTCTCAAACAATTCACTCGGAAAGCGTGCTGCAAAATCGTTTCGTTCGTTCGTTTTTCTGCTTCTGTGTTTTGTTTTAACAATTCTTCCGCGTTTTGTTTCTGCGAATGCGCCCCAGCCCTGAATGCTTTCATGGTTTGCAATTTGCGCGATTTCTCGTTCGCCTCTTCTCGCGCTCTCGTGGCGTCGCGCTCCGCCATGTCGTGCGCTTTCGTCGCGGTTTTCAAAATCTTCTCAAACTCCTTTCTTTTCACTTCCAGGTCAGCCTGCTTTTCAGTGGCCGTTTGTTTCTTTCGTTCTTCCTTTGATCGTTGCGTGAGCGTTTCAATGTGCGACTCCTTCTGCGCCTCTAAGCGTTTCGCGTGGTCGCGTAGGGTTTGTTTCGTCAACGATAATTTTTCGTTCGCCAAATGCGCGACATCCGAGGCTTGCTTTAGTGCTCTTTTCTGGTACTCCCACTGTTTTTTCGTCTCTTTCAACTTGTTCTTTTCCATCTCGCGCGTGTCTTCGCTTTTCGTGTGCATCCGCTTCGTCTTTTCGCACTCGCCTTCGCTCGTTTTGCGTCGCTTCTCGTGTTCTAAACGTTTCGGTTGAATATCCTCCGTGAGTCTCCGTTTTGATTCGTTTAACACTAACTCTGCGTTTGCTTTGGATTCAACAGCTGCGCGCTTCTCTTTCTCTCTTCTCTCCAATCCCAACTCGGCGTCGCGTAAACGATCGAACAACGCTTTGCGCGTGTCCATCGCCTCCCTCAAATCTCTCGTCAACCCTTTCCTGGAGGCAATCTCCGCTAATCGTTCCACGTCCGCGCTTTCAAAGTTCTCCATCGCCACTCGTAACTTCTTCGACAACTCTCCGAAACACTTTTCGTGTTCTCTCTCTTGCTTCTCCATGAAATGATCTCGTTCCTCCGCTCGATGTTCAAACGCGTTGACCACTTCTCTTCTTTTTTCCCACACGTCCGCGTTCCTCGTTTGCCTCTCGTGTTCCTCATTCAGCTGTTCCAACGCGAACCGTTCGTGCGTGATTCGTTTCTTCAGGTGTATTTGCAACTCTTTTTCTTCTTCAATAGCGCTTTCTCTCTTCTTCCTCTCTCTTTCCGTTCTCACTTTTTCCAACCGCGCGTTTGCCAAACGCTCCTTCTCGTTCTCCTTCAATCTCGAATACTCCTGCAAATGTATTTCCAACCGTCCCAACGCTTTTCCGACGTCTTTTTGGTGCTGTTTCATCAAATACGCTCTGTTCGCGTGCCTACACGCGTCTTTTTCTCGTTTCAAAACTTGCTCCGCGTGTTCCGCGATGGCTTCGTCCAACGCTCGATTCCGAGCGTTGGCGAATGTTGGAATCATCATCATCGCGGGAGGAGGAGGAGGAGGAGGAGGAGGACCCGTCGTCGTCGTTGACGTCGTATTTTCCGTCGTCGCTTCATCCTCTGCTTCTTCCATCACGGTGTGTTGTTGTTCTCTCTCGTTCGTATGCGAAAAGGGTGCTTTTCGCCGCGTATTCAAAAAGATGTTCTTGTGTAGACTTTTTCCTCTCGCTCGCTAAAAATAGCCACCTATTACCTTCTTCTAAAAATGTTGACTTTCCGCGCTCCTCTCTTCACGCGACGATGGTGCATCATACACTCGATTCCCGCTCGACTCCTTACCCATCGTCTTCAAAACCCTCTCAAAATCTTACCTTCTTCTTAACTCTCTCTTTTCTCTTCCTCTTCTCTCGCCAACTCTGCGATCGCGCGTATCGTCCTCCGTTCCAGCTTTTCCGTTTTCCTCGCAACGTCTCGCTTGAGGTCCCAATTTTGCTTCTTCGTCCCGTTCGAATGAAGGATAGTGTCGTCGGGAGTGTTGCCATTTTCCTCTTCTTTCTTTCTTTTAAACTCTGGCGCGACTGCGTTGGGTAAGATTTGTACTCCCACTGATGTTGATTTCAACGCCGAGATGTCTTTCGGGACGTAGTTGCGAAGTTTAATAGTCACGTTCGTCTCGTCGTCATCATTCGCCGCCGGGGATGGATTGATGAACAAATCTTCTTCTTTCAAAGCGGTCGCACTCCCGCCTAAAACTTCTTCTTTTTCAGAGAGCTCGCGCAGTTCTTTCAGGCGACTTTTCCTGCTGCTGCTCATTGTAGTCGCAGTCGCAGTGAGTGTTGTTGTTGTAATAATATAATAAGTGTTGTATCAAAGCAGCGCGCGTTGAATGAGTGAAGAAAAACGTCAGAAATCAAAGCGCATTTAGAACATCATATATGCCGGTCCCGATGAAGATAATGCTCGCACCGACGACGATTCAGACGACAAAAACTCCTTCAGTATTCGCTGCTGCTCGTAGTAACAATGCTCGTCCTACGATGAAGATGAATACGACGAAAACGAACACCAACAAAAGACACCGACGCGATGTGATTCTCTTCGTATCCACTCTCGTTCTCTCTTCTTCTAAAGAAGCCGCGATGAATAATAACAACGCGTCGTTTGCAAAAGAAGACGACGACGAAGAGACGTTCCAATCGCCTCTGATAAAAGCTTTACTGGAACAAACGGAAGAAAACAAAGCGCTGAGGAAACTGCAATTGGAAACGAAGTATTGCCTGAGACAGTCGCAAATGGGGGTTGGAGACTGCGCGGATATCGACGAAGAGTCAATTAAAAGGATACAGAAGGAAAGAGCGGAGAAGTTGAAGAATGAAGCGGCATCGAAAGAAGAGGAAGGTGTTGATGATGGGAACGCATCAAAATCGTCGTCATCGGTTGAATGAGGACGATAAAGACGACGATTTGTGCGCGCGAGAGATTTCGCAAACAACTCATAACTACTACATAGTATCATTAAAAATCATCATCGGTCTTTCTTGTTAAGTCTATTCATCATATCATTATTCGCGACCGCCTCGGCGGCGGAGGAAGAGGAGGAGGAGGAAGTGCCAAAGACGACGTCCCATGTGCTCTGCGATATGCCGAAAATCAAATCCGGAGACTCGTAATGGTGCGTCATGTGTCTCCGTTTGACTCTTCGAGCGTATCGGGTGAATATGTTTTCATTATTGTTGATGTTTGTTGTTGTTGCTGATGCTGATGCTGATGCTGCTGATGCTAAGTGGTGGCACGCGTAATGCGTCATGTCGTACGCGACGTACCCGGTTAAACTTCCCGCGATGACAAGTTTTGCCAACGCCGATCCGCAGAGGAGACTGTAGAAACTATAAAACCCAAACGCGATGGGTCCGGCTAAAACGGGAGGGAAGACTAAACGCAACGCATCCATGGGATGTTTGTGATGACAGCCGTGGAATAAGAAGTGGAAGGTGATGAAGAAGGGCGAATTCGCTGGAGGCTCTTTGTGGAACAAGAACCTGTGCATTGCGTACTCTTTGAACCCCCAGGCGAAGAGGCCGAAACCAAACGCCGCGAGTTGCGAGACGCACGAAAACGCTCTTTCCGAGCTTTGTTCCGCACCCTTGATGACATTCCAAACAATCACCGGCAGCCAAATCAAAAGCACGACGTACCACGCCGTGACCGATAACGCCTCCATCCAATCCGCCTCGAAAAATCTCTGCTGCGTCCCGTCCGCTCTGGACGGTTCGGGGATGTGCGTCCACTCGAAATACTTTTCTTTCAGGAAAGGCACCTGTTGTAACAAAGGCTTGTTGAAATTAATCCCATATTCGTCGACTCCGTTTTTTTTGTCTTCTTTGTCGTCGTCGTCATCGTCGCTTACGACGACGACGACGCTTGGGCGAGCAGCCCCCGCGGAATTATAAACAGCGGTATTAACGTCCTCGAACGACGCGCACGCGTTCAATCCTCCTCCAACCACGCCTATTTCTGACCCGTCGCCATCACTCAACCGTTCTAAACATAAATCTTCCGACGAGCTTCCCCTCACGTTCTCCCCTCCTTCTCCTAAATGTAACATCGACGAAGAAGAGGACGTGCCCTCTTCGCTGCTCGCCGAAACGCTCCGGTTTCGCCGCTCGTAATGATGATGATGATTGTACGAGTCGCACGAGGATGACCAATTAGTATTCTCATTATTCGAAACGATGTCTTCATCGCCCTTTATTCTTCGTCCTTTCCTTCTAAAATTTCTTCTGGTATTCTCCATCCGCGTTTTCGGCGACGGAAGCGGCGTCGTACGAAGAGTCGTTTTAAGAAGAAGAGCATCATCATCATCATCACCCACAATCTTCCCAACGATGAGCTTATTCAGCATTTTCTCCGCGTTCTGTCCGTGTGCTACTTCTTTGCGAAACGCGTTTGTCGCGTCTTTCCCTTTATATTGTTCCAACGCTTTGTTCCCTCCCGGATGCGAAAAGTGTTCCACGTTCAACACGAGCCCATCGACGATAATCAGAAAAAAGGACGATTTGGAAACGTCTTCGCGAGTGTAGCGTAACAACAACTTCTTCTCCTCGTAATACATTTCTTCTCGCTGCTGCTCGTTCTTCTTCGTCGTCTTCTTTTCGTCCTCTCGGTGGTCTTCTTCTTCTTCTCTCTCTTCTTCTTTTTGTTGTCGCATCATCCTCATCGGATTGCGTTCTTTCATCATCGTAATCATATCTGCACTCTTTCTCGCGCGATGTATAAATATAAACATATAACGAATAATGCGTTCAAACCGATATAATCGTAATAAATAGAAGAATCACAGAGCAGCAGTAAACGCTCCTCTTCACAGAAGAAGAAGAAGAAGTACACACAGACACAACAACACGGGCACAAAAGCTCTGCTCAGTAAATCTCTCTTTACTTACCTCAGTCTGATGATTTGTTTCTTTTTTTTCTCTTTTTTTGTGTGTGGTGTTTGTGTGGTGTTTGTCTCTTTTCTG
>Ga0115557_1001618_pt1 | contig 15546 bp, 9 predicted proteins | sample COGITO_mtgs_1104_FD_87280 | JGI IMG/M metagenome (GOLD analysis project Ga0115557, IMG submission 87280) | Pelagic marine microbial communities from North Sea - COGITO_mtgs_110421 | ecosystem: Environmental > Aquatic > Marine > Epipelagic | place: Germany:Helgoland, sampling site Kabeltonne...
ACACACAACTAACTCACTTATCAACATTCATTCGGAACTTGTCCAAATCAGCGAGTGAGTCTCCAGAATTCCGGGGCTTCTTCCTGTTGGCCTCTTTTGCTTTGTTCTCGTGCTTTTTGTCGATCAAGTGACCGAGATCGTTTTCACCTATAAAAGTGTTGATAGTCAGGACGATATTTTCACCGAAATTTTCAATTTTCTCGTCGGCCATGGTCTTGCTTTCCTTCAGTTCCTGGATTGTTGTCGGGCACATCTCCGCCACTTTGCGCACAGTCGCAGTGTCCATAGCGTTCCAATAGAAAAGCGTTGGGGCGTCGGGGTGGGCTTCATTGAACATTTTGGCCCATTCCTTTCGAGCTTCTTGAAGAATCTTGATGAGTTTATCCTCATGAACGTTGTCAAGCACATGGCCTGCAATCATCTTTCCCTGGTTAAGGGGGCGTTTTCTGCCAACAGAACGGGAGCGAACGTTGGCATCGTTGCCGTTGTCGTCACTCTCCTCATCACTGATCAATTCCACCAATTCATTGTTGCGATCACGGGAACTGGGCAGGAAATCGTCCTCAGAGTCTGACGACATCAGGTCCACTGCATCGTTCCGTTTCTTCTTCTTAGCATTTTTCCCCTTTGCAGGAGGTTTGGCCTTGCCTTGGTTTTTCTTGGGTGATTTATCCTTCGGTTCGAGTTGAGGTTTGTCCTCCACCTCCACCTCAATCGCGATGTCCATCTGCCCGTTCACGACCCTTCTCATGTTGGGCCCACACTGGAGGTAGCTGCTTTGAAAACCGGATGCATTGGGCTTCGAGACCTCTATCAAAACATTGTTGTGGATGATAGCCATAAATACACTGTAGACAATGACGAAAAAAATAAATAATAACGTGTTAACGTGAAGCAAGATGGCGCGACAACATGCCCCCACAAAAAAACATCATGCAACTCACCTTTCGACGAAAGCTTTTGAAAACTTCAATTGTTTCCCTTTTCCAAAGAGAGCCAATTTTTTTTCCGGGTTTGATATCACCCTTTTGGTGGAGGCACCAGCTCCGCGAAAAATATCAATCGTTTGTCTCATGGTGAACGATTTCCCAGATGTCACCTTGGTCATCTCCTCCGAGAGGGCAATGATGTCCTTCACAATTGGCGTCACATCCTTCTTGATGCAGGTTAAGCCTGCCCTGCAGTTGTCGCATGTACCGTTACACTTCCTCTTATCGAAAGGTTCCCCAAAATGCTGCAGTTGCAACGTCCTGCGGCACTCAAACTTTTCGCCGCAGTATTTTGTCACAGAGTAAAGCTGTTCGAGTTCCTGCTTTACATGAGGGCTGTTGCGATCGCGGTCCTTCGTTATCATCATTTCCAGCGTTTTCTTGTCACTATAAGCGTAGTAAAGCCTGCAATCCGCCTGTTCCCCGTCCCTCCCCGCTCGGCCACTCTCCTGATAATAATGTGTTATCGATTTGGGAATCGAATAGTGAATCACAAACCGTACATCTGGCTTGTCGATGCCCATTCCGAAGGCCACTGTAGCGCACAGCACGGCAATATTACCGTTACTCCACTCCATATGTCTGCGCTCACGCTCACTGTCACTTACTTCGGCGTGGTAGAATGTCACCTTCATGTTTCGGACACCCTTCTTATGGAGCTCTGCGGTTATGCCCTCACTTACTTTTTCGCAGTCTTTCCTGCTTAGGCAGTACACAACCCCCGACTTGTTTCTCTTGGTCGCAATATACGCTGCAATATCGGCAACAGTCTTGTTGTTCTTCGCGTATACGGAATAATGGAGGTTCGGACGGTTAAAAGAGGTGGTAAAGGTGAAGGTATTCCGCATATTCAGGTTCCTTTTCGCGTCTTCCACCACTCTTTTGTTGGCGGTCGCAGTAAGGGCCATGATGGGAACGTCAGGGTAGTCTGTCCGGAGGCAACCAAGAGACTTGTAGTCCGGTCGAAAATCGTGCCCCCACTGGCTCATACAGTGCGCCTCGTCAATTACGAAGCGACTGATCCCACCCCGCAGCGCAAGGGACTTGAAAATACCTTTGACCACTCCTGACCTCTGAATTTTTTCTGGTGTCAAGTAGAGCATCTTGATCCCTCCATGATCAGGGTTGTTCCTCAGTCGCGAATATATCGCAGATTGCTCCGTCTCATAATCCTGCTTGGAGGTCAAGTACACAGCATCCACACCATTTGCCTTCAGACCGGAAACTTGATCCTGAATCAAGGACAAAAGAGGCGAGATCACAACAGCAAGTCCCGGGCAGCACCAACCAGGGAGTTGGTAACAGATCGATTTACCCCCCCCTGTCGGCATCAGAACGAAGACATCCTCCTTATTCATCGCATGAGCGACAATCTCCTGTTGCCCTGGCCTGAAATTCCGGTGTCCGAACTTCGATTGCAGCTCAGGAAGGGGGGGAAGGACCGATGCTGACGAGGATTTTTTTGCAAAAGTCGGACCTTGAGAAACAGCATTTCCATAAAAGTCGGTCTGCTGGTCATAATTATTGTTGGCAGGGTAAGAGCTGTTATTGTACGAGTCATTGTTTGTATAGTTGTTGTTTGTATAGTTGTTGTCGTAGTTGCTGCTCATATTACCATTGCCGTCGGCCCACTCGAAAAAGTCGCAATTGCCATTTTCTTGTATTGGGTTGGAGCACACGTACACTGAGCGCCCCAAATTTGGTCCATCCTGAGAGAGGAGGTGTGTGTGTGTGTGTGAGAGTGTGTGTGAGCGAGTGTGTGTGTGTGTGTGTGTGTGTGTGAATATTTGAAATTAGTACTTGGGTGAGAGTTGTTGTTAATCACAGACGGCAAAAAAAAAGCTCACCTTCTTGCACTGAATCTTCTTCGCGTTCTTCCCGCAGAGACAGGTCGGAGCGTTTAGGTCAAATTCATCCTTCCACAAGAAGTAATTACACTTTCCGCCCGACTGCGGTTTCACACAGCAATAGTAATCGCGATCGGGATTGCTAGCAGAAGACGAGGTGCGTACAGCACAGTAGTCGCCACAGTCACACTTGGGGTTATTTTCATACGAAGGGTCAGGTGGCTGTTGAGGCGCATTAGGCGCATCATTGTAGTAGTTGTTAGTTGTGGAGGAGACATACTTTTGCTGTTGATTCTGCCTTTGTTCCCGTTGCATACTGCCCCAGCTGTCTACATTGCTATTACCATAACTATTACTAGAGATGCCACCAATATTACTGTTGCCGTTATTATTCCCACTTCCGGTGGGGAAAGATATCGAATTCTTCACCCTGCTTTCCTGAACCACACTCTCGATATCAATATCCATGATTGCGTCATCAAGCATGTCTTGGCTCATTGATGGCCCCCCTGAATTTTGATTCGACATAGCCTGGGGTTTCGACTGATTCGTGGCGTTGGGTTGATGATATTCTGTTTGTTGCTGATATTGTTGTGGTCGGGGTCGTGGTTGTGGTTGTTGTGATTGTGGTTGTTGTGATTGTGGTTGTTGTGATTGTGGCTGCTGTGGCTTTTCTGGCCACGACGACTGGATCGGCGGCGTGAAATGTCCAACGGGCTGCGAAGGTGGCACGGGCTGCGGTGGTGGCAGAGGCGGATCCACGGTTTTTTCACCCCACCCCAACCCGCCTTCAAAGTCCTTAAACCTCCTCCTCTCTTCCTTCTCCCTCACTCTGTCTCCTCCAAAGGTCTTTCTCGCCCCCTTAGGTGAATTGAACTCGTTCGGAAGTATACCATATACAGCATCTGCACCAGGCTTCCGACGACGTCCAGGGGTGCCTGGAGTTCCTGTCACTGACGCATTGGTGGCATTGTTGGGCAATTCATTTTCCTTGTTCCCTGAAGGTTGGTACAGCCTGAACGACGTCGTCGCGCGAGAGGCCTCCGGCTGATATGAGTATTCGAAGCCAGCAAGCAGCGAAAGACGCGAAGAAGCACTTTGTAGCCATGTTTTGTGGGCAGATAGGTTGTTGGAGGTTTTTTGTCGGGGGTTGGCAGTGGTCGACATTAAGTTATAGCGTTTGAAAATGTGTACGACGACGACGAAGAAAAGGTAATTGAGTCTTGATACCGACGCGAAATCACGGCATGCTGAAATAGGCGAGAATTTGGAGCAAATTTTAATTTATGTGTGAAAAAAAGATAGTCTTTAAACAAAATCCAAAGATTCGTCGTTATTCTTTGGGTCTACCTGCAGTACAAGCTCAAGCAAGAATTGCTATCGCGAAACGAAACTGCCGCCCGTCGCCTTCTTTAATTGAAATATTGCCCCCCGCTCCAAGGTTCAGCTGGTTTACGATGCGAGCTGCACCAGTGTCGGGCGTAACGGTAGCAATCGTAGCTTGCTTGATATTCATGGTCGGTCTTCAAATAGGACTCCATGTGGAGGTTCACCACAACGAAATTGCAGAGATTGCTGCATCGAGTAGTACAATAATGAAAAAAGGTGGCATTGGTCACGCGTACATGGACCTTGTGCGCGGTGGGGGTAAGGCAGACGGTATACAAAAAGCATTCAATGATGGCGATACCACAATAAAAACCGGCGGCAGCGGTACAACTAGCAAAAACGACAATGACAAACCCCCTCCAATCCCGACCCCCAAACCAAAACCACCCCCAAAGCCAACTATTAAACCCATACTGAATAGTCCTCCTGAGCCTCCGACGGCGCAACAACAACAACAACAATTACTACAACAACAACACCAACAACAACAACAAGAACAACAAGAGCAAGAACACCAACAACAACAACAACAACAAGAACAACAGCAACAACAACAACATCCTGTTGGTCCGATACAGAAATACTTAGAATACAATCATCTACCAATTCTTCTCGTAACAAAGGATCGACTGGATTACCTGGAAAACACATTAAATTCACTGCTACAGACGGTGCGACCTACTGCCTCACAGTCACTCGACTCGAATGAGGGCAACAATTTAGTTGATGGAAAGCCCCCTCTTTGGGATAATATTATTGTCGCGCAAGATGGTGTTGACGACGGCGTTTTAGACAGGTTGACGAAAGTAAAAAATGATAATGGCTTGCCTTCGTCCGCTTTTAAGCTGGCGAAGAACACCAGAAAGGGACAAAATCTTCGGGGAAGGCCAGACGGAGCCATGATGATCGCCACGCACTATAACTTTGCTATTCAGAGTGGACTGGACGAGTTTCCTGACTCTCCCGGGATTATCATTGCTGAAGATGACTTCTTATTCAGCCCCGATTTTTTGGAGTTTTTCGAGTCAAATGCGATAGCAATGGACCACGATGACACAATATTTGTTATCAGTGCTTGGAACGATAACGGTCAGAACCACCAGGTAAAGGACAAATCTCAGCTATACCGAACCAATTACTTTCCGGGGTTGGGGTGGTTTCTTTCAAGGAAGCTGTGGGAAAATGAATTGATGTCGAAATGGCCAAGGACCCATTGGGACCATTGGATGCGTGACGAAAAGCAGTATGCGTCCCGTGACTGTGTCTACCCGGAGGTCACAAGGACATTTCACGCGGGAATTAAGGGTACTTTCATGGACTTGAACACTCACGAAAAATATTTCAAGGATGTTGGCTACCAGACGGATAATTCATTTCGGTGGACAGGGCTGGAGTGGCAGACAATAACTCCGAGAACTGGCTACGACGCCAATCTGCGCTCTCTCGTGGAAGGGGGGGAGGTGGTGGACAATATCGAGACGCTATCTTCGCCTGCCCCTGAAGGGAGTGCTCAGGCAGGCAAACATAAAATCGTCTGGATTCATGTGCCTGACTATAAAAACCCGCGCCAACCCTTCAAACCCATCGGAAACTACTTCCATATTTGGCACGAGATCGAACGGGCGAACTATAATGGTGTCCATAGATTCTGGTTCAACAACCATCCTGTCATCCTCATCAACATCGCTGAGAGCGCGACTCTGAAGGAAATGAAGGGGCAAAATGATAGAGTTTTCAAGCCTAATGATTTTCCACCCTTCAGCTAATTTGCACATTGCACATAGACAAAAAATATAAAAAAAGAAGGTTTTTCTTGTAACTTTTTGCACTGGCTTCTACTCATATCAATGTTTTATGGTTCCTTCGTGTTCCATCATTTAATCACTGTCCGAATCACTCGAGTCCTCCACCACAAGATTCCTAATCTTGTTGGTGTTGACGAAAAGATGATCGTCCTCCGTGTTGTCGTATTCGTCTTCGTAATCATCTTGGTCTTCACCTCCTTCTTGCTCATTAACGCTATGTTTACGTTCCGTCGTCGTCGTCGTCGTCGTCGCCGTCGCCGTCGCCGCCGCCGCCGCCACCGTCGTCGAACCCGCGACTGAATTCAACTCAACAGCACTCCCCCCCAAGCTCCCAATAATATCTTTCGTTCCAACGCCTCTCTCCTCAAAGCACTTGGGCCACATTTTTTCTTTCTTCGCGTGCTTCACCTGGTCAGCAAAGAGAATGTGCTTGACAATATATTTCACCTTGTGGGTGGACTCTGTTGTCGACACAGCTGTCGCAGAAGATCCTTCAGTCGAAGGCTTTGAGATGCCCCCCTCACTCTCACTACTAACAATAGTCTCAGCAGTACTTCCTTCCCCCTCTTCTTCCTCTCCACCCTCAACGATGACGAAATCACCCCTTTTCACCCACACTAGCTTGTTGAACTTCGTCGGCAATAAGGCCAAACTACAATGCATTCCCACTTCACGTCGAAAACTCTCCTCCATCACCGCGTTGGTCTCACTTCCCAAACCCTCCACATCCACGTCAATCAGGTTGCCTCCGCGCGATCCCTTGACCATAGCGATGCGATCCCCCTTCTCACGACGAGGTAGGGGATACTCATTCATCATTGTATCTGTGATGTGCTTCCGGTAATGCGACCGTCGGCCAAGACCAGACATCGTAAGAGATTATGGTCGTTTTTTTTCTTGATATACTTCAACCAGGACCCGATATGATGTTAAAGAAACCGTATGGGAATAAAAGGTAAGTGCAAAAATCCTTTTAATGAAGACTTCTTCTCTGAACCCTGATACCAGCCAAGCATTCTCGTTTACAGCTCTGCAGTCTCATTTTGATATTTATTTCCATTTAAAACATTCTCTGATCTATTACGGTAATACTCTCTCTAGATATATAGTAAAAGATACAGCGAAAAAGTACCAGGCTGTGCAAATCATACACCAGAAATTCACTAGCACCAAATCGCTTTCGCTGCCCACCCTTTGCCGCCAGGTGAAAACAAATGGCCCCTTCAAAACGGCGTAACAGCCGCCAACGAGCATCTTCAATCGCATCCGACCACTCCGAAAGCTCGCTACAGCGTAATGCTACGGTGAACAAGAAATCAGCCAAAGCTCGGTATGAAAACTGGAAGCAAAAAGGTGGAATTGACAAGGAGAGTGTCAGCGACGAAGATGACAGTGAGATCGATAGTGACGAAGCATTTGACAGCGACGACGAGGAACTGTTCGGAGACATGTTTCAGCGCGCAGAACCGGATGAGAGTAGTAGCGAAGAGAGTGAAAGTGTGAGCGAAGGCGAAGGCGAAGGCGAAGAAGAGGAGGACGATGCGAGTGATTCTGATGCTTCTTCATCCTCTGACTCGGACGACAACGAAAACGACGGAGGGGCGTATATGCTATCGCTTCTCGACAACATTAAATCAGACCCCTCTCCCTCGCAAGCAACGAGCGATTCGACAACAATCCACAACAATGCCATGTTGTCTATGGATGATCTCCTGAACCCTATCACGGAGCACAACCAATTTAGCGCCACAAAGAACAATCTTTCTCACCTATCCGCAACGAAAGTGACTAGTGCTCCGCTCCCCACCAGTGTCCAGGGCAGGATTGAGAGGAACCTGAAGTACGATGAAAGCAAAAAGGACGTCAAGGGATGGTTGGGAACAATAAAGGAGAACAGGGAGGCTGAGACGCTGGATTTCCGAGGGGATTTAGGGAAGAATCGGAAAGTCGTGACGCTTGAAAATATGGGTTCTATTGCAGCTAATGACGACGACGACGACGACGACGATGACGATGGCAACAACAAGCATGACTACGAAAAAGAAATTATGCAGGCACTTGAGAAGCAGCGTGAGCAGGAAGAGGAAGTCGATCTTGCAGCAGTTGCCGAGCGAGATTTCATGGATGACGACGGTGCCTCATCTGGCGATGATCTTGGTGAGGGTAAGATGACCGAGTCTGAAATCCGCAAACGACACTCGGAGCTCGCCAAAATTCGGTCCCTCATGTTTTACGAGGAACGCAAGCGACACCAGATCAACAAAATCAAGAGTAAAAAGTATCGCAAGATTCGAAAAAAGAAAGCGGAGAAAGAGAAAGAAAAGGATATGGAATTGATCCGGCAGAATGATCCCGAGTTGGCTCGAGAATTGGACGAGAAGGAGGAGATTGCGCGCATGAAGGAGCGCATGACACTGCAGCACAAGAACACAAGCAAGTGGGCGCGGCAGCAGCTCCGAAGGGGGAAGAATATTGACGCGGACACGAGGAAAGCTCTGTCTGCTCAAATCACCCAAGGTGACGAGCTCAGGAGGAAAATGATGGGCGACGGAGAAAGCGACGGCAGCGACAGCGACGGTAACTACAATGCAAATCCTGCTGAGCGTTACATCCAGGCGAAGCAGATCGCGCAGGCGAATGATGACTCTGAAGATGAAGAGATGGCAAAGAACAAGAGTGGGTTATTTGGGCTTGAATTTATGCAGCGGGGAATAAAAAACCAGCGCGAGCGGGCCAAGGAGGAGGCTCTGAGACTCATGAACGAGCTGCGTGATGAGATGGGGGATGCGATTTCCGATGACGGAGGTGGTGACAGCGAGGACGATTTCACCTATGACTCATCAAAAGTGACTGAAATTGTGGGGAAACCCCAGGTTGAGAAAGAGCCGGAGGTTGCAGCTGTCAGTAACGCAAAATGCGAAGCTGTTGAAAGCAATGACAACGATGCAGATGTCAAGGGAAATAGTAGAAATCCTTGGTTGAGCAACAACAATGGTGGCAAGCACAGCAAATCCAAAAACCAAAGCAGAGACAAACTAAATACGAACATTATTAACGTTGATGACATCAATCGGGGCGTCGATCTCATAATCAAACCTACTGAATTATCCGATAAACTCCCCATCTCAACCGAAACCAATGAGAAGGACATGTTAAGAAACAAAGCAATGACTGAGAAGACGCAGGAGGAGCTTGTCAGAGAGGCTTTCGCCGGAGACACGAACGCCGAGGAGGATTTCAGGAAGGAGAAAGAGGCGATGATGATGCGAGACGACCCGTCTTTAAACAAAGCTGCTGAGGACGATGGAAAGGTCAGCGGATGGGGATCTTGGGGCGGCATGGGAGTCAAGGCCCCCAAGAAGAAGAAAAAGAAGAATTTACCGAAAAAACTTCAGGCCCCAGATAAAGCCCCTGCCAAGCGTAAGCGTGCAGATGAGCAGCTTCCGACTGTCATCATCAACGAGAAACGCATCAAGAAGACCAGCGCATACAAGGTCAGTGAGATTCCCTACCCTTTCACTTCGGCAGAGCAGTACGAGAAAGCAATGATCGGCGCACTTGGTTCCGAGTGGAATACGACACAAGCCGTCAAGAACTTAACTCGTCCAGAGATTGTTACCAGGATCGGAAAGGTCATCGATCCTATCAGCCGCAAAATGAAGAGCAAGAAGAAGAAGGAAGCCAGGGGAGGAGCTAAGTTTTGAAGATGCAGATAAAATGACTTGTTGCTTTTCTTAATATTTATTTTTGTGAATTGATAACTTCGTAGCCAAACGACGATAGTGTATTTTTGGCGGATTGCGTTATTAACTCTTATTTTTTCTCTTCGTCGTCGTTCCGTCGTGTTCGGTTTTTCTCTGTTCAACTCCAGAAGAGGAAGAGCACTTCCAGGGGTTTTCATAAACAACCAAACTCTCCACTAGACCACACTAAGTGCCAAGAATCCACGATGACGGAGAGATTCGCCCGAACGTCCACAATGCGGTAAGTTTTTGCAACCGTCCTCGATCAACTCCACCACCCTCCCCAGCTTTTAACACCCTTTCCACTACCATTGCTCGCGATGTAGGATCGACCCGCCGGGGGGGAGCAGTCAGATAGTAACAAAAGCGCCCCCTCGTCAGATCCTGGACTCAAAGCGTATCCCATCTATGGACCGGCAGGAAGATGAGCTCAATTCAGAGCTTGTCAACTTGGAGGAGGGGACTCGGAAACGGAACAGGGAGTTCAAGCGGCGCATGGACGCGATCGAAACTAGACAAAAGACGTACATGGGAGTTTTAGAGGAGGAAATAAGGGGCAGAGACGAGGAGCACGAGAAGGTGTTGAGTACGATTAAAAAACAACTGCATGAGATGGAGGCGAGCGTGGATGAAAAGATCGAAAGTGATTTCAGTGTCTTCCACACCGAGCATATTCCGATCCCAGAGAAAAGAATGACAGATATGGAAGCGGATTTTCACCACTTTGTTCACGTCACCGTTCCCATTGCCATCGACGAGTGTTCTGGAATCATTGCCCGGAAGGTGGAGAAGGCGAGGGAAACATTTGAGATAGAAAACACAAAGGTCATGAAGAGGGAGGAAAAGATCGTGAGTAGATTTTATAGGCACATGGAAAATACTGCTCAAGGAATGGAGGACGAGAATGCCACGAGAATAGCGAAGATGCATCTTTTGAGGGAAGACATAGCAGCTCCTGAATATGTTGACGAGAGGCATGAGGAGGTTCAGACCACACAAATGATGAAGGAGATCATCAAGATTCGGGAGATGATTCAGCACGCAATCAAGGAGAGGGAAGTAGAAGACTGCTTGGTACTAGACGAAATGCTCGCCACCCAAAACAAGCTCCAAAATTCCGTTTTGGAAAACTTTGGGGCTGGGGCTCACGAGGAAAAGGATAAGTCGAAATTGAGTAAGAAGGAGAGGGAAGAGTTGGAGAAAAAGGAGGAGGAGGAGAGATTGTTGATGGAGGAAATGAGCAAGAAAGAGGAGGCCGAAGGCGACCAAGACGAGGAGGACCAAGGGGACGAGGGGGACGCGGATGCCTCCGGTAATGATGAAGATAATGGCACCGAGGATGAGTGAAAAGGATATTTCGATCGACGGTGACGTTGACAACTTCCGGTGTTCTACTAAATGTAACAATACGGCTTGCATATTTTTAGCTTAAATTTTAACACAACTTTTCATGCACTTTTACTGCACTGCACAGCTAGCTCAGCAAAATAAACATTATCTTCACATTGTCAGTTGTCTGTCTCCTCAAAGACATCGGTGAGCGCCGTTCTCGCGCTCCTGTCCCTTCCCCTACTCCCTCCAACTGATATCCTCTCTGAATCCATCCGCATGCTGACCATGTTAACAAGTTTATCGATGTCCTCAGTCTTTGCTTTGGCAGCATTCAAATCGTCAGCCACTTTTTCCACACTCTTCACAACTTCGCCCAACTTGCTGCTAAGGGCACTATAGCGTTTCTCCAACTTTAGGATCTCGTCCGAGAAACCGGGTTTCCTTTTGTTTCTCGTCTCTTGGACAAGCCGATTCGTCCATTCGCGGCAGTTCACCACCAAGTTGTCCAACAAAGGACTCAGGGTGGGGAAAAGTTTCACAAAACTTTCATACAGCGGGCACACGACATACTCGATGAAGCCGATCTGCATACTATTTTTGTTAACCGTTGCTCTATCTGTCATAGTGCTGATACTCATTTGCAAGGATTTTTCCTTGTCACCCTGCAAAAAGAATTCTTCGCAGACTCTGTCCGCCCATTTCTTGCAGATGTCAAACGTCTTGACTGGATTGCTGATATCTGCGGCATGCAGGAAGACCTCGATGATGAAACTTCTGTTGGACGCTTCCATCAACCCACTAGCAGTCTCTGCGTTACATTGTCCGCTGATTATCTCCTGCTGAAGTTTCTTACCGTTCATCTCGTAAAAAACCTGCAGTTTGCTTATGGTGCTGAAGTGGTGGACCATGTCTGTCCCGAGAATGCTGCTGATGATAACCTTACGAACGGCTCGCCACTGATGGCCGTCCAGACCTTTGAAAACGTCGACCTTAGAGTCTCTAACAATCTCATAAAGCGTAGCGCAGTGCATATTCTCTAGGGGAGATTGGTCGTTGTAGAGGATGGCCGTCTCATGCTTTGTCTTGATCAAAAACTGATTACTAAGGCCGGGGTGCCCAACATCATGCGCCAAACTAGCAATCGTCAAGCTCGCCGTCTCTAAAGGCATCAAGAAGACGTTAGCTTGAGTCTCCTTGACAAACCTATAAACTGTCTGGGTGACATCCACGGCATGGAAGAAGTTGTGATAGGTGTTTTTCGCAATATATCGTTGGCTGAGCGCGTTGTAGAACCGTATCATGGTGTGGTTACTGACAGAAAGCTCATCTGGGATATCGAATGTTTCGAAGATGAGATGAAGGCAAGCGAATGCCTCCGCGTCTTTGTACAGGGTGATGTCAAAGGTCCACGTTGAGAGTTCTGATTCCATTTCTTCCCAGTCGGTGTCTTCTATGGAAGCTTTCTGTTTTCTTTCATCGCTGTCCATGGCATCCACTTCATTATTTGCGGAAAGGCTACAACCCGTCTCAATGTCTACTACTTGTTGTTCCTGCCCCTCGTCTGGAGAAGGTTGGACCTGATGTTGAGATGTTGAGAGGGCCTCCTCTTTCGTATCTCTGATGGACCACCGCCTTTTCGCAGAAATCTTGGGGCTCATTTTTTCTTTTAGTTTTGCCGTTGAATTGACGAGAGTCGAGCGAAGTTTAGGCTCGCCATTAACTTTACCCTCCATATTTTTGGCGGCGGTGATTTTGGTTTTGCGCTTCTTCGAGGAGCCGCTGAGCGCAGCCATGTTGACCTTCTCGGAGCGTTCAGTATCCCTCCCCGCATCCAAATACTCCTGGTTGATCCAGTCCTTTGTGGACTGGTCCATATTGTCGGATACGTACCGCTGCTCGGATCCGGGCAGGACGAGGGAGGTTATTTTAGCTAGCTTACTCACAATAGTCTCGAGCACCTCCGTCTCGAGCATGTTGTCAAACTCGTTCTCGAGGCTGTTGAGAACAATAGACTTTCGCCGGCGGGATATCGACGCATCTTCGCCCAACAAATCTGAACTCTCTGCATCTTCCTCATCAACATCTTCCTGACTATTGTGAATCTGCTGGACAGACTTCAAAATACTACTCGCGCTCGTTTTAAGAGTCTTCATCATGCGTTCTAGAGGCAACACAACAAGCTCGTCGACGGAATTTTGGAAGGACATGCTGAATCCGATGAGCAATACAATCGTCAGACTGATTATGAACAGATTGTACATGGATTCGAGCTGTAGCTGGTATTTCATGCTGAAAGTTCCGGCGATATTATTTCTCTGGACGACAAGCTTACTGTCCTCCCGGATGTATTCACCATCGTTGCCCAAATCGAACTTCTCCAGAATTTCAGGGCCAGAGGTAACGCCCACCATAACCTCAATGGGGTACATGTCCTTATTTACATAGAATTTTTTGAAATCAATGAATACTTCCCCCCACCAAGCGCGGTCGATCGTGCCCCCTCCTTCCCTATCGTACATCTGATCAAAACTCTCAATGTGAGCTGTGTTGCTGTCATCAATTGGCATGTAAGTGAGTAGAGGAGTCAGGAGTATAATGATCATGACAAGGCTCGCGACCCTTCTGCTTAAAAGTCCGCTGAGCTCCTTGCTGATCTCCTTGGCGTGGGGAAGTTTTTTGTCCTTGGTGATGTCCCCCTTGTAGATGAAAAACATCTCGAATATTTTGAACAGCTTGGTGAGCTTCATGAGCCGTCCGCTCTTGGCTCCAATCTTGGCTATGCGTGCGGCCTTGAGCAGGGAGGCGTCCGACGATCCGTTCAAGCCCAGCCCTTTCGAAATCATTCTGATATCGATAAGGATGGAAAGTGTCCCGGCCACGTCCATCCAGAAAAAGAATCCCAGAAGGTACTTCTTGGTCGTCAGGGAGAGCAGGATGCACTCCCCTACGAAAGCTACGAATATTATTATGAGCAAGACGTCGAATATATCGTCCGTACTCTCGTCCGCATTGACGATTACGTAAATGTCCGGCAGGTATAGCGAAAGAATGAGGCACACCGCGAGCCCAACCTGGGTGTACATGTGGTGCACGAAATCGGTCAATCGATGAAGCGATTGACGGGGGACCTTTTTGCCGGGCTTTCGGATTGTGGTGAATGTGCTCGTCGTGTCCCCAACAGGGGAGGTGTCGGCAATTTTTGCCATGGAAGATTACTTATGCTGGCCAAACAACCTGATCAGTTTGGTTTACTGAAGGTACAGAAGGTAAGTTGGACGCACTTCCGGCAGGGGGGAGAGCTTTCACCAAAACGGACGAACCACAGCTCAAATACGCACGAATACCTTCGGATGCAGGGTTTTTAATTCATCGTTGAAACAGGGAGAAAGGAGAGTGTCAACTCCCTCACGGTATTTTTTTCCGAACGTTTTTGAGGAACGCCTCAACAGTTGATAGAAGGTAAATATGCAGAAGCGAAATTAAAACACGTTCCATAGTGTGCAGGGCGTTGAGAAGAAGTCTTTCGTTGTATTTTAAAGGCAGTTTCATCGTTTGAACGAGAACTAACTCCTACCCCAACACCCTTAAAACCCCAAACTCTCTGACCCTCAGGTGGACAGTATTTAGAGATAGAGATGAGTGAGGTGAAATGTTCCCCCCCCGAGTCTCTTCTGAAGTTCGATGAACCGCTTTACATTGGCATGGAGGCCAAGACGGACCTGAGCAGTGCCAAGGGTGCCAACAAGGCGACCGTGAGCCAGCTGGACGACATGCTGAACTTCATGATCCCCCCCCGCCAGTGGGTGGAGGAGAGCGGCGCGTGGATGCAGCACGTGTCGAAGGCCCCCGCCACCCGCATGGACGTGATCACCCTGCAGGAGAACCTCGACAGGAGGCACCTCGAGCGTCAGGCCAGGGAGACGGGCCTTTGCCCAGTTCGCGAGGACCTGTACAGCCAGGCATTCGACGAGCTCATCAGGCAGGTCACCATGGACGGAGCGGAGAGGGGACTGCTCCTTCTCAGGGTCCGGGACGAGATCCGCATGACAATAGACGCCTACAAAACCCTCTACGACTCCTCCGTCACCTTTGGGGTCCGGAAACAAATCCAGGCGGAGCAGGGCATGAACGCCATGGAGAACGAGATCGCCCTGCTGAGGAATAGGAAGAAGGAGCTGGAGAATAAGGTCCTCGAGCTCAGGAATACGGTGGAGGTTTTCGAGAAGAGGGAGGCGGAGACCAGGGCGCTGGAGGAGAAGAAGAGGAAGGAGAAGATTGCCTTTTTGAAACACCAGGGGCAGCACCTTGATTTGTTCTTGAAGCAAGTGGGGGGGAAGAACTAGATTGATTGATTGAATTGAATTTCAATTGGATAGAATTGGATTGGATTAATTGATCTGTGATCTGACGGAGGCGTAGGCGTAGGCGTAGGCGTAGGCGT
>Ga0115557_1001620_pt1 | contig 15544 bp, 14 predicted proteins | sample COGITO_mtgs_1104_FD_87280 | JGI IMG/M metagenome (GOLD analysis project Ga0115557, IMG submission 87280) | Pelagic marine microbial communities from North Sea - COGITO_mtgs_110421 | ecosystem: Environmental > Aquatic > Marine > Epipelagic | place: Germany:Helgoland, sampling site Kabeltonne...
GTCGTTTAGGTCGTTTACTTCGTCGATGGCGTGCGGAGAGTCGGTTGGGGATGGAATGAACGGGAACGTGAACGACAGAAAACGAAAACCAAAACCAAAATCAAGATCAAAACGGTTGCACGCGTATCCCAGGAGTGCAGGCAGCGCGAACGCCAGCAGAGCTTTGAGGATTGAGTGTCTCCGCCTCCTCCGTGCTTGGGCGGGGGGAGGGGTAGGGGGAGGGGGAGGGTAGGTGAAGGAGTGCGATTCCTCGTACCTGTCGCCTGTTACTTCGTCGGAGGGATTGTGGCGGCGGTCGTCCGCTGATGACAATGACGGAGACGCGCAACCGGACGATGGCGAGGGTGATGATAAAGAGGAAGGTGGGGACTTTAGACGGAGGAGGGAGGGGACGCCATAGATGGTATCGTGGTCGTGGTCGTCGTCGTGGTCGTCGTCGTGGTCGTCGTGGTCGTCGTCGTCGTCGTGAAGGTGATCACCGGAGGAGGAGAACGCCACCAAAGAACGGGAGTCCGGGTTGCTGCATCGGAGGCCGGTGGAGTCGACGTGGTAGCGGACCATTCTTTTTTTCTATTTTCTTGCAGAGTGCAGAGGCCTTTGGAAAACGTGGAAACGGGGAGAGGCAGAGGTGAGACCCCGAAGAAAGGATCCCAAGAGGTTGATCAGACGATGAAGGTCATTATTATACAGCTGAACGGCGTATTTCACGAGGGGGGGTGGTATTTGTAAAAATAATAAAATAAATAAAGAAGAATGAAGCTAACGCTTCATAACGGGGAACACGTAAAATTAATCCAGTCTCCTCCCGTCCGTCCATGATAAACAACCTCCAGCCGTCCAACGTATACTCGGGCTTCTTCCTGGCGTTTGCGTTGAGCTACCATGGTTTGCTCAAAAAGAAGCTCTCCAAATCAGGCGCCCTGGCAGCCTTCTTTGTCGGCCTTTTCTCCTTCATGTCCTCCCCTAAATCCGGGATCCTCCTGGTACAGTTTTACTACCTCGGTTCGAAGGCGACCAAGATAGGCAGTGCCAAGAAAGACCGCCTGGACTCCAGCAGCCTGGATTCCGGTGTCCGGGGTGCCTCCCAGGTGTTGGCGTGTTCGATCCTCGGTACGTTCTGCGCGGTGTTGGAGTCGTTTGTGTTCGGGTCGGGTTCGGTGCAAGGGGGGATACTTTGGAGGGCGCAGGTGGCGCATTACAGTTGTTGTTTGGGTGATACTTTTGCTAGTGAGCTGGGGATGTTGGGGGGAGGGGGGACTTTTAGCATCGTGCCTCCGTTTAAAAGGGTGCCGAGGGGGGCGAATGGAGGGGTTAGTTTTGCGGGGTTCGTTTGGAGCGCGGTGGGGGGGGGGATGATTGGGACCATGGCGGGTGTCGGCGAGCAGATCGGAAGGGGAGGGTTGACGTCTGGAGAGGCGAGTAAGGGTGTTATTGCGATGACGGTGTTCGGGGGTGTTGTTGGGTTATTCGGGAGTGTCGTGGACAGCATCCTCGGTGCCACCGTTCAACCCACTTATTATGACAAGGAAAAAAGATGCATCGTCAAGTCTCACTCCTCCAAATCTGTGATACATTTGAGTGGCCTTCACATTCTCTCGAATGCGCAAGTTAACCTCGTGTCGGTTTTGATCAGCATGATATTTGGCACTATCATCGGCGAGCACTTTCAAAGATGAAGAAACACCTAGAAGGTTAACTTACAGAAGGTTACAGAACATAAACTTTTTAATGCAAAACTCTAAAAAGTTAAAGTTTTTGCCCTGTTACAGTCATCATTTTGTAGCCGTCCCAACCGATCATCGTGTCTCTGCACTCACTAAAGTCGATCCACTGTGTCGGTCTCTGACCCTTTCGAGCTGTGAACACCTGACGCACGAACTCCCTCTCCTTGTCCTCCTCCTTTACCAACACGTACTCCCGGATTGCAAAGATGAGAGCGTAGTGGTTCTTCAGGTGGAATATGATCGCGCTGTTCGGATCGTTAAATTTCTCCCTAAGTCCGGCCCACTGCTTGGCGATTTCTGCCTCGGCGTCCCTCTTGCTCAAGGCAAAATCCATTTTGCTCTTCTTGTTGGCTCCGATGGTCTTCTTCCCCATCAGCAGACTCGTGGTGAATTTGTGGGTGGGACTCAGGTCTGACAGCTTCTGGACGGCTCCTATGATGCCCCAGTTGCCAAAAGGGCCAGTAGACGGGCGGTCCGCCTCTACCTTAGAGATCCCCCCTATTTTTTTGAAGATCTCACACAAGGCAGTCTTCCATTTCCACTTGGTTTCCTTCGCGGCCACGCTGGGGGGGCGGCCCTTCTTCCCCTTCTTGCTGGTGAAGTCGAAAACCATCAACTGGTCGTTATCGTTATCGTTATAATTATCGTTATCGTTCTCATTCGAGCTGTTTTCGTTGCTGTCATCGTTGTTCTCGTCGTTCTCATCGTTTTCTTCGCCATCGTTGGTATTACTATTCTCCTCTGACTTTTTGGCAGCCTCTTCGTCGTACAGCTTCTTTAAAGCCTTGAAGCAGCCTGCGATCTGGTCGGCTGTCGCGTCGACAATTTTTTCGGCAGTCTCATCCACTGACCCATCCGAGATCGGCCTCGTCTGCTCTCCTGTCACCTGCTCCTCCTCCGCATGACCTCCCGCCTTCCTCGCAACGATCTCTCTAATAATTTTAAGCAACAACTTGTTGGGTGCTCCCTCCCCAGCACCGTTCTTTTCCTTCCCCCCGAGGGACCTTCCTCTCTTTCTCAGTTCTTCCTTCACCTCTTCGATGAGAGGATCGATTGAGCTACCCAAGAGTCGCTCAAAAGATGACTTTTTCGTTTTCAGCTGAGCCAGAATAATTATTTTGTGAATCGTGAGTCGTTAATCGTGATAATGAAGGTTCGAACAGCACCCAGCTCTCTTCTCACCTGTTCTTTCAACAAATCTGCCATAAGAGGCAAGACGTCCATGTGACCCTTGCTCCCTGCCTCTTCCCTGGTCAAATCCATTAGTCCGTTATATGCACCGGCAACACTTGCGGCGGCACAGCAAGGACTTGGCTGCTTAACCCATCCGTCCAAGAGGCCCTTATTGTAGCTAACAGAAAATGACTTGGCGTTTGGGGGGAAAGATGAGGAGGGGAGCAGAATCGTCTGCAAATTCAGTGTGTCTTCAGAATCAGCAGTGTCGGCCTCAATTCTTTCACCTGTTATAGGGTCGACGGTGAAGGCTTCCTTCGTGTAGAGGATATTAGCGTTGGCTTGAGGACTGGGGATTTGGGGTGGAGAAGGAGGGGGGGAGACCTTCTGAGGGGTAACGTCGTTATCATTCTCATCTTGAAGGTCATTAATTGGGGCATTTTTCGTCGGACTCCGAGATAAGCTCCCTCCTTTCTTGGAACCAATAAATGCAGACGTCAATTTGGATAATCGTGTCCACATTTCGTCGAGGTGATGACCTATTGTCTCTATATCTCTATTTTTTGTAATTCTTCCTTTTTGAAGTCCACACTCTGTGGTTTTGATGTTTAATTGTTTTTTAGCCCGATTGGTCGTTTAGAGAGCACACTAAAAGGGCTCTGCAGTTGAGTTCTTATTAAAATATATTTAAATTTTAAGAGAGAGAGAGCTCTAAACAAACGAAATTTTGGACTTATGAAAATTAAGAGCAGCACAAAAATTTTCCAAGTGCAAGATGAACTCATTCGGAACCCCGTGTGGGCCAGCCGCAAGCAATTAAGACCGTCCCCGCAAACCACCCTCGCATAAATACCCTTCCTTCACAGCCAAATTGACCTCACCGATGCGTCCACTCCGTAAATTATCGGGGGACTTTGCGGACCGAATCTATGGCACTGTGCAATCCTTTGACAATGATTATGAAAGTGAATCTGACAGTGACGAGGCAAAGCTGCTGCCCACGCCACGTATGGGCAACAAGGCAGACAACAATGAAAGTGGTCATGCATCTGTTGATGTTTCCATGAACAGCAGCTTCACCCCTCATCATCCAGGACCACCACCTTTGCCATCCTCACCTTTGCCATCACGGCCTCAACAAATTTCAATCCCTTTCAACGATAATCAGGGGAACAATAATAATAATAATAATAATAATTACGATGAAGTGGTGACCCACGCTGACATAGCTGCGGGTATTTCCGATGAAATGAGCTCAATTATACAAACCCACCGATCTAAAATCCTCGAGCAGTGGTCCCCACACAACAAGCGATCTCCAAGGTACAAGGGCGAACAAAGCTCTATTTCTGCTAACCTGCTTATACTCGGATTCCCCCTCTCTCGTGACCGGTTTACGCCCGCCCAGACCTACATTATTCTGGCCTCGATGGTTTTCTTTTTTACCCTAATTTACGGTGTTCTTCAGGAGCTTGTCATTGTGGAAGTTTTCGACCGTAAGCTCAGCTTTTTCTTAGCCAATGTACAGTTTGGTGGGTACATGGTTTTGGGCTATTTTTTCAGGTAAGTGACAATGATTTGATTTGCGGCCTGTTCTTGGTCTTGTTGTTTTCTTTCAAAACGCCGCTTCACTCCTTCCCTCTCTCACACACTGAAACAAAAGTATTATTAATATTATTTCCGACAAGAAGAACAATTCGTCTACCAAGAGGCGGGGTAGTGCTGATCTGGAGCTCGGTAACTTTCGTGGGACGACTCCTGTCACCCCTTCAACTTTCTCGTCTGATAAGCGACCAAAAATGCGTCGCCGCATTTCCAACGATGATCTCAAATCAAGCGGTTCTGGACAATCTGATACCTACACTGAGTCGGTCAAGAGCCGCCAATCGATATTCGCCTGTCGTGTTCCCTTCTTGCACTGGTTGTTCCTCGGCTTCCTCAGGTCAATTGACCTGGGTCTTACAAATGCCAGCCTAAGGTATGTCAATTATCCTGTCAAGACATTGCTAAAGAGCAGCAGAGTGATTTTCACTATGATAGCCGGCATATTTGTGATGAAGAAAAAGGTGAGCGAAGTGGAAATGCCCCCGGTGGGAGGTAGTAAGGTAACGGACGGATCAGCCAGTCGTATCATATTGAGACTGTAAATAACTGACAGAAAGAACCACCTATTACTTTACAATTTCAGCACCGCAAAATCGACTACTTCATAGTCTGCGGTATGGTGTGCGGACTGGTTGTTTTCATGCGAGCTGACGTGAGAGAATCGCACCAGTTCAGCTGGCTGGGGGTCGCCATGTTAACGACCTCTCTATCTATTGACGGCATCATTGTCAATTTTAATGAAGTCATTATGAACCGCCATGGGCTAGATCAAGACGACTTCATCTTCAAAATGTACTCTGTCGCCTTCATTGTCATGGCTATTTTTAACATTGCCAACGGTGAAATGAGGGACGGTTTAGTGTTCGTAATGAGTAGTTCTGGGTCTCCGGTGTTAATGGAGGGGGCAGATTCAGAATTGGAATCAGGGGCTGTATTGGAAGTTGCTGGGGAGGATGTAGATGTGGTTGGGGAGACTTCTTCCTTCAAGAAGATTTCCCTCCTTGTATTGTTCGTCACAACAGGTTAGTGAGGTGTGGACTCCGGCGAGGGCATCGTACGTCAGCGTGCGTCGTGCGTGGCGTGGCGTGGCGTGGCGTGGCGTGGATGGCCAGCCAGCAGGGAAAGAAACAACTCACACCTTTTTACTTTTTCACTCCACCCAGGGTTTCTGGGATCGTCTGTGGCGGGAGCAATTACAAGGGAATTTGGTGCGCTGGCAATGAGTATTACTAGCACTGCACGCAAGGCAATGACTCTGTTTCTTTCGTTTATACTGTTCCCCAAGGTTTGCACAATTCAACACGTTATTGGAATCGCTATTTTTATATCCTCACTGTCCATTAAGGCCATTTTTGCCAGCAGCAGCAGCGGGAGGGGGCATCATCGCCAAGGAAAAAGTCTTCCGGCCTAATAATGTTTTAGCTTAATGTGGTGGTAGTTTATCTAGCTGGGACCTATTTTGCTCCCCTTTGGTCAGCTTTATCTCTCAAAGTCCAATGTGGACAAGTCATTCAATAACCACTCATCCCCCTCTTGTTAACTTGACTTACCTTAGTCGATGTTAGATAATAATGTAACAATAACCACACACCCCCCTGTTAGATAATAACTCATCGCCCTCTTGAATATCGCCCTCTTGCCTCATGCCTCATGCCAAAATTATTTTCTCAAGCCAGAGGACTTACTTCCATTTATTTATTGATATTTTCGTTTAATTAAATAAATTTATTATATATTCATAAATTATGTGAATTCGATAATTTTAAAAAAATTAATTTAATTTATTATTAAATTTGTGATAATAAAATTTAAATTTTTTAAATATATAAAAAATCATCATATATTTGATAACATTAATAAATAATTTTGATTGAAAATTATAAGATATATTTTAATAATATCATGAAAAAAAATTGTAGTACAAAAATGTATTTAAGTAAAATAAATTGATTTAAAATTTTACCTTAAGGTTTGCGGTGTGTGTTGTTTTGATGTTCTTTCCTGTCTTTCTGGGTTCAGTGATGGATTTCCCTCTTGTTCTGATTGAATTTGGTGCTTTGATTCTCTTTGTCATCGTCGTGTGTGCTCGTTTCTCGTTGTAATTTGGGTCGTGGGTTTCCGTTCGGGTTCTTGTGTGTTTTTGCTGTTCGTTCGTCATTTTTGGTTGTTTGTGTGACTTTCTTCTTGTTGGCATCCTTTTGACAAATTTTTATTTTTTTTTGGTTTCATCATTTTTTCCCTCTGCCTCTTACAACTTTTTATTATCGTACAAACGATTAGGATTATTAGCCATTCCGTACTCTTCTTCCCATTTTGCGAGGCTGGTGGCAAGGTTAAATTTTACAGTGTTTCTGAAGTGGGATTTTTTCATACCTGGATTTTATAAGGGAGCAAAGCAGTGTCACCGGTGAAGGTTATTGTGGAAGATATTTTGTCTACAGTAGTGTGTGTGTGTTATATAATTTCTTCTTAAGGGATTGTGTCCATTTCTGACTTCTGAGGAAGCTCAAGACCGCTCTCGGGCTCGGGCTCTCCCCGGCCCGTCCGTCGAAAATGGTTGTTAGTTCACAATAATTAGGTTAAACGAAAAGGAGGGGAAAAATCGCCAGCTCGAGACCATTTCTCTTACATACGAAACTCTTCTTGGATCGAAAGATTACCGCAAATTAAAGTGTTTGAAGAGAATAACGAACCTTGAAAAAAAATTAGAATTTAACTTCCTCCTTCCCCCACAGACCCACAGCACACACCACCGGACGCGAAAAAATGGAGATGAACGATGCAAACCTACGGGAAATCATAAAAAAGGACAACCTCTACTTGACGGCCGAGCTGAATGATAAGCTGTACCTGCATTACAAAGGGTTCAAAGCGATAAAAAACCTGGAGGCTTACACAGGGCTCAAGGTCCTCTGGTTGGAGGGGAACGGATTAGACAAGATCGAGAACTTGAGTGGTCAGGCGAACTTGCGAACTCTATACCTGCATGAAAATTTGATTAGTAAGATTGAGAACCTTGAGTCCTGTCCTGAGTTGGACTCCCTCAACCTGTCCAAGAACTTCATCAAGAAAATCGAGAACTTGAATCATTTGACGAAGCTCACGACCTTGATAATTTCTAACAACAATCTTGCAAGTGTGGAATCTATTGGAGAGGTTGCCAACCTCCCGAATCTCCACTCCCTGGACATCCAGTCGAACAAGATTGATGGGGAAAGGGATGATGCGGAGAAACTTGTTGAAATCCTCTCCGCCTGCCCACAACTCCGGGTCGTTTACCTCAAGGGGAACGAGATTGTAAAGAAGATCAAACACTACAGGAAAACAATTATAAGCAGGTGCAAAGAGTTGCGATATCTTGACGATCGACCTGTTTTTGATGACGAGAGGAGGAGGTGTAATAAGTGGGGCGAAGTTTTCCGCGAGACAGGCGACGCTGACAAGGCCATGGAGGCAGAGCGAGCTGAGATTGTTAAGATGCGAGAAGAGAAGAAGGAGAGGGAGGTGAGCAGCAGCAGCCGGTCTTCTTTTCCCGAAGCCCGCCTATTTTCTGTCACACAACACACTGCATGCTAATCGTAATCCACCCCCCACCCACCCACCCACCACCCACACTATACTTCCTTTTTCAAATCATCACCAGGACCGCGCTTTCGCACAATTCGAAGAGATGGTGAGAGAAGGTCAGAAGATCAAGGCCGAGCGGGAGGCGGCGGAAGCGGAGAAGAACGGGGGTGTTCTACCCAACAAGAAGATTGTTTCTACTGACCACAAGAAATTTACTACCGATGGTTCAATCAGCGACGAAAAGAAGCTCGAGAAAGACATGGGAGTTGGGTCTCACATTGTTAACGTCGACAGAGCAAAGAAACTAGACAATAAAAGTCCCTTTAGCGGCGAGACAATCGTCGATGTTAAGGAGAGTGACGTGGTCAGGGAGGCAAGAGAGAGGCGCTGGGGGAACAAATCTCACGATGGGAAGAACCGTGTGCTGTCGCAGAACGCCCCCAAGGTGAAAGACGATCTCCCAATCCCACCCACGGCAGAACAGCTCAAGGATTTAAAAGCAGCAGGTTTCGACCCAGATGTGGACATATTTGGCCAGGAAGATCTCGTCGAGATGAGCAAGGAAGCCCAGCAAGAAGCGGAGATAGAGAAGTACTACACAATGACTGCCGATCCCGACTCCGCTAACTTTGAAAAGAATGGTGTCAAGAACGGAGGGCAGAGCAACGCTGCGGCATCCATGGATATTAAAATGGCAGCTGAGCTCAGTGAGCTCAGGATGAAGGAAGCTAGGGAGACTGAAAAACGCATCTTCGAAGCAGAGAAGGAACAATATGCCAGGGACCAATTCGAATTCGGCGTAACACCAATGCCCCCCGCCCCTCCAGATGCTTCGCAAGAGGATGTCCTTGAAAAGAAACGACAGATGATGGCAAAGGATGATGGCAAAGAACGCGTTGGAGTAGGTGGTTCTTGGCCTGCTAAAGCCACCAGCACAGCTGGAAATACCACCAACTACGAGGAGCTGGATTAATAATAATAAGCGAATAACGAAGTTGTGATTGGTGGAGCTATCTATAATGTTGCATTCAATGGTCAGTTGGTGGTTGCGGGCGCAACATCGGTATTATTTTACTCGTGTCTCTACTATTCCAATACTAAACTCCCATCCTCTGCAAACCTTCCCTAAGTTCCCTTAATCCATCATCAGTAAGATTATTTGCTGCCGCTCTGAAGGCCTCCTCGCTGGGCAGCCCACATATTCCTGCGCAAATACGGATAGCCTTTTCGGAAAGCTTCCCGGCCAAAGTTCCTACCATCGCCAAATCTTTCATGTTCTCGTTAGCGAGGGTATTCTTGATGAACTCACTTGCTTCCAATTGCGCCTCCATGTCTCCCTTCTCGTCGCCACTCTGAAGTTCCTGGCTTTTCGCGACTGCTTCGCTACGCTCGACACCGTCGTAGTACCAGACAGTGAGAGCGTACCGGTTTGAGTTGGTGGCAGTGACCTCATGGGGCACTTTGTCAGAGTAAAACATTGCAATCCTGCCACCCTCTGGCATTATGTCTACGGCAGGGAGAGCATCCTCGGTGCCTTCATTGGCATTTATTTTCTCGGCAGTCGCGCCTTTATTGGTGGCATCATCTACCTTCCAAACTCGGAGCATTCCTCCATCTTCTTTTTTCCAACCACTTTCGTTCAAGTAGCAGAGGACAGTAAGTCGTCTGCCATCGTTCGCAGTGTTGTCGATGTGTCGTTGGAACCTTGATTTCCCGCCAGGGTATACTGCCAACCTGTGATAAGCAAGTGAATAACAATAACAAAGAGTTTAGTTAAGCGTAGCTGTACGTCCACTATTCCACTTCACTTCACTTACATTGCGTCTGATCTAGCCGTCAGCCGACTCAACCGCTCAACTCGATTTGTTAGCTCGCCAAAAACCAACTTATCGATGCTCTCCAGCAGCACCTTCATTTTGCTGAACTGGTGCATGACGCTCGCACTAACCGATCTACTCCCTCCTTTGTCGATTTTCGTGCCAAGATCATCCTTGACTTTTCTGTCGCACGGTTCAATAGCACCTCTCCCCTTCGGCTGCTCTCCTGCGCTATCAAAGAGACTGCTATCCTTCTTGAGATGACCACCGCACATCCAAAGAACCTTATCTCCCCTCACATCTGGTACCGTAATCTGCGCACCAACGTCAGCTCCCTTGCCAACCCAAATTTCTGACGGGGTAAAGTGAGGATCGAGAGAGTCTATCTCTGCACGGACCATGCGGACAGTTTGCTCATCCACAAAGTTGTCCATTACAGCATAGCTGTTCTCACTGAGCAAAGCTGCGATCTTCTTACTCTTCGATTTCACTTTATCCCTAGCAACCTTCTTCTTGCTGCCTTTTGCCGTCGTTATCAGCATGGAAGACAGATTATCGCCTTTAATTATGTCTGCCTCGGGCAGAATCCTCGAAACATTTAGGTTCATGTCATTGTCAGCGCTGGTGTAGTTGTCACCTTTTTGAAAAGTAGGAGCGTGAGCGTGAGTGCTGTACTTTCCTGACGTCACACTGTCCACCGCCGTTGTCGCCTTAGCTCCCGTTTTTTGCTCATATGCCGCAATTTGCCTCTTCCGGACCTCCTCCATTACCCCCCTAAGCTTCCTCATTTTCATTTCGCACAATTTGATGAAGTTCTGTTTCACATCATCGGGCAGATTTCCTCTTGGTTGCTCGCACCTCATGACAGCCTCCCTGAGAGTCTGGCGGATGAATTCTGCCTGGCCAGAGGAAAGCTGAGAGAGGGTGCTTTGCAGGAGACCATTTTCATTAAGGCTTCCGTGCTTGGCGGCAGCCATTACCAGGGATTCTAGTATTTCTATGAGTGCTTCTGACGACACTAGACCGAGATCGTCAGTTTCGTGCCCAAGGATCTTCAAATTCTGATGTTGTCGCTGCCCGTGTAAGTCCCTCTCAATCGCTTCAATCGCTGTTGTGGGCGCGGTTTGTTGCTTTTGTTGCTGACTCTTCACTTTACTGTACTTTTCATACAAGCTTTTGTGTGTAGGTTCATCAATTTTTTGCGTTTCTGTTCTTGCAACTGGTGGAGGTGGTGGTTGAGTAGGTGCAGCTGTCTCTGTTTTTGCCGTTGCTGCTGCTGCTGCTGTTGCTGTTGCTGATGCTGTTGCTGATGCTGTTGCTGTCTCTGCCGCTGTCTCTGCCGCTGTCTCTGCCGCTGTTGTTTCGATCTCATTCAAAGATATGTACTCTTTCCTAGCCCTCTCAACATTCTCAACCAGCTCGTTTGGCTGCATTTCCCTTTTCAGGACAGGAAGCGTAACACTCAGCTCCTTCCGCTTTTTGCTGAACTTAGCGCTGGCCTCATCGCCATTAACACGAAGAGGGAAGAACACTTTTAGAACATAAAGCGAGGAATCTAATGACAGCTGGTTCGTTTGTACGTCGAGATCAACACCCTTCATCGAGGAGAGTAGAGGAGTCTGGATCTTCACAGAGAGAGTGGAGGGAAGAAGAGACTGGGCTTGGTTTTGTCCTTCATATTGCAATTCAATCGTGTACTCTGGTGTGGTTTTCGCATCATCATCATCTGAGTCACCACCGATATCGATCTTGCCCATTTTGGTCGGGAAATTGTTCAGATTTAAAAGTTAACTTGGAGCTCTCGTGGATAAAGGGAAGAAAGCATTTCATCTGCTATCAAATAACTCTTCTCGGGAATTTTTGCGTCGAATCGGGGGAAATATCGGGATAATAAGGTCTACCTCTCTACTTGAACTGGAACACGAAAACCCCCTCTATATAGCCCTACGCTGTCGCTCACTATTCTCTATTCTCTCAACCTGCCTCCCTGTCCACCTCCGTCCACAGGGACGCGCATTCTTTCTAGATTCGTCCCAGAGATCACCATTATAAACCAATATGTATGATAGACTTGCAGAATTGCGTTCATCATCTTCCTCTTCATTCTCATCAACTCCGTCAACTACCAACAATGACCTGGAAGCTCCCCTCCTGTACAATGAAAAGCCATCCACCAAAAAGAATAAGAAGAAAAATAAGAACGAGATGAGAGATATACCGGGGTCCCCGCGGGACACGGGTGCTTCAAAAGATGGTGAGCAGTCGATATTGAATGAGTTTTTTGCGCAAGTTGATGAGGTGAAAATGGACATAGAATTCATCCAATCCACCTCACAAGAGATTATGAGGATAAAGGACGACAGCTTCAGGTCTTCAGGTGGTAGCAAAAAGAAGCTTACCTCGAACACTTCGCTAGCAAAGATGGTTTCCCACACTAACGTGATAAGTAAGACTGTGAAGGAATCAATCCAACTCATGCGACAGGAACTTGGGAAGGACAATAACAAAAATTCAAGAACCTTGCAGGTGCGAACAAACGTGTTGAATGCGCTGACGAGGAAGTTTATTTTGGTGATGAAGGGGTACCAAGCTGCACAAGAGGACTACCGGGTTAAGGCAAACGCAACGGCACGGCGTCAAGTGAAAATAATTCAGCCAGAGGCTACCGAGCAGGAGGTGGACCACCTGCTGAAACATGCTAATTCAAGTGATCTGACTACAATGACCATTTTGAAAAAGAGTGGAAAAAATACGGCGAATAGCAGCATCACAGACGCATTTTCCAGGATAAACGACAAGTACAGCGATGTTCTTCTCCTCGAGGCTTCAATAACTGAGCTTGCAAGAATGTTTGAGGAATTTGCTCTCATGGTGGAAGAGCAAAGCGAGCTACTAGATAATATTGAGTTTCAGGTATTGTCGACAAAGGATTTTATCGAAGATGGCCTGGATGAATCTAGAAAGGCCATCAAATTGCAAAAGAAACTCCGGAAGAAGCGGTGTTGCATAATCTTGTTTTGCATGGTTGTGGGGTTCCTCTTCCTCTTGATGAAGGTCAACCTTCAATAGTAGCGGGCTCTAACCCTGCTAACAAATATAAAAGTATCCCTAAAATATAGTTTTGCGCGTTAGTATGGTTAATATCCGATAGTCCGATCACAAAAATATTTCTGGTAGTAGTAGTAGTTCATTCCTTTTCTAATCCAAACATGAATGGATGATTTTCTCTAGAATCCACTCTGTCCGACGACCATGGTCTTAGACTCAGTGTACGCAGACAAGCCAGCCTCTCCAAGCTCCCTGCCAATTCCGGAAGCCTTGAAGCCTCCGAAGGGGAGGGCAGCATCGAAAGTGTCGTAACAGTTGATCCAGACAGTTCCAGCCCTGAGCCTCTTGGCAATGTTGCGGGCCTTGTTAAAGTCCTTGCTAACGATGGATGCGGCAAGGCCATAATTACTGGCATTGGCCCTCTTAATGACCTCTTCGGTGTCCTTGTACTTGAGAACAGACATGACGGGGCCAAAGATCTCCTCCTTGACAATAGTCATGTCGTCTTTGCAGTCAGTGAAGACAGTGGGCTCGATGAAATATCCCTTATCTCCAAAGCGGCTTCCTCCTGCCATTAACTTGGCTCCCTGCTCAACTCCCTTGGCAATGAGACCGCTCACAGAGTCGAACTGTTCCTGAGAAACCTGGGGACCCTGGGGCCAACCCTTGCCGTTTCCGTCCAAAGTTTTGTGATCCTCTCCATATCCAGCTCCCACAGGTTTGGCCTTGGCGACCTCGGCAATCCTCAAGCAGAACTCGTCGTACCTGCTCTCGTGGACGAAGATCCTCGAACTGGCACAGCAGCACTGTCCCTGGTTCAACCAAAGTCCGAGACCGGCAGTATTGACAGCGAGGTCCATGTCAGCACTCTCGTCGATGATCAGGGCGGATTTACCACCGAGCTCAAGGGTGACTCGTTGCAAGTTGTCACTCTTGGCAGCACTCTCCATGATCTTCCTCCCGACGCCTGTACTTCCAGTGAAAGCAATCTTATCGAATCCTTCGTGTCCAGCTACAATCTTTCCTGTGTCATCGTCACCAGGGAGAATATTGACAGCGCCAGCAGGGAATCCAGCCTCGACAATAAGCTCACCGACACGGTTGGCGGTGAGAGGAGTCTGGGGGGCGGTCTTCAGTACAACGGCGCAACCAGTCGCCAAAGCAGGTCCTAGCTTCCAAGCCTGCATCAGCAGGGGAAAATTCCAGGGGATAATCTGTCCAACGACACCTACAGCCTCACGCTCCAGGTAGCCAAAGTTCCCCTTGGCAACGGGGCCGCTTGGGTTGATCACAGAGCCACTGATCTTGTCAGCCCAGCCAGCATAGTAACGGTAGCACTGGATGGACAGGGGAAGGTCAAGGTTAATAGCCTCAGCGTAAGGTTTTCCATTGTCAAGGACCTCGAGCATAGCAAGCTCATGGGCATTCTCCTCAATCAAATTTGCAAGTCTGATTTATTGCGTGTTAGTATGTGTATTCATCATGTGCATGTGTTCTTTGCGCATATTCTTTGTCCGTGCCACCACCTTCAGACGGTCACCGCACGCACCTATTCATCAGCTGCCCACGCTCATAGCCTCCCATCTGGGCCCACTCACTGTTGGGGTTGTAGAATGCGTTGCGAGCCGCCTCAACAGCAGCATCGACCTAAGCGTGTATTATTTGGGCAGTTAGGTGATTAAATAAAAAATCAAATTCGATTTTGTCAGTAAGTTCAAGTGATATTTTGTGATTGGCGGTTGAGTTTGTTGAGTTGAGGTTAGTGGAGTGGAAAGGCTAGAAATATTTTTTCATCGCGGTGAAATGATCAACCCACCTCATCTTTTCCAGCAGCCTTGACGGTAGTAATGACTTCCTCAGTGGCGGGGTTGAGAGTCTGAATATCATTGCCAGAGTTGAACCATTGATTGTTGATCAAACTTCCAGTGTGGGGCAATGGAAGCTTGGGGGCGGCCAAATTGGACGAGATAGCACTGAAAGTGCGAATGCGCGAGCGGACAGCAGTTCTAACAAACATCTTTAAAAAAATAGAGCGAGGAAACGTAAGATCTTTTTTTCTCTCTGGATAAATCGGGCCGAATTCGTGTGGGCTTCAAAATTGCAAAGATCCACAGGGGGTCTTCTCAAAAACTTCATTTTGATAAGTTTTTTGGCAAGTTCCCACTATACTTGTAAGACTGGCTTGGGAGTTCGGGTAGTAAAATATCCTGGAGTTTTTTTGAGGTTAGATTCAGAGGGCTCTTCGTGATCGTTTGTTGTTCGTGTTAGATGCCTTATGACAGCAATTCTGGCGGGCAACCGCCGCGGAATAATCTGCCGTCCTCGAGATCAGTAAACTCTGACTTAGACAGCAAGTCATCTGGATCACCAAGGGCGGATGATCGATTTCACACCCCCCGAGCCTCTGCCAGGGGAAACACACATAGGGGAGAGGGAAGTGATACAGAATTCGGCACACCACGGCTGAGTGGCCGGACAGTAGATGGCGGAAGTGCTCGTTTTTTCAACAATAATTCGGACACCGAGTTTGTAACGCCACGATTTGGGGGGGGGGCAAAACACAGTTCTCGGGGCCTCCCCGGCGACAAATTGAGGGAGCACAGGAGTTCA
>Ga0115557_1001622_pt1 | contig 15535 bp, 16 predicted proteins | sample COGITO_mtgs_1104_FD_87280 | JGI IMG/M metagenome (GOLD analysis project Ga0115557, IMG submission 87280) | Pelagic marine microbial communities from North Sea - COGITO_mtgs_110421 | ecosystem: Environmental > Aquatic > Marine > Epipelagic | place: Germany:Helgoland, sampling site Kabeltonne...
ACTCAGGGTAAGACGGCAACATGCTCCTTGTAAATAAACTTGTCATTCTTTTTTAAATAGCCATATAAAATCATGAAAATAAATACCCGGGGAATCAATGATTGCTTGTCATCCAGCCTCTTAAAGTCGTGGGAAGGAATCAAAACACCTCTGAATTGGCGGGCTAAACCATAACACGAAACCCTCGCTGTTTATTTTCTGAAAAAATCTTCCCTTCAGTTGGCAATTCCAGTGCTGACAAGAAGTTCTCAATCAATACAGTTGGCAAAATAGAGGACTACTTTGGTGATTGGGTAGTTTCTCTTCACGCTAGACGCCGGTATTGAAGCCGAAGTGGGATTCTCCCCGATGGAGCCGACGACAAACACCAGCAAGATGCAAAATTCCACCCTTACGGACGTCACAAACCACAGGAATAGTGATATTCTTATTTTGTCAGTTCTCATATTTTCCTTTGTCTTGATCTTAGCAGCGTCGCACAGGGGTGCGAAAGCTGCGAGGGAGGAAGAATTATTGGCCCGGAGAAGAGATGCCGAACGTTCGATCCGGGCAGATAGGACTGCCAGGGAGAGATCCATAGCGAAGGTGTGTACATTATTTATTCTATGCTTTTTTCAGCCGCATTTTTTCTCCTCTCGTGCTCACAACTCACAATCGCAAAACATCCACAACACGCTATCACATTCTAACCCATGTAAAACGAATCGGCGAAGAAACGGAGGGATGTTGGACTGAATTTGAAGACTTTCTCAATGAAATCATCATTTTCATCAAAATTAGAACGGTACATAAATAAAATGGGGGTTGAATTTGGTTCCGTGGTCACCGTCTCTCTGCCGACTGCTCCGTATGAAGAGTCTGCCAGCTCTATCTCAGCGACGGTAGATGTATCGGCTACACTCACCGAGGAAAATATCTCTGTCCTCTCCAGGATTGCTGAAGTCACCAACCTCATCATCATTGTCTGTTGCAGTGAGGATGCTGACGGTGACACTGCCACCAAGGCGCTCCGCTTTTACGGGCTCACAACCGATCAAGTCGCCGATTGCAGAATTCTTCGGAGTTCGACAACGGTGGGAAGAATCGCCATAGCCAGGCAGATCAATCCAGCGATACACTTGGATTTTGAAGAAGAGGTTGTCAAGGAGCTTGACAGGTTTAAAGTCAAGGGAAGAGTTTACAAGAAAGGGAACAAGGGACTACGGGATTCACTGGAGACAGCGGAGCAATTTAATAGTAAAGATGGCTGACTACATTTACTAGGATTTTATTTTAGTTCCTGAAGACAATCAAGATTTTCAAAAGATTTTTTTTACTTCCCAAAATGTTTGTCTTTTACGTGTATGTTGTTCTTTACCATTGGCTAAGCACTTCGTTTAGGTGCGCGAACACCTCCTCTTTCGATTCTTCATGCTTCGGAGCCAGAGTCGCGCTTCCAACTCCTCCAGCTGGATCAATAAGCGTGAGCTTTCCCTTGGGAACTTGGAAGAAGTTCTTCAAGAGATCCTCCCCACATAAGTACTTGTCTTTCCCAAAGGCTTTCTGCAGCGGCCGAATCGCCCACCTTATCGGAGCGGGCATCTCGGTCCCCCACGACGTCGACACGAAACCGGGAGCGGCATGTACGTATGCCACATTAGGATTGGTCTTGGCGAGGCCTTCCAGGAAGATGTCGTTATAAAAGCCGGCGGCGTCGGCCGCATTCTTGACTGAGTAGGAGTTCTTCAGCATGGGATCAGAGCTGTACTTGGCGTAAGAGCCGTGTACACCTGCACTCAAAACAGACATGACACGCCCCCCTCCCTCGTTCTTTGACTCTGCGAGCCGAGGAGACAGGAGCCTGGCTAACAAGTGTCTCGAATACACATGCAGCTGCAGCTTCTGGTCTAGCCCATCCTTGGTTGGGGTAAAACCCTGAATTGTTGCCATGCCCTGGGTGAGCACAAGGCAGTCGAGAGGGCCCTGACTGACGCGTGTAGCCAAAGCTTTGACATCAGCCAGGTCGAACGCATCCAACTTTTCAAACTTGAACTCATTGCCTCCACTCTCTCCAGCCTCCCTTTTCATCTCATCGACAATTTCTTGTCCAGCAGCCTCGGACCTCCCGGCTATTGTCACGTCGTGGCCTGATCGTGCGAGTGTGACAGCGATGCCACGGCCTATCCCTGAGGTGCCGCCGACCACAAGAGAATGAAGTGGCATGGCTTGTCGTCTTAAATTCTATGTTTGTTTGTGACGAGTACCAACAACAAGAAGCGGGGAGGGAGAGATAAAATAACCAAAGAAGGCGTCTTCTTGGCGGAATCCAATGCAATCTTCAAATTCTGGATTATTCTCTTATTCTCCTAGTACCCACTTAAAAAAACTTAATCGTTGTTCCCGTTCCTCGTCTACTATGCGACACCCTTTCACTACAACGATTGCACTTTTCTTCTTTACAGCTGTCCCGCATAATGCTGGGCAGGACTGCCTACAACATGTTGACGATCCAAATCAGAATGCAGGCACTGCATCGACACCTACATCAAACGATAGCTACGACGACTCAATTTTTAGCTTTCTCCCTCAAAAAGATAAAGAGCATGATACAGAAAGCAACGAAAATGTGACACGAACAACTATCGACGACACTCGTGATCAGCTTCTGACAAATATCCTAGCTCACTTACGGTCAAAGAATGAAACGAATCCTTTCGACAAAAAACACCCCCCAATCTTTCTTATCCCTGGGCTCGCGAGCACACGTCTTTTGAGCTGGAGCCGTGTAAATTGCCCTTTCCCGCAGCCTAAGGTGACGGTAGGAACAATTATCTGGCTATCTGTTCCTCGAGTAGCCATTGAGTCGACTGGCGTTGTTTCGAATAGCTGCTGGATCAAGTGCCTAAAGCTTTCATCTGACGGGCGAGAGGCCGACAACGTCTTTGATAACCAGACGTGCAAGATCCGCCCTGACGAGGGACTCGACGCAATCTCCTCTCTTACCCCTGTCGATACTGTAAGCGAGATCCTCCTCTCGAATGGAAGCAACACGGTTTATGCATGGTTGGTAGAATGGCTATCCTTGAATCTGAATTACGATGTGACAAATCTCATTGGTCTCGGTTACGATTGGCGGCTATCACCAAAGTCTCTTGAGTCCCGTGACGGGTATTTTACCAGAATGAAATCTACAATCGAGAGCAGTGTGAAGCAGAATGGGAACAGGCCTGGCTTTGTAGTCTGTCATTCACTTGGAAATACGATCTGGCGATTCTTCCTGGACTGGGTTGAGCGAGGTTTCGTTGAGGGGGAGCTTCGTAGACTGGAGAGAGTGGAAAACGGGGGGAGATTCGGTATTGGTATTGGTTGGTTCGATTTTGCGCATGCCGTGCCATCAGCTAGTAGTACTGTTGAGGAACGGGCGAAAATCTCGGGTAAAATTCTCTTTGACGATTGGGTCGCTAAGCACGTGTATAGTTACGTCGCGCTCAGTGCGCCCTTTCTCGGCGCGGCTAATCCGACGCGGGCAGTATTGAGCGGGGAGGCTATGGGACTTCCTGTGACAGAGGCCCTGGCGAGAGAATTGGAGCTTACCTTTGGATCGACAAACACAGCTTCAGCGATCAGCACGAAAGCAGGGGGGGCACATACGTTCCCTGAGCTTGACGGGATGGATCTGAGTCGCTTTCAAACGCTCAATGCCATCAGAAGAGGGATAGATTGGGACTCAAACCACGATTTTTTTGGCATTATTGACGGCGACTCAGACAATACCACAAAGCTTGGCCCTGCAACACTCCAAGACGGCGCACTCTTTGACGAGTTTGACAGAATTTGGCCAGAAAATGGAAACCCGCTATTGATCAAACGGGATCAGTTGCTCGCCAGTAGCTCCGATTTCAATCACTTGAAAGCAACGCCCAGAAGGCCTCCAATTCGTCGGGTGATTGCTGCCTATGGAGTTGACATTCGAACGGAGGTTGGTTATGTCTTTGCAAAACAGCAATATGAGGACTGCATTGAAGCCGACACTGCCGACATCAGCAGCGGAAGGGACGACGGGAATGGGCTGCCGACATTAAAGAAAGTCTTCTGGGAGGAGAATAGAGGCTCAATCACGGAGGAGGAGCTGTCGAAGAAGGATCTCAACGTTTTTTCTCGGCTTGTTAAATCTACCGATGTGCAGCGGACTCATCGGATATTCAATGACACGGAAGTTAAGATTCGTCTCCCACACGCCGGTGACGGGACGATCCCTTACCTTTCGTTGAGCTGGGTTCACACATGGCTCCTGGAGAGCATGGACAAGTCGATAGAGAGTGTGGGAAATTCTAGATCTTTGTTCGAAAACATTAAAATCAAGCAGAGAAAAGAAGGAGGCGACGAATGGATCGTGCTGGATCGTGCGGCTCCAATGTGTGATGAGCAGCACAAACAGTGTGACTACGGGGACGTAATGCGAGTAGTTGACCCCGATGTAACGAGAACGATCCCCCACGGCACAAACTACAAGCCGGAGATGGTAAAGTGGATTGCCTGTGGGACTGCCCCTTCACACACCAACGATGACGGCGCAATACCTTATTCTACAACCGTGATTGAGGCGGGAGGCGTCGAGCACAAAGAGACGACGCGCAACTACGACATATTGGCCGCTGTATTCAGTGATTTGTTACGATATGCAGTCAACGATGGAATTATTGACCTTCCAGTCTAACGAGTGAGCGAATAATGATTGAGCAAGAGAGAAAGAGTCAAGTGCAATTGACTCTAATTTGTGCGACTTGTAAAAACGATTTCTAATCCCAAAAATTGCATTTTTGCCAAGCAAACTTCCGCCGATAATGCGAGGCAAACATCCATTTTCTATACATTAATTTTTGGTACATTTACAATCACACGTTAGTAGGCAGCATCATCATAAAGACCCGCATCCAACTACGGTCACCTTTTGGTCCGGAATCTCAGACGGACCGGATGTTATGGACTTGAGGGTGTCAAATCCTTCTACAACCTTACCAAATGCAACTGACTTTGTGTTCAACCATTCATGTGCAGCAAGCGTGATAAAAAATTGACTGCCGTTTGAGTGCGCCCCGCTGTTGGTCATCGCCAAAATTCCTGGTTCGTCGAAACAAACAGAGAAGCTCTCATCAGGAAAACTCTCACCGAATATGCTTCTGGCTTCTCCCTCTCCCACGTTAGGTAGCTTTCCGCCTTCCAACCAACCACCAGATACGAGTCGATGGAACTCCGTTCCCTTATAATTCAGTTTATCATCGAAACCATTGCACAGTGCCTGAAAATTCTCGCAAGTTTTGGGGACAACATTGGTGAAGAGTTCGATGGTAACTCTCTGTGAATCGCCACCGTCTATCGACAGATCGAGGAATACTTGCGGGTTTGACATTTCGTCGTTGGCGATAAGAAAAGGTTTTATGACGAAGATGCGATAATATACGAGGGAAAGATAAGTAATATCTGGGGTGGGAAGTTAGTTAGTTGGCAGGAAGTTGAAATGGGTCTGAATGTTCAAGAAATTGTAATAGAGCAATACCTGCGTTTTTTTCGTGCTGAAATCCAGCAGTCGGTACTATTTGGGGTAAAGCAGGAAAAAAACTGAGACTGGCATCCCCACATCCCCCGAAAAATGGCCAAAGTCCCCAAATTCCTTTTGGCGGTCTTGCTCCTTCTCTTTACCCTTTGCACATCAGATGACGCGCCCTCGCCCTTACCCGATCTGCTTGATGTCCTGAAGGCCTCTAATTTGAAGTCTTATCACGAAGCATTTTTACATGCAGGAATTGAAGAGTCCAGCATGCTTCGACGGATGAGCACATTGGACTTTGTTGTCAACATTGGCATGAAGAGGGAGGAAGTTGATGTCCTCCAGAGCGTGGTTGCGAAGATGGTGCCCGAGCGGAAGAAGAAGGAGAAGAAGAAGAAACGTGTCGACGTGCTACTGGCTAAGCGCCAGGCACAGACTTATGGGAGGTTGGTGATTGATGGTGCAGCGACATCTTTTGAATTTATGAAGGCTACTTTTGGTGGCCATCTTCCAACAAAGCCACTGGAATTTGCAGTCTTCGACCAACCCGGGTGCAGTAGCGACCCAGGGCCGATGGAGGGTGGGAAGGGTGTAATTGCCGTGTTGGAGAGGGGTACATGTAATTTCCTTGAGAAGGCAAGGAATGCTCAAGCAGCTGGATTTAGCGTGCTTGCAGTCGTAAACACGGAGGAACAGCTTTTTCAAATGCCAAGCGGGCTAGGAGAAAACGGCGAGATGGTCGACAGCGGCGTGACGATCCCTGTTGTTTTGTTGAAGAAGAGTGCCCTGAATATTTTGAAGCATATTCAAACCACGGACCCCCTTATTAAATCGCTCTTCATCCCCCAAGACTGCGATGACGACGACTCAGCTGCCTGTGTCACATTTTACCCTTCAGACGTCAAGACGAAGGACATGTTTGATGCCTCGAGTGGGAATATCTATTTTGAGGGAATGGAAGGGGGTGGATTTGCACCTGAGTTTGTCACTAGCAGCTTTGGCGGGACCTTACCCCACGGGGGTGAGGTTATCAGGGTCGAACCCCAGGATGCATGCGAAGCTCTATCCGACGATATTGACGACATAAAAGATAAAATCGTGCTCATCGACCGCGGAGGCTGCTCATTTGCCGCTAAGGTGTTGAATGCACAGGCTCTAGGTGCTCGAGCAATTATCATGCAAGACGATAAGATCGAGTCGCCGCTGGAAATCATAGGTGCATCTGCGGCTGAACTATCTTCTTTGTTTATTCCTGTTCTGATGATAACGAAAGCTTCCGGAGACCTTCTCGAGGGCTATTTGAAGAGGCTAAGTGACGACGAGGAGGGAATTGGTGGTGCCTACATCTCTTTGACCAAAGAGGCAAGGATTGGGATTTTTTGGGAAGAGATCAGGAACTGGGTACGCCATTGCGTTACACCGAAGGACGATGAAGCTTCTCAGAGCTGCGACAAGCTCATTCTTGCACTCAGGGATAAGAGTGAGGGTTCCGCTGACAGGAGTGAATTGGTTAGTAAGCTCATGAGGAGGGGAAAGAAGAAGAGCGGGACTGGAACTGGAACTAGTACTGAGGTGGAGGAAGAAAAAGAAGAAGAAGAAGAAGAAGAAGAAGAGGAAATTGAAGAGGAAGGAGAGTTATAATGGGGACAAATGGTTAGGAAAAAACAATATTGAGAAAATAATTGTGCGTAACTTGATTGTATTGCCTTGCTGGTCTGGTTGGATTTGACAGCAAATGATGTGTTGCATCTCATTGCGGTTCATCTGGGCAACAGTGTTTGGCAGCGTCCGTTGTATTAATGGTAGAGAACCTGCTGATATTTTGGACGAAAATTGTCGTTTATTCTTTATTTTTGTACCATGTTTGACAGATTCGCAGAATTCTTAATTAATAACTGCCCAAAACAGAGAAACTCGGCTTAGCTTAGGCTTCATACAACGAACGCACTCGGCACGCGGCCACCCCCCCCAAAAAACACTGATATACCCCTACTACGCCATCCACACCACATACTTGAGTGCACACGTACCGTGCCTACACCATCATTCCCTCCACGTCAAAATCGTCGTCACTGTATTGGCTTAGATCCTCCCCTAATTTACTCCGCAAATGCCAGCGATCAAAACCGCTGTTGAACTTGACTATTTCGATGCTTCTCTCTAGCTCTCCTAACCGTGGAAAGCACGTACTGCCGAGCTCGTCCTTTTCAAAGACGCCATCATCTACCATAACTAGAGGGGTCACCTCGCACAAGTCGATTTGGTCCTCGTTCATCACCAATAGCTGCTCAACATCACCCCTGTCAATGTTTCTCCCGACAACAAGCCCCAATCCGAATTCACGGTCGGAGACAAGCTCCGATCGAGCCACATCTGAGAGTGGGTATTTCACCACGGATCCGACACGGGCAACGTTCGTGCGGAAGTGAACCGGGACAGCGTCGCTACCCTCCCAAGGAGGTTCAGGGAAGCCGTCATCATTCAAAGAAGAATCCGAGAAATATTTCTCTGCCTCCGCCTTGCTGGCTCTTCTCGCAATGTCCCTCCTGGACATTTTCACCCCTTTCCGCCTTCCCTCTCTAACAATCTCATCCCAAAGAGCGTCCTCGTTCTGTTTGGATCTCTCGCGAACATCCGCAGAGTTTAGACCGGACTTGCCATAGTGATCATACAATTTTCGGGATGCAGGGTCAGATAGGACTGTGTAAGCTTCAGAAATAATTTTGAACATGACTTCATTGCCCCCCTCGAGCGCGTCAGGGTGGTACTTTTTCGCGAGATTTCGGTAGGAAGATTTGATGTCACTGTTATCAGCGGCAATTTCAACATCAAGGATTTCGTAATATGACATTTCTTTCATCCTTGTGGAAGGCGATGACGACGTTTCTCTGTCACCTTTGCCGGCATTAAAATCGCCGAATTCTTCCTTAAATTTAACCTCTTCCCAAGTCTCAAATTTTAGATCCTCTTTGCCTGATTGGTTTTTGCCGCCTCCGTCTTCAAGCCAGCTTTCTCGTCCACCAAATACAGAGTCAAAGGAATTGATGGCATCCTCAACAACTGAAAATGACCGAGTTAACTCCGGAGAAGATATCCCAGAGAGCAGGCTTTCGACTTCCGAAACAGACCTACGATTTAAGACAGATAACAGAAGGAGAAGATAGTTGTGATCGTCCGTGCCAGTGGAGAGATATGACAAGGACAATTCAAGAGAGGAGATTATTGGCGATATTGTGTCGGTAGATACAGCGTCGTCGCCTTCTCCTCCGGAAAAAGAACTTATCGCTCGAGAGACTAATTCAGACAAGTGCCGAGGGGATCCATCATCAATGGTAGTTCTTGAACTCAATACCACGGTCGTCGTCTTTGGCGTTTCATGCCTTGTCTTTCTCTTCCCGGATATTGTACATCCAACATTATAACCCGCAGGCCCTACGAACCCATATTGGAGCGAGGGATGAACCAATAAAAATAGTAGTAGCAGAGGTCGAGTAGAACCCAAAATGAGCGCAGTCATTCCGACAGTTTATGTCCAATTTGGGCTCCTAGCCACACCGTAACGTCACGAAATCACGAAATTTATTTATTTGAGAAAAATGATAAAGTAACCCCTTATGCAAGTAAAAACACCCGAAAACGCCCGCATAGTATAATAAATCTGTAGAAAGTCAAAATCAATCTTAATTTTAAGGTAGCAAACATTTCCATGCAGTTAGGCAGGCATTCGTGCAGAACAGAACAGGCTGCAGTAGTATCATTCAATTTTCAGTCCGCCAGAGACGTATTCGCTGAAATCCATCAAGCGCTGGCTGTCAACGTCTCTAAAACCTGACAACCAGAAAAAGTTGAACACATTGCGAATAGTGCGCCCAATATTGACCGGCGGCCCGAACAGAGCAAACAAGGGTCCCACAAAGTCGTCGCTCTGCACGTTTTCAAAGTCTAAGGCAGCGCGTATCTGACTCTTTGCTCCCTCTTCGCTACTCATTGAGAGGATGCGGTTTGTGCTCACGAATAACCGCAAATAACGAGGAGCGAACTGCCAATTATTTGTCATGAGACTGGTCCGCGAGTATCCAGGGTGAGCGGCAACAGAAGATACCCCATACTTGTCGTAGAGGCGAACATGCAATTCGTGCGTGAACAAAAGATTTGCACGCTTCGCGGCACCATAAGCGACGATGCTATGGTGGAATCTATTTTCGAAGTTGAAATCAGTGTTGCTGTAGAGGCCGGGGGCAAGACCCATCATACTGCTGACGTTCACGATCCTGCCCTTGGCAAGCTTCAAAAAGGGGAGGAGTTTAGCGGTGAGAATGTAGTGGGCCACGTGGTTGGTATGCAATTGCTTCTCTGCCTTTGTATACTTGTTGTACATGAGTGTCTCGCTCCCCATGATACCAGCATTGTTTATGAGAACATCCAGAAGACCGCCGGTTTTCTTTCTCAGGAACCGGTCTGTCATTAGGGTAAAATTCTCGATGGAATTTACGTCATCAAGATCCAGAGGGGCCCCTTCGAAAAACACCACATTTGATTCTCCCTCCTCCCCGCACGTAGACTTCCGAGCTATGTCAATGAGTAGGCGCGCCTCCTCGCACTTTGCCTCGTCCCTGCAACCCATAATGACGCTCTTTGCTCCGCCGACAGATAAATATTTAGCTGTTTCGAAGCCTAAGCCGCTGTTAGCACCTGTGACAAGAAAAGTTTTCTCCTCAAATGCGTTACAACTCTCAGGAAACTGAATTTTTTATGTGTGTGTGTGTGTGTGAGTGAATATTAGGGATTTGGTTTCGTCACAAAGCGCATCATTTGCGTCGTCCGAGCCACAAAAACGTCGCCATTTTCGCTTTCGACGTACCCTGTACATGACCACTTCGCCTCTCATTCCTAGATGTGCCAGAATATTGTCCTCCAGCCACTTTGCACCGCTATCAACCAGCCGGGGCAAATTCTGAAGTAAGTAAGCAATGATAGCGAGAGGAATGAATGTCTTTAGAAACCTCTTGATGATGGCACGCTGGCGTTTCTCTCTTGGGGTTAAGGGTCGATACTTGCGGAACTTCCGCTTCGGTTTGGGGGGAAGCAGAGGCTTAACCATCTCTCTCCGCGGGATCACTGGGCCAAAACTTAATTTTTTTTCCTCTGCAGGTGGGTTACTCGTGTAGAATTTTTGTGAATGACGCGCAGTGGATGCGGAGGGAAGGGCTCGTGTCCTACCGAAAAATGGTTGAAGAACTGACTGTAAAACCCCCAATTAATTTTGTTTTTTTGCCGTCGAAACCAGTTGATATTTTCTTGGCAGGACTTGACGAATAAAGTTAACCCACGATGAGTCTCACCACTACTACCCATAATCTCCCCCCTCTGCACTCGCTTATTTTGACAATCCCCTTCACCCAGCCGACAACCAGCACGCCTCCTTTTCTCCTCGCCGTCCCCGAAGGGTTTGCCCAGATCAACGGAGTGGAGCTTCCCTCGTGTCCCCCGCCGTCACAAGGAACCATCAATAACAACAACAATGGCTCAGGTCTACCCCCTTCAATGTCAGTCCCGGTGGTACTCCCCCCCGGAGCATCAGTGACTATCACCACCCTCAGCGGCTGCACAGTCTGCCTCACATACCCATCCTCCCATCTGACATCAAGTTCAACATTCTGCGAGCCTTGGGTCGAAGATGATCCTTCTTCGCACGTGTCTCTGATAAATCTCCACTCCCAGCTGCATGCCCTCCGCACCACGACGCTGAATAATATCTCCATGCCCTTGCCTCCTCCTCCTCCTCGGGTTCTTGTTGTCGGGTGCAACACTGGCGGGAAAACTACCGTCTGCGAGACGCTAATCGCGTACGCGCGCCGTCAAGGCCACTGTCCGTACTATGTCGACTTGGACCCTTCCAGAGGGTCAATTTACCCTTATTGCATTGGTGTCACAAGGGGAACGAATGGTGGGATTGGAGGCATTAGAAGTTTTCAGAGCGCAAAGCAGAGCGGTGGGTACGAATACTGTTGCTGGCAGGGTGGGGGCGGGAGAATAGGTGAGTCATTTTTATCTGAAAATGCCGCAAATGACGAAAAATACTGCTCCATAATCGCTTGCTTGTCCGTATCGTATGCCTTCTAACACACTACACAAAACACACAACACACACACAATCGCCGACGACTGACTCTAGTTGGTACCCCTTCTGAAAGTCCCCTCGCTGCCCTTTGGTTTATGGGCACGTCTACTATGCCAGCGTCCTTCGCTCCGTTACACCAATCGATCGTGTCTATCATTTCCTCTACGATAAATGCTAGGCTTGAGAAGGATAAGGAGAGGGGGGGGCGGGAGTTTGGGAGTGGCATGATTGTGAATTTTCTCGGGGGAGGTCAAGGGGCAGGAGTAGGAGGAGGGGGTAGCGGGATGAAAAAATATATTGAGAAGATGGGAAAGGTGGTAGAAGAGGTGAGAGTGTGCTTCTTTTCGTTATTTTCGTCTTTGTCTTCGTTGCAGGTAAAACTAACTTGAGAAAAACTAACACGTGGTGCCCAATCTTCCTGTGCCTTTCCTACTCCCCCCCCCACCCCCCCCCGTCAGTTCGGAATCAATCAAATTCTGGTCATCGGAGACAAGGGTCTCCACGCGCTCTCAAAAAAAGAATTTTCTGATCAGAACGTTCGCCTGCTGCACCTTCCAAAGGCTTCTGGGGTGCGCGAGCGCGACGGGGAGGTCCGACGCGAGGAGATGAAGGTTCGAATGCGTGAGTGTTTTTATGGTGTCGAGGTGGACGGTGAGAAGGCTGTAGAAGGAATGGTTAAGGCGCTGAAGGACGTCAGCAATAGCAGCACGATGATGGACACCTCAGATGATGGCGACGGGCGATCAAGCTCGAGCAATGCTGAGAAGGTGGCGAGTGCAGTTAGCCCCAATTTGCACAAGCTTCCCTTTGAGAAATGTACGTTTTACCAGATTACAACGATTGATTTGCAGGACACAATGCTTCCCATGGGCGCCCAGCAGGTATCCGAATGTGCAACCTTGATCCCACTTTCTCTCGAGAATCTTTCGTCAAAGTATGCCCACAGTGTTGTTGGCATTTGCAACCAGTCCTCCATTGACAGATACACTGAAACAAATAATGCCAAGGAGATTTATCTTGGATGCGTGGGGGGGATTGGAGTTCTCAAGAACGTCGACGAGGAGAAGGGGCTTGTAGAGGTATTATCTCCGCAAGGGGGAAAGCTGTGCAGTACGACATTCCTGGTTGGGGCGAGCGGAGACATAACCTGGGTAGAGTAATGAATGCATTTTTTAGCCGCCCAGTGAAGAATGAAGAATGAAGATGAAGTTTAAGAAACCCCCAAAGTTTTCTTGTTTTACGTGTTAATCCTTCCCCTTTTACTTTTCACTTTTCACTTTTCATGCACTGGCGTCACTTGGGTCTCTGTTTTTGTTGTCTTCTTTATCATTTTTGCCAAAATTGCACTTCCGATATTCGTCTTCGGGTCGAAGGGATCGTCCTCCTCCCTTGTCTCGGTTCGATTTTGCTGTTTATTCTGCTTCCGGCGTTTTTGTTGTTGTTTTGTGCCTTTCTCGGCATCGCCCACCGCACCTACCATCGTCTTCCTCATTAAATTTCGATCGATGTAGCCTTCATTTTTGCGCCTTTTCAGATTTTCTTTGTGCATGTCACTCTTCCGCTCGTGTCTTTCTAGCCTCTCCTTCGATTTAAATTTGCGCTCACAGATCTTGCATATTATCAGGTATGGAGGGCGCTCTGGCCGCTCTTTTTTCCCTTGCTGTTTCAATGAATGCTTGAGAAAGTTCCACTTATCGATATTCGCACCAATTTTCTTGTCGGCGGGCTTGTCATGGGTATGCCCACCTGATGCCACTTTCTCCGACCTTTCTTCCTTCTTATCCCTGTGCTCCTTGTCTTTCCTTTTCTTGCCCCCCGACACTCCCAGTCCACTGAGCTTCACGGCAATCTTTCGTTTCTTGCCCGCCTTTGCTTGCCCTTCAGTCTGGGCCGAATTAAGGACTTCTCCGTCGCCCTCGAGCAAATTTTTTCTCTCGGTGGCCCCTTCAACTTTGTAGAACCCCTTGCTAGTATCCAAAGAAGAGCCCACCTTCAGCGGGTCGTACCTGACACATAGACATAGCAGGCGCCGGCCGGTTACTGTTAGCCAAAAAAAATAAAAATTCAAAAGTTCGGAGGGGCTAAGCTAAGACCCAAAAAATCTCCCAGATAAGCTCGGAAGTCAAAACGGTGTTGTTATTTCTCAGTTTCCCTTGCCACTCACCTCCAGTACCTTCCTTCGTTCCCGTAGTAAGTCTTTGTCTTTGGATCGAAGTAAAACATGCTCTTTGCCTCGTAAAAATAGCCGCTATTGGGGTCGAGAACGTAAGATCCGCCGGAGGTTTCAAACGGCGTAGGCCAGAGATCTTGACTCTGGTTCAAGTCGACATTTTCGCCGCAGTAAACAGGCTCGATTCCGACAGAGTTCCCGTCTATTTCTATCTCGATGTCTTCGTAAGATTTATCTGAAGAGATAAGTTCCCATATTTCGACCTCTTCGAGAAAGACGATATTTGCCCTGCCGATAGGAGCGTGAGTGATTTCCTCATACAAAATGTCGACTGACTGGACCTTTCTGCCCCAGCAAGATTCAATGGCCGAGGTGATTGATGAAGGGGTAGAATTGCGTGAGAGACCAAAGAGGGTAACAGAATTTTGATTAATTTTTTTTTCTGGGGGGATTGAAGGAGATCGAGAGCGCCATCTCTCGCCGCCTACATCCTCGTCTCGCCGTCTCCTACTATCGTCGTCGTAATCAAGGTCTCTGTCGTTGTAACCGTCTCGTCTGTCGCCACTGATATAATAATTTCGTCTGCCTTCGTTGTCGTAACCGTGCCCTCTGTTGTCATAATCGCGACGCCTGTCATCAAAATCAAGAGGTCTGTTGTCATAATAATCGCGACGCCTGTCGTCGTATTTGCCATGTCTGTCGTCGGAGTTGCTACGTCTGTCGTCGTATTCGCAATGCCTATCGTCAAAATCGTGACGTCTGTCGTCAAAATCGTGACGTCTCTCATCAGTCAATAGGGGTTTGTCACCTCCATAGTTTTTGGAACTTCTCTCGCCATTACCGCCGTCGTTATCGCGAGGATTATCGTCGTAGTCGCAATGTCTATCGTCGTACCTCTTGTCGCCACCATCTTTATCGCCCCTTCTGTCATCATAATCCCCTAATCTGTCTCTGGCTTTTTTTTTCCTTTCTTCCTGCCTTTTTTTGCGCCTTTTTAAATTCTTTTTTTCTCTTCGTCTCTCTCTCTCCCTCTCATCCGTATTATTGCTTTCCCCGGACTCCCTCGCCCTGCCATCATCAGAAGGAGAATTCATTGTAGCAAGAAAAGCTATTTGGGACCTCCCAAATACTCTCAAAAAATTGGATTCTCAATGAGATCAGGGTGGTTTTAACCGACTCTAGGCTCTAGGCAAAAATTCTTGCTTGCTAGCTTGAGCTTTGTTTATTTAGTGCGACCTTAATTATTACCAATTTGACACATTATAGAGCATTTTTTTTGCTCCTAAATTGTTGGCGTTCCCTTCCAAAAGCCGTGAGATGCGATTCCCATAAAGAGCTCTACCCCCTCTCTAATAAAAGTCAGACACTATGTTGGTTTTTATTATGCTAATACCAGTGTTCAAAGCCTCCTCTCTCGACAGTAAACGGTTTATCGACGATAACGTCGGTGTTTGTTGCTCCTAATTTTTCAATGGACCTGTCGATGCTCCAGTCCCTTCTGTCCTCGTCAAAACCATCACCGAGATGGCTCATCTCGTTGACCAGATGCAAACTATTTGTCTTCTGTTTCTTGCTGTTCTGTGGGGTATTTTCGTAGCTCCCAAAGCTGCCTATACTCCCCCCTGTTAGGTTCGAGATCAGAGACATGTCAGAGGCGATAACGCTGATGTCGAGGGGAGGTGAGGGAGACGGGGAAGGCTCGTAAATACTGGGCTTA
>Ga0115557_1001625_pt1 | contig 15525 bp, 7 predicted proteins | sample COGITO_mtgs_1104_FD_87280 | JGI IMG/M metagenome (GOLD analysis project Ga0115557, IMG submission 87280) | Pelagic marine microbial communities from North Sea - COGITO_mtgs_110421 | ecosystem: Environmental > Aquatic > Marine > Epipelagic | place: Germany:Helgoland, sampling site Kabeltonne...
AATTGATTATCAAGAAGCTTAATTTAGGGTCAAACTATCACACGCGATTGCAAACAGCTTGTGGAATTAGTTATGGGCTGGTTGTAGCTTCTAGCAAATTTTTTTTACTTAATTTTACAATTTAATATTACGCATCTCTTGTGGACGTGGAGACGCTCCCCGCAACACTGCCAGTGACACTCCTTTCGACATCTTTCATGATCTCCAACTTGTTCCTGAGCATCAACATCCTCTCATCGCTAATTTTGGTGCCTCGGCCTCCCTCATGTCTGACAATTCTGATGATCTGCTTGAAGTCCTTGTGCTTCATGCCGATACGATTGCTCACCCACTTCTGTTCTATTGAATCAACATCATAATAGTACACTTTACTGTTCTTAGGATTGAGATAGAACCCCGTCTCTCCTTGAGCTGTCCCGCCTACTGCCATCATGACACCACTTCCAGCCGCTAAATTAAGCTTCAACGAAAACCACTTTCTGTAGACCATAAAACTCACTATCATTCGTTGGATCTTCATTGCTGCGAGGTCTTCATCATCACTCCGCTCTTTCTTGGCAATGGTCATCTTTCCGCTTGTACCCACGCCCCCGGTCTTATCACTCCGCTCTTTTTTGGCAATGGTCATCTTTCCGCTTGTACCCACGCCCCCGGTCTTATTCGCGGCACTCTTCTTTCTCTTCTCTTTGGTCCCAACGGTCGACGATCGCATTTGTTTGCCGCTCTCTACGCTCTGCTTTCTCCGCTTCGCCATTGTCTCGTCCATTTTTTGTTTTTTGAGCCTCACATTCTCAGCATCAGCGAGTTTCTTTGCGGCCACTTCCTTTAGTTCCTGTTCCATCACCTTTCTTTTTTCCACAGCCACTAGCTCCTCCTCTAGCTCCCTCTTTTTCTTGGCTTCTTTTTCTTCCAGCTCTCTCTCTACTCTGGCCCGTTCTCTCTCCTTAAGCTCTTTCTCCATCTCTCTCTTTCGTTCAACCGCCGCTAGGTGGTCTTCAAACTCCAGCTTCTTCCTCCTTGCCTCTTCCTCCACTCTTCTTCTCTCCTCCTCGTCCCTTGCTTTCTTCTGCTTGGCGGCTTCGGCAGCATGATCTGCCGCAAATCGTTTTCTTTCTACTTCTTCCCTCCCGCACAGCGCAATCACATTTCTACATACATCAACTTCAAAGTACTTTACATTAAAGCGGGCCTCTAAGTGGTTTCCCCAGTTGATGCGCTGCTTAGACCACTTCTTCTCGTCTTCATCGGTTCTTAAGGCGCTCTCGGCAATCACTTCACAAAGTTCGACCAATTCCGATTTTGTGTGTGCATTAAGGCTCCCGTAGCCCGTGTTCACCCAACTTGATTTGTCCACCACCACGAAACAGATGTTTACATTGCTGTCAGGATCTTCAATGCTCATGATGATTTTTGTGCCCTTCTGACGAAATGAAATATTAGGGTTAGGGTTTAAGCTGCTAACCCTAACAATCTTTTCCGACAATTTCCGTTCAAATGTGTCGTATAGATCCAAAATAAGCGCCCCGTCGTCGTTCATGTACAAATGATCAGTGATAGGGCCCCACTCTCCGCCCGTTTTGGCCAAGGCCTCCTTCTTGAACTTCTCCGTCAGGGTAACACTGCCAACATTCTCCACCAAGATCCTCCCGTCCTGACCACCCCCATCAATGATTGTCACGTGGCTGTGCTGAACGCCGTTGAAAGCGAACTCCGTGTTCAAAACCAAGTTTCGTTTCCACCTGTTGTGCAGGTCCAGGACAAGATTGTTCTCATCGTCGAAGGCGAGCTTGTCAAGAATGTAGTCGCAGACCTCTGTCCTCCTCTCCTCACTGAGCGAAGAGAAATTGAAGAACTGCTTGCTGCTACCCATCCCACTACCAGTGGGGGGCAGAAAAGGCCATTTTGACCACTCGCGCTGCATAATGTCGATTGTCCACTTCTTCTTGTAGAAAAAGTCAGAGACCACGACGCAAAGTGACTGCTTACAGTTGTTAGCTGACATCAATAGTGGGCTGTTATTGATCGGAGCTTCGTTCACGAGAGTTACCATCGCGCTGTAGCTGTGACCGTCGATAAGAACTCGGTTTTTAGAAGCCACTTTGTGGTGCAGCATATCCCTGTAAAGTTTCAAATTTCCGTTCTTGTCAAGAGTAAGGTTGTCGCAGAGGAGTCGACATAGCGATCTCTGGTCCTCTGCAGTCATATCTTGTATCTTTCCTAGGCCACTAACCGCCCAGTCTGCCTCTTCTATGTTTAATTCTAATTCCTGCTTGTTGTTAACCTGCGTGCAAATTGCCTTGGCTATTACGGCATCCCCAAGTCTATACATGGTCACAATGAAGGACATCCCTCGCAACGTCTCTCCTGCGCTCATCACTTTTTGCAGCCTGAGAGAGTCCTTAAAATCTACCTGCAATTTTCCCGACGAGTCAAACATGATTCGTTGGCAAATGTACTCGCAAAATTCCATGCCAAGTTTGCTGTTGTTGCACTCGGCAAGACCGAATGTCACATGCTGACTCTGACCATTCATGTACACTCTGACGGTGATATCGGTACCAACACGGCTGATATCTACAATCGCTTTCTGCCCTCCCACCGTTTTACCGCCGTTGTATAATCTCACTGTCTTGAGTTTCTTATCGAAATCAAGGTGCAGAGTGTCGCTATCATCAAAATGAATGTGGTCCGTGACGAAATCTTGTAGTTTTTTGGAGTCGGAAGAAATGGCAAGAATTTCCTTTCCGTAGCCATCTGAAGTGGGGAGGGAGACGGCTTGCTTCTTGTTGTCGTTTCCCTGGCCAATTGCCTCCACGACGGCAACATTTTGCTTCACAGCCACGGAGACGATGTACTTCGTCTTTCCGTGCCTGTAGCCAAAAGTAATCAGCACTCTACGGCGAATTCTAGAAGCAGAGTCGTAGTACAACGTAGGACTGGACTCATCGGCGCAAAACAGGACGTAAAGGTTCTCGACGATGTTGTCCATGTTGACGATTTTCTTCGTCGGAACATTGACACAGGGCCGTGTCCTCATTTTTGGAGAGGACACGCTCACTTTCACAAACTTCTTATTGTTTTCGACCGATTGTATTGTTACAATAGCGTTCTCTCGCGATGTGACAACCGCCGTGTCAATAGCCGTCCCGCCCTCCAATCCATCAACAAAATCCTTACCTTCCGTCTCGGTCCTGAACTCAATCATTCCGATCTTGGCCCCCCCGGAAAATAGCATCACGGCATTGGAAAGCTTGGTTTCAGCGCGGACGTTCGACGTCTTTCTCATGACCCGTTCTCGCACGGTTTTCATTCTTTCTGGTCGCGCTTCTGACGTCGGCGTTGTCGGGTTCGATTTTGTTGGGGTTGGAGGCACTGAGCCCCCCAAGGTCACCCCATAATCACCGCCACCTCCGCCAACACTAAGGACACCATCGATAAGGTCGCCTCTTACGATACCTAGCCGTACAGCTTCCGCTCTGCTCCTCAACAAGACGTCTTCTACAAAACTCCTTGCCTTCCCCACCCTGAATTTCGTCTGAATAACCAAAGCGGCCTCGTTCAAAATTTTCTTCAACTCCTTGCTAGCAAGTAACCGATTTTGTTGCACAGCAGCTTTGTAGCTTGCGGCGATCTGGGATTGCGCAAATTCATACTTGTCCCTGTCAAACTCTGGGGTCGTCCTTGTCGATGTCATAGCTGCTGTTGGCAAGGGTGGGGGGTTGAAACGACGAAGGAGAAGGCGGCGGGAGGCTTTAGAATACAACAACGAGCCGCTACGACCAAGTTCCCGTTCTACAACACTCTTTATTCGCTTCGACTGCGACCCAGAGGAAGACGGTCGGAGGGAGGAATGAAGTTGAGCTTCGCGAACTTCAACAGAGTCCAAACTAGAGAGGAGGACCCGACCTTCCTGTAGCTGGGATATCTCAGTTCCATCCGCATACGCAAAAGTAAAATATGGCAGCACAGGGGAATCTCCCGAAGTCTGGAAATGTCGCCGCAACATCCGCAATGTCATCGGCTTGGCAGATGCTGGATTATATGTGAATGTAATTGTTGCAGTGGGGTTGGAAGGGTCGAGGATTCTGAGGGATTTCAGGGGTACCTTCGTGGGGTTCGTCGCGCGAGTCATATCGGTTGCAGAGCCTTCTTGGCCGATGGGACGAAACTTTGAACCTGTGGGGGAGAAAGTTGTACCAAATGTGGTGGAGGAGAGCAGAGAGGGACTCCCAATATCATTGAAGCCAGATTGAAAGTTAGCCCCCGACGGCGAGCCATAGTCACTTCGCGACAATGTTCTCTTCACCATTTCAACAGGAATAATTGGTAGCTGGCTTGCCACGGAGGCAGTTTGCGGGGAAGGGAAGTTCGTCATAGGGCCTCTACCAACAATATAAGCTCCCTCTCCTCGGCTCCCGCACTCCGCGCCTCCTCCCATCCGTCGAACGAACGATTTTTTGAAAGAGTTCGTTTTCGTGTACGTACAATGGGGATCAGAGATTGCATTATAAGTATTGGAGATGTGTTTGTGAGGTTGGGTGTTGATGGGAGAGTTGTCCCATTTCACCATTGTTACCTTTCGGCGTAAGTCACGGTAATTCCGATCGGAAGCGGGAATAAAATGCAGAGAGTGAAAAGGGATTTTGAAGAACACAACTTCGCTTGTTCGTGAATACCATGATATGAATACCATGATATGATGCGAAAAAAAAGTTAGGATTTTGCGATTTTTTCAGCTGGATTTTTGCTGCCGAATTCACCTAATCGGTTGAATTAAAGAAAATCAAGAACATGGCACCTCCTCTTGTGAAGCGAAAGAGTGAAAAGCTACAATTAGAGAAACTTAGGGTACGTATTTCAGGACAAATTTCTGTTGCAAGGTGTTGGGTTGATCAGGAGTTGACATGATGCAGCATAAATATTAACACCACCCAATGCAGTCTTCCGCCCCCCCTGTTTCACCATGTGCTATATTCCCGCAAAGACCCTCCCACAATTCCCCTATACCGTTCATTGATGTGGGTGACGTTAATGGGATTGAGGATGACTCATTTGAGCTTGAGCCCAGAAAATACAGGACTACCGAAGATAACTTCGACGACCTTATTGACACGGAGATAGCAAAGGGAAATAAGCCGCACTTTAGAGCGAGGTTTATGACGGAGAGGGTTGCGAGACTCCTACACCAGAGTCAAGGTGAGCATGTGAACAATTTTGTTTGTTGTTAGTTTTTGCTGGGTTTTATTTACCCCTCAGTTTGGGCCAGGTTGATGTGATGGGTTGTTCGTATCTCACCCAAAAAAACATTGCCACGCGTTATTACTTCACCCTCAGCGACGGGAAATGTTGGGGACTTGACAAAAGTTACGACTTTGGGGTATAAGGCACAACAACCCAAAGAAAATATGAACGAGGACAGCGATGGGAAGGTTGACGACGACAGCGTGCAGTGGAAAGAGGAATGTAAGCGACTTGAGGAAGCGGAGCGAGAGCAATTAGCCTTTGGTGATTACTTCTGGGGGCTTATCAACGAGTGGAGAGACGAGCAGCATAATCTGAAGAGAATGGAAGAAGAAGACGAGCATAGCAATGCGATTCGCCTGAATTTGAAGTTGGGTAGGCTCCACAGGAAGTGGGATGCGTTGGAAAAGGTCGCAAGAGCAAACCACGATAGGGCAAAGGCTAGCAGAGAGGAGAGGGCCAGGAAAGAGGTAAGTATTTTAGACATTGGCGTGGGAAGGTGATACATCGATTCGATCCCTTCTGCTTTCTCCTCCCCTCCCTTCCCATGGAAAATAATCTTCTCTTAGCTTCTTACCCCATACCCCCTGCGCAAATTCCTGCGATATTTTTAATTGTACCTTTTCGTATCACCCACCAGTACATGAAGACATTCAATACCAGCGTAGACAGCAGCGAAATCATCTGCCATCAATGGGCGACTAGGCCAACGCTGATGATCAGGAAGGAGGTGGAGATGATGGTGGGAGACGCCGATACTGTGGGCGGCAGCAGTCTGGAGTCGAGCAGTGTTATCGTACAGCCTAAGATCGGAGACGGGGATAGCATAGGAGAGGAGGTGGGAGAAGAAGAGGTCTGGCCGAGGCCCGTGAGTGGGGGATATAAAATCAATACGAGGAGCAACAACAGTTGGAACATTAACCCCGAAAACCCAGAAGAGGACGAAGAGGAGGATGGGGGCAACAGTAGTAACAACAATAGCAACACCGCCGTCATCGCTACCAACAATAATGCCGTGACAAGTTCTCCCGCTAACCCTTTTGGCACCTTCCATTTCGCTGGCAACAAAAATCGAGGGAAGAAGATAATCATCTTGAAGAGTGAGAACTTCTTTTCCCAGGACCCATTCGAGCGATTCTCGGCCCACAAAATTCGCGCCAAGATGGCGTCAGGAAATTTCAGTGGCGGCAGCAGTGGCGTAGACACGCAAGGCATGCTTCAATCATCTGCTGTGCCTCTGAAAGAGAGGATCGAGGAGACCTTCAACACCTACATGAACGCCAGCAAAGAGTTGAAGGAAAGTAGGGGGAGAGTGCTTTCGTCGAGCAGGGGGGGAAAGAAGACAAGGGTTAGCAGCAAGACAAGCGGCGGCAATAGAGGGTCAGCCATCGACGGGTTAGAGGAGACGCAGCAAATGCAAACAACCTACGAGGTCAAGCTGGGACAATTTCATGGTGTGACTGTACCGGGGGGGGGGAAGAGGAGGAGTGTAATGAACCCTGTTTTGCCGAAGAGCAAATTTGAAGTCGAAAAGGACCAGCTTCGACTGGCATATTACCAGCTCGAGGAGGTTTTCGAAGACAGCAGAGATAACATCACCGTTGAGACTCTAGCTGATTCATTTTTGAACAACGCCAAGTTCAAGAGCTGCCTTCTCAACACCATTTACTGGCCATTCATCAAGAGAAAAGATTGGACGATGCTTTATGACAAGTTCAAAGACCGGCAGGATGGTATTATTGGCTTTGAAGACTTTTACAACTTTTCTAAAGACCTTTACAGGGAAGAGCGAGTTGAAAAGTTTCGTGTGAGGAATATCAGCAAATTCAAGGATACTAGCCACTTGAGGGACGATGGACTGGAAATGAGGGAAGTTGGCGAGAGGGTTGAGGGAAGGATACGTTACGGCCCAACGTGGTTACAAGGTACCATCCGTGAGGTGGACGAGGAGAAAAAAACATACACGATCCATTACGATAACGTCACCAAATTGCCCGATGGTGCCTTGAACAGGTCCAAGAGGAAGAGCAGACGAAGGAATCTTGGGACTATGGCGGTGAACATCAAAGCGACGAATTTGTCCAGGTCACAGATCAGAGAGCTCAGCGAACGACAACTCACCGGTTTTGTGTACGACTTGTTAAAGGTCGAAGCGGGAGAAGAGGAAGGCGACGTTATTTCGAAGAAAGCCGCAGTTGAAGTGATTAACAGGGAAGCGTCGTCGGCGTCGTCGTCAGGGGGGGGCTCTAGCACTCTTTCTGCGATGGTGAATCGCAGTTCAGCAATCTTGGCACTGGTCAGGCTGCCGGAAATTCGGATGGCTTTCGACAATTTACTAGAGAGAAACCTAGACGGTATCGGTATCGCTGTTGATAGGCTGAATAGGGAAGATAGCGCCGGAGAGAGCGTTAGCGAGGGCGAGAGTTTGGACGTCGATAAAAGTAACAAAAATGTTGCGAAAATGAATAAAGGGGCCGTCGAATACGACAGCTCGACTATCGATACCATCACGAGGGGCACATTCGTAGAATTCTTCATCGGGGTGAGCGACGTCTTAAAATTCAACAACATCAAGCTATGAGGAAAGATGACACATATGTTACCAATATATCCAATGAATGCTATTAATGCTAGAGTGCTAATAATTGCTAGAATAACTTTTTAGCGACCGTAAACATATTCCCACAAAATAATTTTATATATTTTTTTCACTGTCGAGCGTCAATCACCTCAAAGATGGCCTTGTGCAGGGTTCCCCCGATCTCAACCTCGCTAAGCTTCAGATCCATTAGCGAAAAATTCTCCAGGATCATCTCTTGCATCTTCTCTCCAACTTCCTCATCGAGTCGGTTATTTTCAAAGTCCAAGTACACAAGAGACTTGTTCTTCTTCAGTGTGTCAGCGAACATGAAGCCCGACTGAGGACCCAGACGATTACCGGCCAGCGAGAGCCGCTGCAGCACATTATTTTTGAACAAAGACTTTGCAATGGAAATCCCAACTTTTGGGCCGTTCTCTCCCAGCTTGTTATAGTTCAGATTCAAGTCCAGCAAGAAGCGGTTGGTGAACAGAGCGTTGGCGATCGCGATACCACCTCTCCATCCCATGTAGTTACCCTGCAAATTGCACTCCTTAATTTGCTCGTCATCTTCCAATTTCCACCCCAGCGTCTCTCCAACGACGTAGTCCAATGAGTTATCCTTGAAATTCATCTTTTGGATACTCATGTTCTGCACCAACGACTCGCTGAAAGTTACCCCAGCCTCAGCGGAGAGCCCATTGCCTTCCATATTTAGCTTACGGAGCGTAAAATTACGTGCTAGCGCGGTGTCGATTGAGATACCATGGCCGCCGAGTTCGTCCTGCGATGTAAATGGTTTTAGTGAAGGGTGGGCCAAGGAAGACAAGGATAGGTGAGTGAGTAGGGGAGGTTAAACTTAAAATTAAAGGCAGGTTTGACTTTGACTTTGACTTTGACTATGACTTTGACTTTGTGTTCGTCGTTTCGGTCGTTTCGTCATAATACGACGCTGCGAGAAAATTATCCACTCACCTCCGAGGTTCCAAACTTGCCCCCGATCTCGTTGTAGCTCATATCTAGCTCAAGTATGCTGTTATTCTTTCGCATGGCCCACCAGACGTGATTTGCTCCATCTTTGCCAAGTGAATTTTTCGAAAGGTCGAGCACTTCCCAGGCGATTGTCGCGCGACGCAGTCCCTCCCCGAGAGTCTGACCACAGACAGGATCCAGTCCAGTATTAGAAAGTCCTATGTAGCGCGTCACCTCGTTGAAGAAGCTCTTTATGATCTCTGTAGCGGCCAAACCGCCCAAGGGATTATCGCTAACATTGAGATGCCGGATAGCCGTCCTCCGCTTTACGACACCAAAGCTGATTATCTCTCTCAGCGACTCAGCAATTTCGCAACCGCAATCCTCGTTCAAATCGTTATTGCTTACGTCGAGCCAGGTGAGACTGTGACAATGAGAGAGAGCACTGCTTATCTCCATTCCCCCCTCGCTGCCGAAATCATTGCCGGCCAAGTTCAGATGGCGAATGACGACACTCTCCCCCTTGAGAAAGGAAGCAAGTGTTTCGCAGCAACGGTCACCGAGCTTGTTATTCGAAATGTCAAGGGCAGTTAGGGCTTGGGAGTGACAGAGCGCTTCAGCAAGTAGGTTTGCAGACTTTTTCGACTCTCCGATTTCGCAGTTGGCCAATGACAGATTTATCAGGGGGAAGCTGTCCAGCGCGTTGCAGAGCTGAAGGGTACATGGCTCGTCGAGGACGAGATAATCGAGGTTCAAAGATTTCAAAGCCTTCATCTGTACAAAGCTTCCAGCAAGGGCAATGAAAGTGACCGAATCGAAATGGCACTTTGAGAGGTTGAGACGGGTTAAGGTTTGGTTCATGACAAATGACTTTCGGAGCATCACTCCTAATTCGTCTGTGTTCCCTCCGAGGTGAGATTCCTTCCCCAGATCATTGCCACTAAAGTTAAGGTCAGTCAACCCGGAGTTACGCGCAATAGCTGAAGCCCACTTCTTTCCGACATTGGGACCAAAGGCATTGTTGGTGAGATCTATGGACACAAGACTGGTGTTGTGCATCATGGCGATGGCGAACGCCTGGCCAGCTTTGTAACCAAGTCGATTCGTCGAGACGTCTAGATGGGCGAGCATGTAATTGTCCTTGAGAGCACGCGCCAAGGCCATTCCTGCTTTTGGACCGAGTTGGTTGTCGCTAATGTTGAGGTAAGTAAGGGCGTTCTTTTTTGACAAGGAGTTGCTAATGTAACGCCCCCCATCAGAGAGGATCTCATTAGTCTTGAGATTCAAGGTGAGGAGGGTCTGGTTTTTGCGCATCATCTGCGCGAAACCGTCTCCAGTATTCTCTCCCAGGCGGTTGTTGGCGAGGTTGAAATTGGTAAGGGTTTTGTTGTGACGGAGAGACATTCCAAGGTCATAGCCACTTCCTTCGACGCGTTCCTCGGTCAAATGGTCCTTCCAGAACCGTTTCGGGCCCATGCTATTATGAGAGACGTCCACGGTGGAGAGCACGTTGTTACGGCGGAGGCAGTGGGCGAGCTCTTTGCCGCATGCGGGACCGAGGAGGTTGCCAGAAATGAGAAGGGTTTTGAGGCTGTGGTTGTGGCGGAGGGACGTCATCATATGCGTGCCGGCCTCGTCATCGATCGAATTGTCGGAGAGATCGAGTGAAGTCAAGGTCTGGTTTGTCGCTAACATCTCAGCGAGGCTCATGCCAGCCTCGTGTGCGAGGCGGTTGCAAGAGATGTCCATATGGAGAACGTTTATTGTGTAGTGGAGCTGAAAATTAGTCGGGACGGTAAAGGTTGTAAACTTGTTCTGCATGGCAGAGTTCATCGCAAGGAGGGCATCGAAACCAATGTCCCCGAGCTCCTTATTGCGCAGGTTAAGGTGGGTGCGGGAGGCCACATACATCTCCGCGAGGAAGTTCATGATAGACTCCCCGTACCGAGGCCACTGCGAGATCCGGACGTAGCCTTCGGGGGGCGCAAGATCGAATACGGAAGAGAGCTGCTGGGTCAATTCGCCGAGGCGAGGAACTGCGATGTCATTCAGCGTTGCATAATGGAACCGATTCCACGTGGGTTCCGATTTCTGGACCTGCTCGGAAAGGAATATATCGCTGTAACGAGCCCGGCGCCAAGACGCCTCTTCGGAGGGTTCTTTGCTGAAAGAGAGAAGAGCTCTAGCAAGCTCTTTGAGACCGATCAAGAGGGGGGTGTCGCGTCCGCTATCTTCAAGATCGACAAAATCGCGGTCGTGGTGGACCAACCATTTGCAAACTTCGGGCTCGGCCTTTGCCATCGCCTCGTGGAGACAACTCACACCGCTGCTGTCTCTAATATTAATGAGCTTCAAGTTTCGCATCGCCGCCCACCGCACGATGGAAGCACGCTCGCTATTGCTGAGTAAGTTAGTAGGCCTCGTTTTCGTGCTGAAACCGATTATCCCATTCCACTTCTGATCTTGGAGTAAATGGTCCCACTGTTGAAGGGCGGCGAGCCCCGTGTGGGAAAACTCGAGGGCCAGGGACTTCCTCTCAATCTGGGAGAAGATAAAATTGACTACCCCAGAATCGACCCACGAGCGCATCGACTTCAACAACAACCGAATGAACTGAGGGACTTGCATGAGAGTACCAAATGCGCCTAGAATAGCAAGGTTTCCCCAGACCAGTAAAACCCCCCCGAAGAGAGCGCTCATCCTGTCTGACGCGATTGTAATGCCAATGAAGCAATTCCACATGTTCACAAGGCGACAGAAACTGTCCATTTTACGCTCGCGGGATACCATATAAGGGAGAGCGATGATATGGAGGAATTGAAAAATGGCCAGGATCAAGAAGATGGCCAAGAGCTGCTCGGCGGGTGTGTGCCCCCTCTTCAGCCAAACTGAGGCGGTGGAGACGGCAAGGATCTCGGCGAAAGTGACAAGTTTCCAGTAGCGAAGGTGGTGCTTGAACGGTCTGAACAAGTACACAGCCGTGCCGCTATCCAAGAGAGAGTCCCACTTGGTGATTACAAGCTCGTGGTCGACGCAGAACGACTTGAGCGTCGACAAGTACTCCTCGCAAGAGGCGGAGAATTTTTTGTTCATCTTGATGATCTTAAACTCCAGAGACTTCTGGAACCTCCACTGTGATTGTGTCTGAGGCTTGAAGAATTTCAGGACGCGAGCAAAACGAGCGAATCGCGCAAAGCGTAGGAATTTTAGATAGCCAACAGAAGACGAGCCACCTTCCCCCTCTGCTGACGTCGAAGTGGCGGCGACAGATTCGGCTGCGTCTTGCAAGAACCTAGAGACAGGGCTGTCGGGCGCGACAGCGGTAAGAGCACGAGCAGTAGTATTAATGATCGCAGTAGCAGTAGCTCTAGCAGCTGCGACGCGGTTCAAATAAGCCTCTGAAGGTCCGCGGACAGCAGGAAGGAGCGCAATTTCCAACCAGCCCAAGCTAACAAGCCAAAAATTAAGGTTCTCAAAGGGGTCCATGAAGTAGAGTTTGAGACCAAGGCCAAGCCACTTCATCAACATCTCAATGGTGAATAGAACCGCAAAGACCCGATCGCTGAAAAACATGATGTCGTTGCCGGCATACAATAATTCCCGAATGTCGCTGTCGAGAATAACAGTGGCCAAATTGACAACGATTAGGACGTAAATGAAATTGGTCACAGCGGTGCGAATGCAGAACTTTTTCAGTTTTCGCCGCCATTCGTAGTCGTTGTAGTCGTCTGCATTGTACATGACCTCGACCTTTTTCATGTGTTTCTTGATCGCGCGAATGGCTGAGCGGGCAACCTTTCCAAGCTTGGCCATCCGCAAAAGCTTGGCCATACGAACCATTTTGAGCGAGCGGGCCCCACCGGCTCCTCCTCCACTTTCTAGGTCGAGGTAGGGCATCACAAAAATCTCGAAGAGACTAAAACTGACAAGTAGAAAGTCGAACTTGTTGAAGTGATCACGGAAGTAGAACTTAATCCCCATTCCGGAAACCTTCAAAAGAAACTCGACTATGAACACCAGCGCGAAAAAATTGTTGATGCGCTCAAGCAGCGGCTCATTGGTGATCTTCGAGTACGGTTCATTTGTAACAGGGTTGGTCCCATTCCACATCATTAGGTCATCCACCACTATCACACCCCTTTCATGCCCCATCGTGTATAGATTCGCGAAAATCATCGCGTAAATGTATAACGTAAACGTAGTGCCGAGAGCGAATGCTTTGATTCGCTTCCTGACGAGCGGTTGCTTATCGATCCAGGCATTTTCTTCAGCTTCCCGTTTTTCCTTTTTGAGCTTGATCTGCTTGAGTTCCCACTTGCTCTTTTGCTTCGACTCGCTCATCATAACTACCATTATCAGGCCCTTGAGGTCATTCTGTAAGCCCCGAACAAGGTCTTGAAGAGCGACGAGAGCCTTTATTTTTTGTCTAAACAAGAAAGTACTCTCCTTACGCATGTGGCGTTTTGCATTCATAAAGCTCTGGAACTGCGCAACGTAGTTGGGAAACCAAGTGCTGTGTAGGCATGCGCTGTAGCTCATCCAGGCAAGGTACAGCATCAAAAAGGGAAACCCGATCATGTAAACCGGGACAAGGAGGGACGTAGAGGTCAAGATGGAGTAACCGGCTGTCGTGTGGCACTCAATTATTGGGGTGGTGACCACTGTACCATTATTGGACTTCATAATCGGTGGGAAGCCCATTAGGTAGCAGGGCGTGTGATAATTGCAGTTGGCAGAGCACATCCCATCCTGCCGGTAGAGGGTCGCGTGGTGGTCATTCCAGTCGTAAACAGGGAGAACCGCCATTAGAATGCTGATACACGTCGGCATGTACGTCGCAGTAAGCAAGAAGAGACAAAGCCGGTTCTGAGATTAGAGAGAGACAGAGAGAGAGAGAGAGAGAGAGATACGATGGGGCGACAACAAGGAAAAGCGGGCGCGGGCGGGTTAAAATTGCTGCTTTTTTTGGTCGGATGGATGAAACATTTTTGTGCTGGATCCGAGGAAAAAGGACCCCCAAAAAACTCACCTTAGACTCAACGATTCTCTTCATCATTATACGCGTTGTGTAGTAAGTGTTGTTTTTCGTGTGTGATTTCAGTACTATCCTTATCACTTGAATGATAAAGACGAAGGCAAGTAAGAAAGTCAAGATAAAGATAGATCCGCCGACCATGACAGCCCATGCGACCTCCGGGGGGGACACGACGAGCAGAAGAGTGCCGAAACCTATCAGTAACCCCTCGGCGATCGCAGTCCGGACCAGAGCAAGGCCGACACCCGATTTCCAAACGAAGAGGATGTTCCACCAGTAGGTGACATACTTGGCGATCCATTTATCTGTGTACACCGGGTCCGTATAATCACGAATTACCCAGAAGCTGAACAGAAGAAACAGCAGAATTGCCACACAAAGGAGCTTCAAAATGTAGTTGGATATTGTTGAGTGATCCTCAAAGAAATTCGCCTGTAGGTCCGTATAATCCCGCAGCGCATTGTCTTCGGTATCGAAAAGAGAAAACCCAATCTGGAAGAACCAGACAAACCACTCGTGACTGAGGTCCGTGAACGACCAAATTGTTTTAAATGCCGACGGCCAAGCGATGTCGATCGAAAGGATTACAGATAAAAACTGTACGTAAACAAAGAAGCGCTCGAATTTGTATAGAGCGCTTCCGTTCACAGTATCAACTACTTTAGATGCCATGAGCATCTTGCGCTTCTTCCCGGCCTCGTCTGATTCGCTAACTTCACTGGAGGCGTCACTTCCTTCTTGCAATTTTCTCATGAACTGGAACGAGTCGAAATCCAATCGAATCCAATCCAATCGAATTCAATCGAATCGAATCAAATCGAATCGAATCGAATCAAATCGAGGGCAGAGCGGGGTGGGGTGGGGTGAGGTGAAGTTAGAAGAAGTAAGAAGGTCTGCGTTCGAGTGGTCGGCAAATGACGACGGGACGGAAGGCGATTTGAATATGATGGATGCCCCCCTTCCATCACAGTTTAACTTTCGCTCACCTCTTCATTCTCTCGACGTTTCTCTTCTTCAATAGCCTCCAAGCGCTCTTCTTCAGCGAGCCTCTCCGCCTCAATATCAGCTATAGTTTTGACTGGCTCTTTTTCTTCCTCTTCTTCTAAAGCTGGGATATTGTGGATCGATGCGAGTCGCTTAGCCCGGTTGGCACGCTTCGCTTTTTTGGCCTTATTTGCTTTCTCTTCCTTCGAGAGCTCAACAGTCGGTTCAGCAAGAGCTTCACCCTTCTTTTTTAGTAACAAAGATGCACGTCGGCCACCAGGGGGTGGCGCAGATTTTTTCTCTTTCGGTGAATCGTCTGTGTTGCTATTGTCATTTTTATTGTTGTTGATGTCGACATTACCGTCTTTGTTGTTGACAACTGGGTCGTGAATATCAGCGAGGTCAAGATCTTTCTCATTCTTATTCATATTGTGAATCCTCTTGTCAACTTCGTCTTCGCCGTCGGAAACTTCGAACTGATCATTCCCATCGAGAGCCACATCTTCAATGATTTGCGGGATCTCGATGCCCTCAGAGGTCGCCGCCGAAGTCGGCTTCTTTTTGCTGCTGAACAATGACCGGAACCAAGATTTTGATTTCTTTTCATCATTAGATTTGGGGGTCACATCAAGGACAGAAGATGGCGTCCCTTCGTTATTATCTTCGTTAAGGGGGGCAATGTTATTTGTGTTTGTCTTTGTGGTTGTGTTTGTCT
>Ga0115557_1001628_pt1 | contig 15500 bp, 11 predicted proteins | sample COGITO_mtgs_1104_FD_87280 | JGI IMG/M metagenome (GOLD analysis project Ga0115557, IMG submission 87280) | Pelagic marine microbial communities from North Sea - COGITO_mtgs_110421 | ecosystem: Environmental > Aquatic > Marine > Epipelagic | place: Germany:Helgoland, sampling site Kabeltonne...
CATCTGGTAGGTCAGCGTTTCCGAGGCACCACTCGACACCGTGAAAGGTCCCTGAAACACTAGATTCCCGCTCGAATCCGTTACCGGGTCGGCTACAGAGCTTCCACCGAAACTTGCCGACCCTGCAGTAAAGCTCAACCCCGCGGATGGTTCATCCACAATCTGGTCAAGATCGACGCTACCCCCGGAAGAGTTGGTAAAGGACACGGTATAACTCAGCTTCTCGGTCCCACCCGAGGTATCGATAGTGGGGCTCACTGTTTTCGCTACCCCCACGTTCACCGGGGTGGTAATCGAGAGGGTGGCGCCAGCATCCGAGGTAATACCGGTTACATCGGTGTGTTTAATTTGGGTACCACTAGAAATTTGGGCAATCGGTATGGCCTGAACTGAACTGGCTACCGGCCCCGTAATCCGAAAAGTGTAGGTCGCCTCGTAGTAATACCTGTTTGCAGTCCCCGTGAGGGTCGACTTGGGGTTCAGGAAAACTAGCTTGTTAGGATGCGTCGATACGTTCTGGTTCATACCGTTATTCGTCGCAAATTTGATACTGGTGGAGCGTAACGAAAGTGAGGAGGATGGCCAGGATGACCGCGCTGCCGGGGTGAACCAGAGAACCTCGCCATCCGGGCTGCTCGTGCCAGATCCGATCGTGCCAGTTTGACCTTCCACCGTCACGACCAAATCTCCACCAATTTGATTCGATACCACCGTGGTGACGTCGGTGACCCTATTGGCAGCGGCCTTAATTGTTTCTTTTACCGAAACGAAGCTGTAGGTGCAGTTGTAGAGTTCGCTGGATCCCGAGAGTCTCGGATCTCCGCTATAAACCCTAAAGACGTGGCTCTGCGCGTTGGTCGTCGAGACTCCCGCGGTCAAAAGAAAATAGGCCGGAAGGGCTTGTAGCGTTCCGGGCTGAACATCCCCTATTCGGAAATAGGCATCCCTCTGATTGGCAAGACCCACAACGCCACCGGTAAAGGAATCCACCTTTGCCCAAAGATTTTTTTTCACGCTCCCCGTAGTAGAAGTATTTTCAACCCGGTACCCCGCGTAGGCAGCGTCAACACTCTGATTTTGGCCACTATCAATGTAAAAAACTTTCCCGTGACTGGGATAAACCTTGAGATCGTTATGAGCCGATCCTCCGCTGGATTCACAGACTGAGCCGTTCCCTGCCCAAGCAGGCACAACGTCGGGGGTGTCGGAAAAAGACAGTGTTATACCGAGCAGCACTGAAACTGTGGCGAGCGAAACGCCACGAAGCCAACGGCGGGACAGGCTAGCGGTCACGCTGAAATTATATCGCGCAAACGTCGACCCGCGACCCCAAATCGTCGCCTAAACCCATAATTGACATGCCAGGGTGACATCTGTGCCCCCGTATGTGCCTCCAACATACAGAAACAGGTCGACCAGGGGTTCTTAGCGCTGCGCGAACAGAGATTGTCCCGGTGTCGAACCCTCAACGCCGTGACCTACTGGTCATGGGTTCGACGCCTAGCCTTCAGCTACGCGAAAAGGCGTTGCGCTTTCGTTTAGAAATCCCGCGGGCCCAAAGCTACAAGAATGTGCCAGGGTAGAACGAAGGCAGGAGTCATATGCGGACCGAGGAGTTTATTTTCCCCGGATCACAGGGTCGACTATCCGGACGCCTGGTGACTCCGGGTTACCCCGTGGACCAGAGCGTTGTTTTCGCACACTGTTTCACCTGCTCAAAAGACATTCCCGCGGCGAAGCGCATCACCGCGAAGCTTGCCGCACGAGGGCTGGCGGTACTCAGTTTTGATTTCACCGGACTTGGCCACTCGGATGGGGAGTTTGAAAATACTTCCTTTAGATCCAACGTGGACGATCTGAGGCTCGCCGCTGAGGAGCTACAGCGTCGCGTAGCGCCGCCCAGTCTCCTCGTCGGCCATTCGCTCGGTGGCGCAGCAGTGATCGCTGTCGCCCCACACATCCCCAGCGTGAAAGCCGTTGCGACAATCGGGGCACCGTTTGAACCAGCACACATCAAGCATCTCTTCTCGGAAAGCCTCGATGACATATCTGCATCCGGGAAGGCTGAAGTGACCCTCGGGGGCAGGCCGTTCACCATTACCCAAGACTTCCTTGATGACATCGATTCGTCCCGCCTGATTCCAGCGCTCGCGAAACTTGACGCCGCCCTGTTAGTCCTCCATTCGCCCGTTGACGCGATTGTTGACGTTTCTAATGCGGCTGAGATTTTCCAACACGCCAAACATCCCAAGTCGTTCATTTCCCTCGATGGCGCAGATCACCTCCTGCGCGGCGTGGCCGATGCTGATTACGCCGCGGGAGTCATTGCGGCGTGGGCCGGAAGATATCTGCCTGTGGCCGACACCGGCAAAAGCGAAAAATCACCTGATGGTGATGTCCTCGTCGCAGAGGTCGACCCTGCCGGATTTGCCCAAGATATTCTCATCGCTCGAACACACCAGTTGCGCGCGGATGAGCCGGCCGACATCGGCGGCACCAACACCGGACCTACCCCCTACCAATTGCTGCAGGCTGGGCTTGGCGCGTGCACCACGATGACCATCCGAATGTATGCGGGCAGGAAGAATATTCCACTCGAGCACGTGTCGGTGACTGTTACCCACGACAAGCGCCACCTCAAGGAATGCGAAAGGTGCGAGGCCGGACCCCACGCTGTCGATCACTTCACCCGGTCCATCGCCTTAACCGGAGACCTTAGCCCTGAGCAAAAGACAAGCTTATTAAATATCGCGGAGAAATGCCCCGTCCACAAAACCCTCGAAGCGTCATCTCATATTGAGACCACCCTGAGCGAGAAGGCCTAGCGATCATGATCAAACTGCTCCACATCCACGACTGCGCCAGCTGGCAACAAGCGCAACAGAATTTAGAGGAGGCTCTGGCGCTCCTGGGGGTCACCGAAGGCTTCGAAACTGTGCTGATGGCCACGGGCTCTCAGAGTCTCGCGGAGGATTTCGGTGGCTCTCCGACCATCACCCGGGATGGCATCGACATTTTCGGACACTCCGACCCGATCGAGGACCTGGCCTGCCGCATCTATTTCACCCCAGAGGGGCTCCAAGGATCACCCTCAACAGACATGATTCTCCAGGCCTTAGAGAAACGACCACACCAGTAGAGGCTATTCCCGAGAAGTCCAATGAGACCTTTAGCGCTACTCCCCATATATTTACTCGGTTTTATCCGGTAGGGCGGATGGGACTTGAACCCGTGACCGACAGATTATGAGTTCGGTGCCTAGGTATTAGCTGGTGTTAGAGGGCATTAGCTAACGTCGCGGATGCCAGTAAACCGGTGAGGTTTAGCGTGGATCGTGTTGGAGTGTGTGAGGTGGTGATGTGCACTTGATGTGCACACATCGGCTGATTCGCCATGGTGCCATGACCAGAAGTCAGCACAATGTCGTAGAGCCTTTTTATAGTACCCGGTGGGGGATAAAGTAAATTATGGACCTCCTCGCAGACCGCTCACTCGGTGCAGCCACGTTCCAGACCGAGGCATCAGGTTCTCTCCCACGGAGGGCATCGGTGATTGTCGTTGGGGGCGGAATTATCGGTTCGAGTATCGCCTATCACCTGGCTCACGCGGGAGTCAACGATGTGTTACTTGTTGAGCGCAATGTGCTAACCAGCGGGACAACCTGGCACGCGGCCGGACTCATTGCCAACGCTCGTGGATCAATCGCGCTGACTGGTCTCAGTCAATATGGCCCTGAGCTGTATTCGACGCTGCACGCGCAAACCGGTATCGATGTCGGTTTGACCACTCCAGGCTCGATTAGTGTTGCCCGCACAGCGGCTCGCGTGGACGAGCTCACGCATGCGGCTGATATTGCCCATCACTGCGGTGTGAGGGCGGAGATTCTCTCCACTGAGGCCCTTGGTAATCTGTGGCCATTAGCGTCAATGGATGGGGTCTTGGCTGGACTCTTTTTCCCCGATGACGGCTACGTGAATCCCGGATACGCATCGATTGCAATGGCCCAGTTAGCAAGCCGCAGTGGAGCCGTAATTTGGGAGAAAGTCCATGTTGTCGAAATCGTGACCAACAACGGTGTCATTAGGGGGATACGAACCCCAGCAGACACGATAGAGGCCGACGTTGTAGTGCTGGCCAGTGGTCTGTGGAGCCGAGACCTCGCGGCAACAGCGGGAGTGCACCTTCCGCTCTACGCGGCGGAGCACGTCCACGTAAGGACAAAACCCATTTCGGAGAACCTCGAGAATCTTCCTGTGTTGCGAGACGTTGATAACAGCTACTACCTGCGCAGGGAAGGAGATCGGCTTCTGCTGGGGGCATTTGAACCAAGGGGAATACCGAGGTCGTCTGACGAAATCGACTCCTCCGGTTTTGCGACCTTTCCCCCCAATTGGAAACACTTCGCGCCGACACGTCACAAAGCCGAAGAAACAGTCCCGGCACTGGTCTCCGCCGGATACGAACGCTTTATTAATGCCCCTGAAAGTTTCACCCCGGACAATAATTTTCTCCTCGGTGAAACCGCAGAAGTAGAGGGGCTCTTTGTCGCAGCGGGAATGAATTCGCAGGGAATCATTTATGGGCCAGGTGTGGGGAGAGCTGCAGCCAGCTGGATTACCAACGGCTCACCCGATTTTGATTCCGCCTCCGTAGATGTTCAACGGTTTTCCAGACACCAAAGCAACCAGCGGTACTTGCACAGCAGAACCAAGGAAAGCCTGGGGCGGCTATACGCCACCCACTGGCCCCATTACCAGGCAACGACAGCGAGAAATGTGCGAAGATCCCCCCTTCATTTTTCTCTCGCTGCGCGCGGCGCCAGGTTCGGCGAGATTAACGCCATGGAGCGAGCAAACTGGTTTGGGGGTCCCAGTGTCGAAGACTCTTACTCGTTTGGGCGACCAGGCTGGTTTGACCAAGTGGCTCAGGAGCATGGGAACACGCGGGAAAATGTCTCCCTCTTCGACTTGAGCGCTTTTGCCACCTTTGAGGTTATTGGTAACGACGCAATGCTGCTGTGTCAACGGGCAACGACGGCAAATATTGATCAGCCGGCGGGGCGGGTGGTCTACACATTATTCTGCAATAGTGCCGGCGGCATCGAACTGGATGGCACCGTCACCCGGATTTCCCCCACCCGGTTCATGGTGGTAACACCATCAACCAGTCACACCAAGACCCTCGGTTATTTGACCAAATTAGCAAAGAGCTATTCCGCAGAGGTTATTGACCTCACCAGCTCCACGGCCACTATTGGCGTGATGGGTCCAAAGAGTCGCGAATTACTCTCAAGAATCTCCCCAGCCGATTGGTCTAACGAGGTTCATCCCCTTTACAGCGGACGAGAGGTGGAGGTTGCAGATGGGTTCGGGTGGGTTATGCGCCTCAGCTACGTTGGCGAATTAGGCTACGAAATTTATGTCCCGTCCGACTTGGCCGTCAACGTATATGAGGCGCTGTGCGAGGCCGGAGCAGACCTTGACGTGCAACCTGCAGGGTTCTATGCGTTGGACTCGCTTCGCGTGGAAAAGGGTTATCGGCATCTTGGTCACGATATTGGGCCAGCTGACGACCCGTATACGGCGGGCTTAGCATTTGCCGTTGACTTGAGTGCGAATGCGAACTTCATTGGTGCGGAGGCTTTGGCGAAGATTGACCGCACCGCCCTGAAAAACAGAACGGTGTTTTTCGCGCTGGACGACCCATGCACAATGCTCACCCGCGATGAGACACTTTTTGCAAATGGCCACCAAGTGGGCCATGTAACAAGCAGTGCCTTCGGGCACACCCTCGGTCGGAGTGTGGGACTGGGCGTTATCGAGCGAAGTGCCGATCTGGATGCCGATTTTTCCCTGCGCAGCATGGGTCACGACTATGCGGTTACCGTCTCCACAAGACCTTTCTACGACCCAGATAACTCCCGCATGCTTGCCGCACAAGAAATGGAGCGTGACCGTGCCTAGTTATGACGCAGTCATTATCGGCGCCGGCCTGGCCGGTTTGAGTGCCGCCCGCGACCTCGCGGCAGCCGGAGCCGACGTGGTCGTCCTGGAAGCCAGGGCTCGCGCCGGTGGCCGGGTGGAGCAGACGACAACGCCGAATGGGCGCCTGATTCAACTGGGTGGGGAAGTCATTGCCGACTTTCACACCTCTTACCGCCAGCTGGTCGCCGAACTGGGGTTGACGATTGTCCCGAGCTTCACCGATATTCCCGGCGAGTCAACCTGGTTGATGCGCGATGGGGTCTTCCGGGGCGAGGACATGCCGTGGATGTCGGGGAAAGACCGCGCCGTCTACGACCGCATAGACAGCACCTTCGCAGCACTCGCCGCCACTGTGAACCCGGAAAACCCCTGGTCACATCCCGATGCCGAGGCCCTGGACAAGTTGTCTTTTGGCGAGTGGTTAAGATCTGAGGGTGCAACACCAGATGTGGTGAGGGCCATTGAGTCCCGAGCTTTTGGTCTCGCGGAGGATTCCGTTGAACGCCGTTCTCTACTTGCCGATTTACGCAAAGAATCAGTTGCTGGGGCAACCGGTTTCTACGACTATGACGTGTGGGAAAGCTCGAAGGTGCAGGAGGGCTCTGCCACGGTGGCGCTGATGATGGCGGACAATTTGGGGCACCGTATTCGCTACTCCACCCCGGTCCAGTCAATTGATATCCAGCCGACCAGGTCGCGCGTTCAGACTGAAACAGGCGAGGAATTTTTTGCCCAGAATGTTGTCTCGGCGATTCCTGTTGGGCCGCTTCGTGACATAGCGATTACCGGAGTGAGCACGGCTCGGCTAAATTCCCTACGCCGCCAACAGCATGCTCCGACCGTTAAATATGTGCCGATTTATGAAACGTCTTTCTGGGAAGATCAGGGCCAAAACGGAACCGGCTACTTTGAGACCACGATGCTCGGGGGGACCTGGGTGCAAAATGATGGTGCCATTTCTGCTCTTGTCCCCGTCGATCGACTCGGAGCATTTTTCGCCCTCCCACCGCATCGCCGCGCTGTCATCCTTCGAGAGGAGCTGGTACTCGCTTATGGCCCCGCTGCAAGGGACACCCAGGCTGAATATATTCGCAACTGGGCTACCGATCCATGGACCCAGGGATATGTCACTTCGTGGCGACCCGGCGAGTTGACTGCAATCGGGCCGCTTCACGGCTCGCACGAGCCACCTTTTTGGATTGTTGGTTCCGATCAGTGGGTTTGTGGCTATATGGAAGGTGCTGTTCGAACGGGGCGTCAAGCAGCGCAGGCAATGCTTGACCAGTAACCGAGAGATTTTTCTCGTAGGGCGGACGGGACTTGAACCCGTGACCGACGGATTATGACTCTGGGGCCAAGAATTCTGTTTGTCTGAGACGACGCGGCCTAAATTTTCGTGGGCGAGGTCCGCGTTAAGAATGCTGTCTTTGCACCGATGGCTACCGAGAATGGTAGCCGCTAGCAATTTCTAACACAGTCAACGCGCCGAGTCGAAGAGTTCTACCATCGGCACAATCCGCCAGCGCATCAATCTCAGTGATGTCCACTGAGACCACATGGGGAATTTTTCCGAGTGTACGAGCAAACTGTCGAAGTTCATCAGCGCTGATGCCACCCGGTGCTGCCGCTGGGCAAGCCGGCACAACGCTTTGATCGCAAACATCCATATCAATGTCAACGTGCAGCCTTTTGTCTCCCAAAAAGGAGAGTGCTTCATCCATTACCGACTGGGCGCTTCGGCCGCGGAGGGCTTCACGCGTAATCACGTGGATGCCAAGCTCTCTCGCCCGCAAGGCATACTGTGGCGAATTAGAAAAGTCATTGATGCCGATTTGAACAACACTGGTCCCCGGCAAACCGGCCTCGATAAGCCTTCGAACAGGGGACCCGTTGGAAACCCCGTCACGAAGGTCATGATGGGCGTCCACAGTGATGAGCCCGGCGCCGGAGAGCTCTTCACCAAACACACCGCGCATCACAGCATAGGTAATCGAGTTATCGCCGCCAAGAGCGATAGTCAGATCAGATTTATGGGCGACCCGTTTTGCCAGGTCCATGGTTCTTGATTCACCTTCGGGGCTATCGGGCTGCTCAGAATCGCCAAAATCAGCAAAGGATAGTTCTCTAAGGTCTTTTTGTGATGAATGGCTAAAGGTGGAAAAGCTCGCTAGAGCTGCACGAATCCCAGCAGGAGTGTGATCCGCACCGGTAGCGGAGATCGAGGTCCCAGCCGCTGGAACGCCCAGGAGACCGAGCTGGGTGGGACTACTAGTCGCTGGCTGTAGCCAGCTGGAGGCCCTAGGCCATAGGGAATCTTCGCTCACGTTGTTCCATCCCTCATAAAAATGCTAGACCTCACGTGTTTTGACATTACTCTGTAGAGGGAAGCTTTCGAAACATCAATGCTGACGGAGAAAACCATGTCCAGTTCCGCCCGTGTAAAGCTCCACGCAGCCACAGGTTCCTCTATGACCGCTAAAGGCTGGGGCCAAGAAGCGGCGCTTCGGATGCTGCATAACAACTTAGACCCTGCAGTAGCGGAGCATCCCGAAGAACTCATTGTCTATGGCGGAAGCGGAAAAGCCGCCAGAAACTGGGCAAGTTTTGAGTCCTTAGTTAAAACTCTCACCACTCTGGAAAACGATGAGACCATGCTGGTCCAATCCGGAAAACCCGTAGGCGTATTCCGCACCCACGAGTGGGCGCCGAGGGTCATTCTCGCCAACTCCAACCTCGTTGGCGATTGGGCCACCTGGCCAGAATTTCGTCGTCTCGAGCAATTGGGGCTGACGATGTATGGACAGATGACAGCGGGTTCATGGATATATATCGGAACCCAAGGCATCCTGCAGGGAACCTACGAGACGTTTGCGGCAGTTGCTGCGAAGAAGTTCGGTGGAACACTCGCCGGAACCCTGACCCTGACAGGTGGATGTGGGGGAATGGGTGGCGCCCAACCTCTTGCCATCACCATGAACGAGGGCACCTGTTTGATTATCGATGTTGACGAGTCACGACTTCGAAGAAGAATTCAAGATCGCTACCTCGATGAACTCGCGGATAATCTTGATGACGCAATTGATCGGGTGCTGAAATACAAGGCAGAGAAAAAGGCCATCTCGGTCGGACTGACGGGGAATGCTGCCACCATATTCGCCGAGCTACTGGCGCGTGATGTCCCTATCGATATTGTGACCGATCAAACCTCCGCACACGATCCGCTTTATTACATTCCTGAGGGCGTCAGCGTCGAAGACGCCAGAAAAATGGCCGACCACGACGCGGTGGATTTCACCGATCGCGCAGAAGCCTCCATGGCTAAGCAGGTCGAGGCCATGGTGGGCTTCATGAATAAGGGGGCCGAAGTGTTTGACTACGGCAACTCAATTCGCGATGAAGCCAGAAAGGGTGGGTTCGCCGACGCCTTTAAGTTCCCTGGCTTCATTCCTGCCTACATCAGACCGCTATTTTGTGAAGGTAAGGGACCCTTCAGGTGGGTTGCGCTTTCAGGAGACAAGAAAGATATCTATCGTACCGACCAAGCCATTCTGGAACTTTTCCCCGAAAACCAGCACTTGCAGCGCTGGATCAAGATGGCCCAGGAGCGAGTCGCCTTCCAAGGCCTTCCGGCACGAATTTGTTGGCTTGGTTATGGCGAAAGGGATAAAGCCGGAGCCGTCTTTAACGACCTGGTCAAAAAGGGCGAAGTGTCGGCTCCGATTGTGATCGGGAGGGATCACCTGGATTGTGGTTCCGTTGCCTCGCCCTATCGGGAGTCCGAAGCCATGCTGGATGGATCAGATGCCATCGCGGACTGGCCACTACTCAACGCCATGATCAATGTTGCCTCGGGCGCCTCCTGGGTTTCGATTCACCACGGCGGCGGAGTAGGAATGGGCAGATCCATTCACGCCGGCCAAGTATCGGTGGCAGATGGAACTGAGCTTGCGGGGGAAAAACTAGAGAGAGTCTTGACCAACGACCCCGGAATGGGAGTAATCCGTCACGCTGACGCCGGATACCCCGAAGCACAGGGTGTCGCACGAGCGCGCCACGTCCACGTTCCCATGCTGGACACCGAATAATCGTTATGGCTGTTGTCATCAACAACATTGGTTCCCTGGTGACCAATGATCAATCCCTTGGCCCCGGCTTACTGGGTGAAATCGACAACGCTGCGGTTGTCATCGAGGATGGAAAAGTGGCGTGGCTGGGAAGCGCATCAGATGCTCCAGCCGCTGACCAATCGATAGATGCAGCGGGTCAAGCCGTCATTCCCGGCTTCGTTGATTCTCACGCCCACCTCCTATTCGCTGGGGATCGCGCACAAGAGTTCGAAGCCCGCATGAACGGCCAGAAATATTCCGCCGGTGGAATCGCATCAACGGTGGAGGCCACCCGCAGTGCCACCGACCAAGAACTAGAGGCCAATATGCGTCGTCTCGTGTCTGAGATGACAAGGTCTGGCATTACAACTTTTGAATCGAAATCCGGTTACGGCCTCACCACCCAAGACGAGACCAGGGCACTTGCCATCGGATCGAAATTCACACCAGAGACTACTTTTCTCGGCGCCCATGTTGTTCCTGGAGAATACGCACACCAAACCGATGCATACGTTTCGCTCGTCATCGACGACATGATCGATGCGGTCTTGCCACACACGAAGTGGATTGACGTCTTCTGTGATGAAGGCGCTTTTGATGTGGATCAGTCCCGGGCAATTCTTCACGCCGGCAAAGCCAAGGGTTTGCGTCCGCGAATCCACGCCCATCAATTGGGTCGTAATGGAGGTGTGCAACTTGCGGTGGACCTTGATTGCGCCTCCGCTGATCACTGCACACACCTGGATGATTCCGACATAGACGCACTAGCCGGTAGTCACACTGTGGCAACTTTGGTTCCCGGGGCAGAGTTTTCCACCAGAGCCCACTATCCGGATGCCAGAAGGCTTTTTGACGCAGGTGTCAGCGTTGCCATTGCCACCGACTGCAATCCAGGATCTAGCTTCACCACCTCCATGGCTTTTTGCCTTTCCGTTGCCATCAGAGATATGCACTTCTCTCCCGAGCAGGCCTTGTGGGCCTCGACCATGGGAGGCGCCAAAGCTCTTCGAAGAGAGGACGTCGGACACCTGGCTATCGGGGCCGTTGCGGACCTGACCATTTTGAACGCGCCAAGCTATCTGCACCTGGGCTACCGCCCCGGAGTCGATATCATCAGCCACGTTATCAAAGCCGGCAACACAAGCTACCAGAGAGCCACATGACAATCACACTCAATTCCACCGGCATCACCATGGAACAGGTCGTGGCCATTGCACGAGACTCCGAAACGATAGAAATATCACGCGAAGCCCTCGACCAAATGGCCGCCACCCGTGCACACATCGAATCGCTAGCTTCCGCAAAGACACCTGTCTATGGAATTTCAACAGGCTTTGGCGCACTGGCCAGCAGACATATCGCCCCCCAGGACCGAGTTCAGCTTCAAAAATCTCTAATCCGCTCCCATGCTGCTGGCATGGGCGATCCTGTGGAAAGAGAGGTCGTTCGCGCTCTGATGCTGCTGCGACTGAAGACTCTGGTCAGTGGACGAACTGGCGTAAGGCCGCTTCTTGCACAAACATATGCTGGCTTGCTCAACGCTGGCATTACCCCGATAGTTCATGAGTACGGCTCCCTAGGTTGCAGTGGGGATCTCGCACCGCTTGCCCACTGCGCGATGGTGTTGATGGGCGAAGGGCGAGCAACAGACGCCGAGGGCGTCGAGAGGCCAGTTGTTGACCTGTTAGGCGAAGCCGGTATCGAACCGGTTGAGCTACAAGAAAAAGAGGGCCTTGCTCTCATCAATGGAACCGATGGCATGCTGGGCATGCTGATTCTTTCCCTGCACGATTTAGAGACACTATGTGACCAGGCTGACGTTATTGCAGCCATGAGTGTCGAGGCTCAACTGGGTACCGACCAGGTTTTTCGCCCCGAGCTTCACGAGCCGCTTCGCCCCCACCCAGGCCAGGTCACCAGTGCTGCCAACATGTTTGCAGCACTGTCAGGTTCTGAAGTGGTGGCCTCACATCGCGTGGGCGATGATCGGGTTCAAGATGCTTACTCACTTCGCTGCTCACCTCAGGTGACAGGTGCTGTTCGGGACACCGTGACGCATGGAAACCTGGTCGCATCAAGAGAGCTTGCTGCCACGATTGATAATCCCGTGGTTTTAGAATCGGGCGAAGTTACCTCTAACGGAAATTTCCACGGAGCCCCGGTGGGATACGTCTTGGACTTTCTCGCCATCGCCGCCACTGATTTATCTTCGATCGCCGAGCGTCGAACGGACCGGATGCTCGATAAGCACCGCTCACACGGCCTTAATCCTTTTCTAGCCGATGACGCCGGGGTTGATTCGGGACTGATGATTGCCCAATACACCCAGGCTGCACTGGTATCCGAAAACAAGAGGCTTGCGGTTCCCGCCAGCGTTGATTCCATTCCTTCTTCAGCGATGCAAGAAGATCACGTCTCTATGGGGTGGCATGCAGGACGAAAGCTACGAAAGGTAATCGACAACGTGCGTCGAGTGCTCGCTATCGAGTGGGTCACAGCCGCACGAGCGCTCGAGATGCGGGCCCCACTCGCACCCGCTCCCGTGACCGGTGCGATGATCGCGAGCCTTCGCAAGGAAATCTCGGGGCTTGGTCCCGATCGTTTCCTTGCCCCCGAGCTCGACGCTGCAGAGAAGCTCCTGCGAAACTATTGAGCACCTGGCTGTGAGCGCGCATTTTGCATCATGCGGATACTGACGCTACTCATTCCATCACACCGCAGGGCCCATCGAAGGTTGAGGGCGAAGCTAGATGTCTAAAACAGTGCCCCCTCATCCGCTAGAGCAGCGGGCTCCCTCACTAGCGATAGCTAGTCTGACTACACTGCTTTCATGCGCAAAATCGTGGGTCTCACCCGGTACACCGTTATTGTCCCCGCCATTGCCGCGATCCTCGGCGCTCTGCTGCTGATGGCGCAGGGATCTTTTGCCGTAGTGTTCGCCATCATCAACTCGATAGTGAGCCAAACCCCGCTCAAGGAGGTCATTGTCGACGTCTTGACCGCAGTGGATGCGATCTTGCTCGGCACAGTCTTGTTAGTGATCGGCTATGGACTCTACGAACTTTTTGTCGACACGGAAGTTGATGTTCCCCCCTGGCTTCAAATCCGAGATCTCGATGACCTAAAATCCAAATTGATTGGCGTTGTTGTCGCGATTATTGCTGTCGTCTTTGTCGGCGTGCTGGTGGACTCGAACCGGGCAGGGGATGTCCTCGCTTACGGCGCGGGTGCTGGCGCTCTCGTTCTGGGGCTCGGGGTGTTCGCGTGGGCAACGCGAAGGAAAACTGACCCCACTACCAAGAGCTAGACCTAGACCAACGAATCCAGCCACGCGGCGTGAAGGGTCGCAAAGCGACCCGTACCACTGCGCAGCTGGGCTGCGGGTCCATCCTCGACGATTTCTCCGGCGTCCATCACCAGGATGCGATCGGCGATCTCCACCGCGGAAAGCCGGTGGGCGATGATGATGGCCGTTCGATTGGCTACTAATGTTTTCAAACCGTGTTGCACCGGAGGCTCACTGGGGATATCCAATGATGCCGTCGCCTCATCAAGGATGAGAACGCTGGGGTAAGCGATAAAAGCCCTGGCAAATGACACCAACTGCCGTTGTCTGGCAGAAAGCCTGCCCCCTCGTTTATTGACATCGGTTTCATAACCCTCGGGCAACGCCGAGATGAACTTGTGTGCGCCAACGGCACGAGCTGCTTGTTGCACGTCTGCGAAACTGGCAGAGGGTTTTCCCAGTCGAATGTTTTCTTCAACGGACCACTGAACTAGGCCATAACATCAAGCTCCACGAGCAAGTATCGCGTGGGACGGCACCACATCTCTGAGGAGTGATCGGGTTGACCCAGAGAGTTACGAGTGAAGAGCGGATTCAGCAGGGCCAAATGTGATGTCAGTAAAGGTAACCTCGAGCCCCTCTCGAGATGGGCTTGCCGCGTAAGGACCGACCTGCCAGAACAATCCTTCCTGTAGAGGCGCGAGGCGGACCAATTCCCAGGGAGATACATCTGTTTTGGCCCTCACTGTCGCTGCCCCATTTTTTCTGCTGATTCGCAGGGTCACAGGTTGATCAACCCAGTGGGGGTGGGGGCCGGTTGACCAGTCAGAAAGTTCGCGTGTGACCACTGCGCCGACTCCCAACACACCATCGGCGTATTCAACACCGCACTTGATCCAGTTCGCCTCATCCCCCCACACCATAATGCCCGCCTGATCAAATTGTTGAGAAAAATCAGCGCGAAATGTGCACTCGATACTGGAGTCGTCGGGGAACTCCACCAGTCGGGCATGACCTGAATGGCGGGTGAAACCGTAGGAGGTTTTTCGCCAGAAATCGCTCCCATGATCAGTCACAATTTCGAGGGTGTTCGGCTTTTCTCGCCACACAGCCGGCTCGTTAAGCCAATTCTCCGCTTCCATCCCAGGTGTCACATGTCCTCCACGCCTGCCAGAGATTCAATTCCTTGAGAATAGCCGGTCGGGTAGTTCTGTGGGGCCGCAATACTCCCCCGAGGCTGTCACGCGCCTTCACCAAGCTACGAAGTTGTTCAATAACATCCACAGGGGGCGACCGTCGGTTTGAAGAAAAACGTAGGGCGGACGGGACTTGAACCCGTGACCGACGGATTATGAGTCCGCTGCTCTAACCAGCTGAGCTACCGCCCCGTGCTGCAGGACACCATCCCTGAGCACACCTAGCCTACCTTTTTACTGCAGCTGGTCAGCGTGATGGGTTTTCCCTGAAAAATCGGAGAATTCGGTATTTCATCGAGTCACGCTTAGGTAACAATCCCCATACCGGGGGCTATCTAGGCGTCGCACTGGGAGTAACTTGAGGGATGTACAACTCATCGGGGAGAGACACAATTTCTCCTTGCTAGAGGTGTGCTTCATTTACCTAAGGGGAAATATCAATGAAAAAATCTGTTGCACTCGTGGGCGCTCTTGCGGCCATGACTTTGGTCCTCAGCGCCTGTGCTGCTGATGACACCGAAACCGCAGCAACCACGACAACTGAAGAAACCACTGCCACGGAAACCGTTGCAGTTGCTGGTTCAGTTCTCGAGTCGGTTCAAGAAGCCGGCGTTGTTCGCTGTGGTACCCGTGACGCCCTCCCAGGCTTCGCAGTCCTCACTGAGGCCGGCGAGCACGAGGGTTTCGACTCTGACTTCTGCAAGGCTATTGCTGCAGCAGTTCTGGGTGACGCTACCGCCGTCGAAATGGTTGACCTGGAAACGGCTGACCGTTTCACTGCTTTGCAGAACGGTTCCATCGACGTCTTGGTACGTAACACCACCTGGACCGCTTCTCGTGATGGCGGAGAGGCCGCAACCTTCTTGCAGCCAAACTTCTATGACGGCCAGGGCATGATGGTTGCCGCTGGTAGCTATGCATCCGTGAA
>Ga0115557_1001638_pt1 | contig 15455 bp, 6 predicted proteins | sample COGITO_mtgs_1104_FD_87280 | JGI IMG/M metagenome (GOLD analysis project Ga0115557, IMG submission 87280) | Pelagic marine microbial communities from North Sea - COGITO_mtgs_110421 | ecosystem: Environmental > Aquatic > Marine > Epipelagic | place: Germany:Helgoland, sampling site Kabeltonne...
CTCGATTCCATCCTCCAATCCTTTCAGATAGAGGACGGAAAGACATCGCGTCGCCCACGGGCAGGCGTAGGAAACGATGAGTTTGTATCGGTTTTTTTCCGAAACCCCGATATCTGAAACAATGCGGTCTCGGAAACTGGATTCGTTCCGCGCGAACCTGCCTTTCCGGTCGACGGCGGCGACTGCCGTGTGTCGTTCTCCGTCGTTGGTCATGTTTGGTTGTGACGAACACGCCGCTCGAAAGTTTTCCAATTAATTTCAACGAACGCTTCTTCATTCTCTTTCGCGCGCGAAAGAGAGAACGAGTGACTACATACTTCTGCGAGCAAAACAACTTCACGCTGACGACGCGCGCTGCACTTCTGAGGAGGATGACGACGACAAAAACGACCAACACCATCACGGCCGCGCGGTATTGTTGTTCATGTTTTCTCAACGCGAACACCCAACATCTTCAACACGGGAACAACAGGAAACGAAGTAAAAGAGGACGACGAACACTCGCGTCGTTTACGTCGGATACCACGACGACGACGACTACGACGAATGCACCGTTGCGAATTGTAAGCTGGAACGTCAACGGATTACGCGGAACGATGAAAAAACACCCACACTTCGTGAAAGATTTATACGAGAAGACGAGATTTGACATCTTGTGCGTGCAAGAGACAAAGATGCAAGAAGGGAACGTAGGGGAAATGGTAGCGGTAATCGAGGACGACGAGGATGAAAATGATGATGATAAGGGACCAGGAGGCCTGCATCATAATCAAAACGATCAATTAGCGGCGTACTTTTCATGTTCAACAGCGAGGAAAGGGTACTCGGGCGTGGCCATGATCACTCGTCCAGATGTGAAGTTTACGTCAAAACCGCGCGAAGGGTTTCACCAACGCGCGTTAGACGAGGCGGATTTCGAAAAGACGGAGGAAAACTTGGAGGCGTTTCATTTGTTCAATCGAGAAGGGCGGGTGATGACGTGCGAGCTCGAGAAAGCGGTGATTATAAACACGTACGTTCCGAACAGCGGCGAAGGGTTGAAACGGTTGAGGGAAAGAATCGAGGTTTGGGAGCCGGCGATGAAAGCGCACGTCTCGTGTTTGAGGGAAGATATGATGAAAGAAGAAGAAGAGAAAGCGATCGTTTGGGTGGGGGATTTCAACGTCGCGCACGAGAAGCGCGATTTATGGGGAAATTGGACGCAAAACGAAACGAGCGCCGGGTTCACGCCGGAGGAACGCCTCGCGTTTTCAAACCAACTCAAAGACTTACGTTTAACCGACTCGTTCCGATATCGACACCCAACCGCGGACGACAAGTTCACGTATTGGTCATACAGAGCCAAAAGCCGAGAGCGAAATCGCGGCTGGCGCATTGATTACGCCTTGGTCAGCGACACTATGAAAGAAAATATCAAAGACGCGTTCATCGTCTCCGACTTTCTCGGAAGCGACCATTGTCCGTTAGGCGTTGAACTTCGCGTGTGATGATGAAAATTGACGACGCGCGTTCAATAGTATTCAATCGTCTGTGTCATCATCCCGTCTTCGTCGTTCGTTCGTTCGTTAAAAGAGAGTTTCGCTCGAAAGCGATATAACGAGATGATACAGACTTAGCGTTATTATTTTGTATAGACTTATTTCATGCGTAGCCTTCTTCGCGTAGAATACACGCAGTAGTCCTCCTTTACGCAAATTTGAATTTTCCTCACTTTTGTCTGTCGTTGAAACTCCTTAAAAACGCTCTCGTTTGTCTTCTTTTCTTTCTCGCTCTTCCTTTAAGAGAGCTACGAGGACGACCAAGAAGCGATGAGAAGCGATGATGACAACGGAAAGGACACCAACGCGTCGTTTTTGTCGGGAGAGACTTTGAAAACATCGACGACGACGACGCGGAGAGATGCGTTTTTACATCGTCGGAACAAAGAGCTGTTTGTTGTTGAATGCGCGCGACGTTTTGTGAACAACGCGAAATCGACGAGTCGTGCGAACAAAGATTCTACAAAAGACGACGACGATGCAAAGGTATCATCCATTTCGTCGTCGTCTCGAGGAGGCGGAGATGATGGCGACGACGACGATATCTTCTTCTTCGACGCGATGTATAGTTCTGTGCACGAATCGGTGCAAAGATTGCTCGAGAGCGAGACGAGAGTGCAAAGTTTGCGAAGGAAACATCATCAGAGCGCGAGTAGCAGCAGCAACGACGATACCAGCTTCAGCGGTGCGGCGTTCGCGTTGGAAACGACGACGCCACCTGTGAAAAAGAGAGGCGATGGGAAAAGGAGCATGCTTCCGCAAATCGACGACTGCGCGCAGTTTCCGAGCTTGAGTTCGTCGCCGGTTGTCGCGACGACGCCGTTGGCGAAGAAATTGGGCGGGATGAGTTTGAATGGCAGCAGTAATAACAACATAAACGGAGCGTTGCCGTCGCCGAGGAGAGTGACGCCGTCGCCCGTATCGAATGGTGGTCCCGGAAGTGTGGAACGAGCGGTTTCACCGCCGGTAGTTTCGCCTTCTTCTTCGCAACAGCAACAGCAACAACTTCCGAGGAGTCAAAGCGGCGGCGTCGTAGGTGCACCGAGACGGATTCAACCGTCTCTGCTCTCTGGTTCATCAAATTCGAGTAATAGCAATACTTTCACGAATAAACAGCTGTCGCCGGTGCAGCAGCAGCAGCAGCAACATCAACAACAACATCAACAGAAGCGGATTCAACCAACCGCTGCAAAAAGCAACAACAACAACAACATTAACAACGAAGCGTCAGTCGAAACTCCTGAATATATCTTGGACTTGGCAAAAGCGTACGCGTTTGCGCTCGAGTGGTTCCATAACGGTGATATTGAAAAGTCCATCGTAGATGTTCTCAAAATGCTCTCGATTTCTCCGGATGCGTTTCCGTTTGGCGTTAGTCCGGGCAAGGAAGCAGAAGAAGAGTTTGAAATTTTCCCATCCGGCGTGTTCGTTCGTAAATTTGCCGCGCTCGTTTTAGCCAACGCCGGGACGCTTCCGTTTTCTCTCGGTCCAACAGCACTGGAGGCATTATCTGAATCTGAAGCGGTAAAAGCGCACGCGCCAATGTTGGCGCAAGAGTGCGCAAACTTTCTCTCCGCGCTCGCAGCGTCTGCAACAACCGTAACAAAAATATACGACGACGCGACACCTTCGGCTTCATCGCGAAAAAGAAACAACAAACGCGGAGAAACAGATAATGGCAGAGGGGGAGCCGTCGGTACACGCGCAGATGTAAGTTCGGTTCGTAATCCAAGCAATAAATTTGGATTAGTGTCCAGAGCGAACGCGCACGCTCGCGAGAAATGGCGCGACCAACTCGTCGCTTTGCTCTCCCCGGATGCCAAATTCAACGCGTCTTCGTTCATGGCATCGACTGGTGCAACTGGCGCGCCGCCGTCTAAATATTATCACCAGAACGCCGCGAACGCGTTCGCGAGAAAGTGCAGAGAAGTTTTCGATTCGGCAAAATCTAAAGAAGACGCCAGATGGCTCGCGGATGTTTTCGTACGAAAAATGTTGAAAAGTGCCGGCGAAGGCGAAACTGAGGAAGATATCGGAGCCGCAGTGTCGGCGGCGAAACTATCGGCGTTGCGAGAGCGTTTGATGGGTGGAGGTGGAGTCAGTACTAGTGCTGGCGCGCAACATCAAAATCCTCAACGTCATAACAACACGCACGCGAATGGAAGAAGTAGTAGTAGTTTAGGTAGAGGTAGTAATAGTATTTTAGGCGGAGGTAGAGGAGTCCATCAAGGAAGAGGAGGAGGAGGAGCGGGTGGAAGAGGTGGAGGAAGAGGGAATCATCACGTTGCACCGACACCACTCGCTTTGCATCAGCAACAAAGTAACGAAACATCCTCATCGACGACGACGACGACGACGACTACGCAAGAATCATCGTTCGCGGCAATGTTTCAGCCAGCTTTTCGACCGTACGTGTGCGTATTGGAAACGGCAGATTCCGCTCGTTTCTCCGCCGCGGTGTCTCGGTCACTCGCGGATGCGCTCAAAGCGCTCGATAACAATTACGCCGCGTCCGTGCGTAAAGGCAAAGGAGAAGATGGAGTGAGCGAAGGAGGTGAAGAAGTGGACGATATTTTGCGTTCGTTCGGGGTGAACCCGAAAGATTTCACCGCTCGCGCTCTCGCGGCAAAGTGTTGCGGCAAATTTCTTGGTCTTTTACGATTTTGCTTAGACGGTTACTCTTCGATCGTCGCTTTCGACGGATTACCTACAATAGAACTTTGCGTGGAGAGCTTGCGCATTGCAACTGCCGAAAACGAGCTCATGCTCACTCTCCCGTGGGTATCGGAGTATGTGAAATTCACGCCGTGGGAAGACACGGAAGAAGCGACTTTAGTGTTTTCTTCGAAAGGCTTCGTCGATTTAACGTCCTGGTTCCGTTCGGCTTCGAAAAGTGCAAAGCTGTGCATAGTTAATACTAGTAATGGAAGTAATGGTGCAACTGGTTCTGCGCCATCTCGGTCTCTTCGATCTGTCGAGGACGTTTCATTGATATCGGCGGTGAGCGTTCGCATGATTCGACATCTCGTTCGAGAAACGCTCCATTTCAAGGCGCCAACGACGACTGCGAAGTCGTTGGAGTACGCAAAGTTAGCTTCAACGTCGCAGTCGCATCCCGCGGGACCCGTGCCGAAAGCATTCCTCGCAAACGCTTTCGACAAAGTAAAAATTTCAGTGGAAGAGAATGACGTGCTCGCGGAGTGGGGGTCTAATTCCGCAGCGGGCGGACATGATTTTACGCCAAACGTCATCGACGATTCCTTGTTGCAAAAATTGATTGGCGTTGACGTCGAGAGATGCATCACGGCGTTGCGAAACGACGACGCGATATCAAATCGATGGAGCCAGGAAGAAATCGAATCCATTGAGAGTCAAATTAGTACGCATCAAGCGGCGGCAATTTTACCGTCGAAGCAAGAACAAGTACGCAAAGGAGAAGACGAAGGAGACCGACACCGGGTCGTTCCAGTTCCCGTTCGAAAGATTGCGCCCGTCTCGGCGACTGCACTTTCGTCTACTTCGCCTCCTACGAAGATTACATCCACAAAAATGGCGGCGCTCGAAACGAGTCCATCGTTGCCGTCCGTACCGTCCTCGTCGACGGCGAATCCAACTCGAAGTTTACAACGCGCGTTTCTCGCGGCGAATCCTCGACACAAAAATATCGTCGACTTTACCGTCGACGCCGCGGTATTAGCTTCGGTGGACCACGCGGTCAGACACGAAATACCAAACGCGTTGAAGTGCGTCTCGGAGACGCTCGATAACGCGTGCAGACTAGCTGCGACTGTTTCCGCGGCTGAACAGAAAAGATTATTTATGAATACGAATACGGAGCACATTACGCAGAAGAAGAAAATGGCCAAACCAACGCTGGAAGATGCGTGGAGTTCGGCATTTGAGACTGCAATTGAACGCGCGACGATGTTAGCTCTTCGAGAAATTGGAGGCGTCATCGAGAAAAGAGCTGCGGACGATGCGGCGAAAAGAGCCGGCGCGGCTGCAGCCGCGTTGTTACGCGAACCCTCGGACGACGACGACGGCGACGACAAGAATGATGGCAAGATGAAAAAGAAGTCGAGAGCGCCTCTGTCTCCGGAAGCCTCTGCATCTGCAGCTGTCGCCAGAGATGCTGCCAGACAATCCGCCACGGAACGCTCTAGGTTATCGGCACCGTTCGAGCTTCGCAAAGCCATCGTTGATGAGGCGTCGCGAAAATTGCGCGTGGCGCTGAAAAATCTCTCGAGCGACGAACGAGGAGAAGACGGGGAAGACGAGGAGGAAGAAGAAAACAATTCGGTCGTTCAAAGAGAGAGGAAGAACACCAACCCCCCATCGGCGATGATTATCAGTACTAATGAAAAGGAGACATGCGACGAAAACGACGAAAACGACGAAAACTTAGTCGCCGACGTCCAATCAGCGGCTTTGAGCGCCATCGCGAGAGCTTTATCCGAAGCGCAAGGTTGGGCGCCAGGATCACTCTTGGCAGTATCGCGAGAACTTGCAAACGCTCGAAACCCAGGCGACGAAGTAGGTGCCAAAGAACTCGCGAGGATGTGCGAGAACTGTTCGAATTCAATTCGTTCCGTGTTGGCGTTGGATGAGAGTTGGAGAGACGCGCTATTCGCGTCGCAGCAGCAACAAAAGCAAAACGCGGCAGCAGTCTTGTCTTCGTCGTCCGCTATGTCGCCATCAGACGCGGCACTCGGGCCGAACGCCTTATCGACTGCTGCGGCACTGCTCGCAAAACCGTCCGATGCGCCCGGAAAAGCGTTCAAGAAGAACGCAGAAGCTGGTCGACCGAGAGACACGTTGGCGAGAGCCTTGTGCGCGCTCGCTCGCGCTTCCATGGCGCTCTTCTTAGCGCCTCCGCAACCGGCGCTGATTAAGCCCGACCGACACGGTGGCGTCTCTCTTTCGAGCGCGTTAGTTTCTTCTGCGGCTGCGAGCAGTGGTGCAGATAACAACAGCTCGAACAGTAACGCCGCATCGGGTGGTAACACGGACGGTACGAAGCAAAATATCGGGTGGGGCGTCTCTCGCGACGGCGTGTGCGAATCCGTTCGTTTGGCCGTCTTGAACGCCTTCGCGCTGGCGTCTCCGATTTTGGAAACTTTGGACGCCTTCGCTCCACCCGACGCGATTAGCGTCTGGAACGAAGTCTGCGGCGAACTCCTCTTCCCGAAGAACTGGATTCCAGTCTTGAGAGTGTTCCCGCATTCGCCATTCGCGCAACTTCGAATCGAAACCATCGTCTGCGACGTGTTCGCTTCGGTTCCCGACGGCAAAGCCGCGACGCTCCGTTTAAAAAAGTTTCTCGAGACGCAGTTTGCTTTCTCTTCCAGCGAAGCGCCGCTTTCGGCACCTAATAAAACGACAATCAACGCCATGGGCACCTCCCTCCTCCTCCGCTTCCTCGTCAAACTTCTCGACGCTCGAATCGAACGATACCGAGAGGAAGAAGACAAAGAAGAAGAAGACAAAGAAGAAGAAGACAAAGAAGAAGAAGAAAAAAAGGCATCCTTCTCGAGAAAAAGGGACAAACTTCGACGACTCGAAGACGAACTGAAAGGTTGGGAGAAAATTCTCCCTTCGGCGCGCTTCGTCTCTCGAGACGGCCCGAACGCTCGCGCGCCTCATTTCGCGAGTAAGATCGAACGAAGGATTTTCGAGTTTTCGAAAATTATTCTTTCTTTGAAAGAGTGAGTCCTCCTCTTCTCCTTCTTCTCTGATGAAACCATCATTGTCATCGTCATCATCCTCAGCATCCTCTTTTGTCGATGAAAATGTTCATTGAAATAAAAATGTGAGTAAAGGAGAAAAATCGCCTCAAAAAGGTGACGTGTCATATCTACTAACTAATCTTTACCACAAATATGTTTACCACGACTACTACTTCGACCACACCAATCACCACGCAAAAGAGGACGACTCGTGAGCGAAACAATCGCGCTGTCGTCGTGACGAAATCGTTTTGGAAGAAAGAAGCGCCGCCTCCTCCGCCTCCGCCTCCGGCAAAGAAGAAAGGATTGTTTGGGAATTTCCAAAAGCCATCGGGTGATGTTTCCCCGGCTCAAGGAAAGACGAACACCGTGAAAGACGTGGAATACGCGTACGAAGAGACCAAGACGGAAGCGTACGCGAGAATCCGGAAACAACGAGCTTTGAAAAAAGCCGAGTTCGAAGCGCGCGAGAAAGGCGGCTTCTCGCAAGCGCTGTTTAAAGTCACCAGAGCGTTAGATTTCCAAGAAGATATCGCAGCTGACAGAGGCTTGTTGAGCGCGGCCAAGAGGATGAGGAAAGGCGAGTCGATGTCGACGGAGCAATACGGCGCGTTACGCAGGAAGGTTGGAGGGACGAAAGGAGGGTTTTTTGGGGAGTCCGTGGACGTGAAAGGTGAATATACCGATAGCGGGTGGACGAAGCGAGACGAGGACACGACGACGAGCGAGGTTGCGTACGCGCCTTTGCTCGGATTAGTTCTCGCGGGCGTCGTGGCGACGCTCGTTTTGGTCGTGCAACAAGTGCCGTAGTAGGATGATGATGATGATACTTTTCGTAGTGTTGTTGCGTGCTATTTATATCTGTACTAGTACTATCTATCTATCTATCTTTCTAAATTCATCTCTTAAAGTAGTGCTTTTTATATTCGTCCGAGTTGTACCAGTTCGCGACGCTGGCAACACCCTCTTCCAAAGAAATTTTGGCCTCGAAATCGAGAAGATCCTTCGCTTTGGTCACATCCGCGAACGTTCCGCCGACGTCGCCGGGTCTTCTCGGTTCGACGATGATTTTGATATCGTCGTCTGATTCAGACGATGTTTTCGACGATGCTTTAAGCTCCTCAGATGCGGCTTTTTGCACCGAACTCACGAGCCGTCTTAAAGTCACCGCTTCGCCTCTCGAAACGTTGACCGTTTCGCACGTCGACCCGTTTTCCCTCCACAGCGCTTTCTCGATCCCCGAACACACATCTGATACGTGACAGTAATCTCTCCAACTCTCGTCACCGTCGCCAAACATCGTCAGTTTCTTTTCGCGATTTTCATCGTCTAACAACGTTTGCATGAAGCGAGTAATCGCCATATCCGGTCGTCCGTAATTCCCAAAACAGGTGAATATTCTCGTTATCGTTATTTTCCTCTCAATCTCCGTAAACGCTCGCGCGTAACTCCTCACCACCGCCTCGGCTGCAATTTTTGAGAGCGCGTACGGACTTTGCGGCATAGACTTCCCGTCGTCGCCCATGATCCCTTCATCTTCTCTCGATGGTTTTTTTCTCTCAAAATTATCCCCATACGTCGCGCCACTACTCAAGAACACAAAGTTCGCTTCAGAGCGCTTCGCGAGTTCAATCATAATCGCCGTCGTTTCAACGTTCGCTCGAAACGCCAGGGAAGGGTCCTCGAGCGTATCTTTCACGCCCGAATACGCCGCGCAATGGATAATGCCATCGATCGTTTTACATACGTTTGAATCATCCTCTGCATCAAAATCATTGTCCTTTGTCTTCTTCATCTTTCGCAACTCTCTTTCAATCATCGAAAGCTCAATTCCGAGCGAGATATCTCGATCGATGAATACAAACCTTCTCTTCCCAATGTGCACCAATCGATTCAAATTCGCTCTCTTATCTTCCTTTTTGTACGGACCTTTCTCCACGTCCAGAACGTCGATGCCAATAATAATCACGTTTTCGTGCACATCATCATCCTGGCTTCTGTTATTTCTTCTTTCGAGCAGATGAGAGACGAGATTGGACCCGATGAATCCTAAACATCCCGTTACCACAACAACTGTTTCCCCGAAATTCCTCTGCCCGGTCTCTTTCTCATCCTCGGAAGCAGCAAAAGCAAAAGCACTGAAGCGAGGACATCGTTCGCGTCTTTTTCTTTCCCCACGCGCGGAGGAGCGCTGAGTATCACCGCCGAAACGCAAAACACCCGGACTCAAAGGAATGCATTTGGAATGCATTTTAGGGGAAAAATTCGTCACTTCCCCTACTTTGCGCTTAATGTTATGAAGAGAATGACGACCAGAAATGGAAGACAAAGAAGGTATTTCTCGGTGATGGTGGTGCTCGTGGTGACGTGCCTTCTCTGTCGCGGAGAGTTGCTTCGAAACGAGGAGGAAAAGGAGGAGGAAAAGGTGGTAAACATCATCGGCGCGAAATCGTCGGCAACTCGTCGTTCCTTACTCGCGAGCAGCGCTTTGATGACATCCGGGAACGGAATACACGACACGAATACCACGCGTTTTCCTTCGACCAAAAGAGTAAAACGAAGGCGGATGAGAGAATACGAAAACGACGACAACTACCGATGGGGCCCTGTCGCGAGAGAGCGCGATGATGAGAGAGATAAAGAAGGGAAATTGGAAGCTTTGAGGGAAGATATTCGCCTGGAGACGAAGAAGTTGGAAATCGCTCTGAAAGAAGAGCGAATACTGTTTTCCTCAAATGATGAAGAAGCGTGGAGAAAACAAAAGGAAACGAACCAACGAGATGAACAAGAAGTGCAAGAACATGGAGGAGGTATTGAAAAGTGGCCACTTTTGAAACAACACGAGGAAATGTTCGAGAGGTTCTGCGGCGGCGAGGGAAGCGAGAGCGGCGCTGGATCGATGCGAGAGGCGATGGGAAAGTTACGGAAACAGGCGGAGTCGTACGACGAATCAGATTCAAACGGGAACTTGGTGATATTTGAGGCGTATAATCCGTTCTGGAACGGGTTTGGGAATAACATGAGGCGATGGTTGAACTTATTTGTGGTGGCGTCCAGATTTGACTCGTTCGCTTCGTATTTCGATTTCGGCGCGTGCGGGATGGAGGAGTACGGGAGAAACGCGGAGAACGACGGCGTCGAAGGGAAAACGTTTTATCGACGCGGGAAAGATGGGCAATCTGCGTGTCAGTTTGACCCCGGGATGTTTTTCAAAGGCGACGGTTTCGATTGGCAGTGGACGCCGAAACGGGCGAATGAAAATCCAGAACGGTTAAGTCTGGCGAGCGTGACGAGAAACGCGACGATTTTGTGCGAAGAAGACGTGAGCGACGACGTGAGAGATTGTAAATTGTACGACGATAAGGATTTGGACCATCGACGAAGACTTTACGACAACGGTGACGACGCAACGTATGTGGTGAAACCGTTGGCGAGTTCTGGTCGAATGTCGAGAGAAGAGATTGATCGAGCGGAAGGCGCCGAGGCAAAAATTAAAGCCGCCAACGCCGATTGGCTCAGAGAGTGGTTCAAAGAGGAAGTCGCACGCGACGTGGATCGAAAAGGAGTTCGGGTGAAACTCACCATACACGACGTGTTTGTCATGCAACGCGAAGGAGAAGTACTTTTTAACGTCTATGGCATCGACGGGGACGAGCCTCCGCCAGATTTAGGCGACCCGGAGTTGCCGAAAGCGTGCTACAATCGACATTTTTTCCGGCCTCGAGAACACGTAAAAGAGGCGATCGAGGAGGTGTTTGAGAAATCTTCTTCAAACGGCGGCGGGGACATGAAAAAGTGGCGCTCGTGCGCGGCGATTCATTTAAGGACTGGGTTTGCCGATCACCAAGCGCAATGGGTGGCAAAGTATCGTATGCTCTCTGAAAACAAACGCAAGGAGTTGGAGGCAAAGTACCCGTGTCGTTCGACCGCCGGCGGGAGCGAGAGAACCGCCGAGCGATTCGTGGACGCTTTGGACGAAACCTTTCGCAAGTGCGAACCGGATTACTCAAACGAACGAATATGCACGCTGTGGCACCAGAAAAATGAAATCACGAAGCACGTGAATTTGGATATTGAAAACGAGAGCAACGTATTGAACGGGCGGCTGAAAACGTTCGATGTCGTTCAGGATTGTTGCGGCAGTTCCTTTCGCGAGCCGGACGTTGCGGACGCGATGGAACGTTGCGGATTTGTTCCGGAAGGGATGTATCCAGAGTTGGAAGTGAAGAAGAAAAATGATGATTTTTCGTCAACCAGTCCAGTGAGAGCAGCGCTTACCTGCGCGTTGCGCGCGTCCAAATTTCACTTAGAGTCTCTCGTCGAGGAGGACAACGACAATTCAGACGACGACGATTCAGACGACGAAGCGTTTGGCGTCTTCCTTTTAGGGGATTCGCCAACCTTCATCAAAGCCGTTCCAAAATTACCAAACATCGGTAAATATTTCGCGCATCAACAAGATCCAGACACAGTTGGCGTCACCATGGGAGATAGCGATTGTTCTGGAACCTCCTGCGTCGTTCGAAAAAAGGGCGAGAAACATTTGAGTTGGATGCGTTCCGTCGTCGACGCCTACGTCGCGAGTTTATGCGAGGTGACCGTACAGCTTCCCGGGAGTAGTTTTGCCAACGGCGCTATTCACCAACTTCGCGCGCCTGGAAGGAACCGAACGTCGTCGGCTTTTCTGTGGAGTGGCGAAGTCGTCTTGGGACAGCACTTAGCGACCCGAGACGAAACGACGAACGAGATTGCGAGAGAGACAAAAATCGGGTACGACGGGAACCTCGAAAATTACGTCGCGCTCGGCGCCGCGCATTGTAAAACAATAGATTGAGATTTAGAGAACTAATGAAAGTAGAGGTCAAATAGAAACATAACATAGCGTAAAAGTTAGATATATAATCATACAGATAGCAACAACAACATAAAAAAAAACCTTCCTCCTAATCGATTGATTCCAAATCGCGATACGCAAACTCCCCCGCATTCTCTTCGTCCAACTCCTCGTCCTCGATTCTTCGATCCGGCAGACGCCCGATGGTAAAATCGTGCACCATCCTTTTCGGCGGACGTTTCGTGCTTTTCACCATGTACATCTTCGCGTCGTCGTTTTCTTTACCTTTTCGACGAACGGCAACTAAAGGCATATCCATGGCTCGTTCCGCGAGAGATGATGGAGTCATCGCCAGCGGATTCGCTTCGTCTTCGTCGTCGTCTAAAACGAACGTTTTCAACGCCTCTTCCAATTTCAATCGGTCTTCCTCTCCGTCTTTGCTTCCCCCTCCTTTCTCGTCTAAAAAATACCTCGCGTTCTCCGGGTACGTCAAATACTTCTCCCCTTTCATCGTTTTCCCTCGCCTGTCTAACTCTTTAATGCGTTTCTGGACGTCTTTACCTCCGATTAAATCCGCGACTTGGTCTCCGCAATCGATTTCGGCGTAAATTTTCGCCAAAGCGTGTTCGATGTCCTCCAACTCCCTTATGTGTTTATTCCGTTCGGAAACTTCGGTTTTATACCCGTGGTGTTTCGACGAAGACGTGGACGCGTACTCCTCGTAATCGACTTGCAAGTGCGCGTACATCTTGGTCGTTTACGTCGTCGGTCAAAGTGATCAGAGAATTGGAGTTTCTTTTTGTGGCATTTTGAAAAAAAAGCGTTTTCGTATTTATTAGTACAAATTATACAATGTACATACTACGCGTAAGAAGAGTAATCTTTAATCTCTCTCTCTCTCTAATTTCCTCTCTACTTCCGCGACTGTTTCTACGATCCGTCTGGCTTTCAGTTCAACTTCCCCCCACTCTTCGAGCGGGTCGCTCAAACGCGTGATGGCGCCGCCGGCGCCGATTTTCATTTCGCCGTCTTTATACGTGACCGAACGAATGACCACGTTCGCGTCGAAGGCTTTGTTGCGACAGGACCAAAAGCCGACGCTCCCGGAGTACATCTCGCGGGGTTGTTCGTTTTCGAGTTCGTGTATGATTTGCGTGGTTCTGTATTTCGGCGCGCCAGTCATGGAGCCGGGAGGAAAGGCGAACTGAAACGCGCGAATGGGCGAAATCCTTTTGTCGTTGTCGTCGGCGTTGCCGTCTGCATGATTTTCACCAGAGGACGTCGACGGTAACGTCCCGACCACCGTCGAGACGAGTTGGTGTACCGTTCGATAACTCTCAATCTTTAACAAACCCGGTACTTTCACCGTGCCCACCTCACACGCCAAGGACAAATCGTTTCGCAAGAGATCCACAATCATCAAATTTTCCGCGTTGTCCTTCACGGACGTTTGTAAATCGCGCGCAGCTTTGACGTCTTCTGCACACCCGAGCGGTTCCACGCGCGCGATGGTTCCTTTAATAGGTTTCGCTTCCAATTTGCCATTTTGGTCGCACCGTAAAAATCGTTCGGGCGAGGCGCAGCACACGTACATGTCCGAAAAATGCGCCTTCTCTTCGCCCGCGCCGTTTGAAAAGTCAAAAAAAGCCGCATACGGCGCTGGATTGCGTTCGCGCAAAGCGTAATACAACTCTCGATACAGGTGACGGGTTTGTTTGTATGCACCCACATCTCTGCGCGTTAACGCATTCGTCAGACAAACTTCGTACGTGTGTCCGTCTAAAATGCGTTCTTGCGACGTTTTAATTTTCTCCATGTACTCCTCTTTATCGTCGCGCCATTTGAATCCAATAGACTCTGCTAACTGCGTGCAGTTTTGAGTCACCACCGTCTTTTTCGGCATCTCGTCGGCGACGTGTTTCACTTTATTCAGAAGGCTCCGATTAATATCTAGAGTTGTGGTCGCGAGCCATTCCAACGCCTCGAAGAGATCCTCCGTTTCCGGTCCATCTTCGGTGAGCGTCATCGCGTACACCATCTTCTTCTCGTGGTCGACGACAACCGCTTGGTCTACGAAATATAACGCCGCTTTCACCATAGTATCACTATTACTCGACGATTCGTTTGCAAAGAAAATGGGCGAATCGCACTCCTCGCGCGTTTCGTACGACAGCGAACCAACGAAGCCGCACGCGAAAAGCAACGCCTCTGGTAGCCCTTTCACGCTTTCCCCATCCTTCACCGCGTTCACCTCGTCCACGATGCACGTGGCAAAATTCTCTTCGGAGACGTTAAATCTCTTCAACTCTTCGTCCATGTATTCTAGAATGCTGCCGTTTCCTCCGTGATGATAACTTTTCACGATTTCGTCTTGGTTATTCATGACGACCAGTTTGCCGTTCATTCGCGCTTCTACGCGTCGCCACAGAGGACCACCTTGGCACCCCATGACACTAAATCGCCCTCGCGGCGTGTCGTTGTCGCCGTTGCTGTCGTTAGTACCACTACTACCGTCTGCGGTAGCAGAATCCAGCCAAAATGCATTTTTCTTATCGCTAAATAACGTCCTGAACACATCTTCAGAGCGCGTGGGCGAATCGAGAAGCGAAACTTCCCGGGCGTGTAATCTGTACGCGCTTTTCTTCTGTTTCTTGTTACTACTTTTGTTGCTACTCTTCTTATCCTGTGTCTCCCTCGAAGCGTTTACGAGCTTCATCAAGACAGTCTTCCGTTCCTCGCTTATTGTTGTTGTTGTTTCATTCCCTTCTTCTTCCTCTTCCATCTCGCCTCTCTTCTCTTTCCAATAGGCGTCCGCGATGTCCATGAAATTCTTCACGATTGTTTTCCCGTGCGGCTCGGTACAAATAGACTCCGGGTGAAACTGAACGCCGTATTGCGGATACACCTTATGCCTCAGCGCCATCACCGTCCCTCCTTCCTCTCCTCCTCCTCCTCCTCCTCCGTTTTCTTTCTCGCTCTCGACGACATCCGCCCACGCCAACGCCACGAGCTCTTCTTCTCCTCTCACTTCCTTCTCCGCCTCCTTCCTTTTCCCAGGGAACAACGCCTCGAGCGAGTGATACCTCGTCGCATTGAATACCCTCGGCACGCCCTTAAACAACAACCCTCCTCGACGACTTTCTTCTTTGTCTTCTTCTTCTTTAACTGTCACCTCGGACACTTCCCCGTGCTTTGGATGTCTCGCGCGGACGACATCCCACCCGTATCGAAACGCGATCGCTTGGAACCCAAAGCAGACGCCAAATATTGGCACTCCTCGAACGAGTTCGTCTTTTGCATTTAACAACGCATCCACGACGCCCGAATCGCAAATGCCGCTCGACGGCGTCCCCGGCC
>Ga0115557_1001648_pt1 | contig 15379 bp, 12 predicted proteins | sample COGITO_mtgs_1104_FD_87280 | JGI IMG/M metagenome (GOLD analysis project Ga0115557, IMG submission 87280) | Pelagic marine microbial communities from North Sea - COGITO_mtgs_110421 | ecosystem: Environmental > Aquatic > Marine > Epipelagic | place: Germany:Helgoland, sampling site Kabeltonne...
AAAGCCGAAGCCCGCGAGGTCGTTGAAGAGATCAAGCCCGACACCGAAGTAGTCCTCGAAGAGGAAACGTCAGAGCCGGTCAATGAACTCGGTGAAGAAGAGGCAGCGGCTGAAGAAACCCCTGCAGCAGAAGCAGAGTCCAAGGAGTAACTCCTGAACTCGCAACACGATATTGATCAGCCCGTTCCCGGTCTTCCAGGGGACGGGCTGATTCGTCTGCGTGCATATATTTCCTATGACGGTTCGGGCTTTCACGGTTGGGGCGCCCAAGCTGATGCCCGCTCTGTTCAAGGTGAGTTTGAGAACATTATTGGCGCATTGATCCATGAACTTGAGTTGCCAACAATTGTTGCCGGCCGCACGGATGCTGGAGTGCACGCGAAAGCGCAAGTGATCCACTTTGATCTGCGCAGCGATCACCCCGAGCTTGGAAAACTCACCGCCGAACGCATGAACAAGGCTCTCCCCGGTGACATGCGAATTCTGAGAATCGAAGAAGCACCAATTGGTTTTGACGCTCGCTTCTCTGCGCTGTGGCGCGAATACAGTTACACAATTTCCGATGACCCAACAGGGCCGGCGCCATTGCGCCGACACGAAGTACTCCACTGGCCGGTGCCATTAGATGTGGACCGGCTCAATGAAGCAAGCCAATGCTTAATCGGGGTCCATGACTTCTTTGCATTTTGCAAAGAGAAACCACGCGCCACCACGATTCGGGAACTACAAAAACTGCAGTGGCACCGCAATCACGAAAACAATGTTGTCATGACAATCCGCGCCGACGCATTCTGTTACTCGATGGTCCGCACAATTGTCGGAGCACTGCTCCCAATCGGTGACGGTCGCAAACCAATCACCTGGACCCAACACCTACTGGACCAAAAGGACAAGCTCTCCCACATTCAAACTATGGAGGCCTACCCACTCACCCTGGAAGAAGTGGGCTACCCAAGTGATGAAGAGCTGCACGCACGCCAAGGTGAAACCAGGGCCAGGCGCGGGATGGACCGGAACCAAGGATCTTAGAACACGGATGATTCATTGGCTATTGCGCAAATGAGTGAGCCGAAGAGAAAATTTTTTGTCGGCACTGCCCTGAATGCGGGTTTAGCTCAGAATTGCGAATTTCGGGGGCGACCTTGGATGATGATTAAAGGTCACGCACATAGATTCAGTATTTGCACCGAGCAAACACTGCCTCAGGGCAATTCTTCGACCCTCTGAAATCAATTCTACTTTTGCCTCTAACATCATCCCAACGGGTGTTGGTCAAAACGTTCCTTGTCATATTATTTTTACCAACAAAATGTGCGAAAGAAAAGTTTGCTGTGCGAAAGTCAGAATCCGAGAATTGCACAGTATTCAGAGTCGCACCTATCCATTTTGAGCCGTAAAATTGTGTGTCATTTACTACAACTTCCTCTAAAAATGCATCAGTGAAGTTTGCTTTATAAAAACTGCGAGCCTGCAAATCCGTTTTACAACCAAACCTGTCCCCTTTTTTTATTTGGGAATCCGACAGATTCGCTTTCCCGAGATACGCGTTGTTAAAGTTGGTTCCGGTGAGAGGCCCGGCGCACCTACGGCTTGTTTCCCACGGCTCCCTTGAAATCACTGCCTTTAACTTTTGCGCCCTCCCATGACGCACCTCGCAACTTCGTTGCCCGCATATCTGTATTCAAGATAGACGCGCCTTCGAACTCACTCTTGTAGAAGTTGGACGAACTGAAATCACCCATATACACGTACGCCTCTGTCCACTTACTTCGCAAGAATGAGGTACCAGTCGCTTTCGGATTCCTGAGCCGCACTCGAGAGAAGTTCGCACCCGCCAGAGACCGCGCACCGAGTTTTGTTTTTATGCCCTGCGCGTCAGAGAAATCAGCGCCCTTCATATATGCATCCGTGAAGTTCGCGCCAGACAGGTTCGCGCCAGACAGGTTCGCATTCTTCATGTAGGCACCCGTAAAGTCCATATTGGCAAGGTTTGCTCCGTTGAGGTTCACATCCTTGAGGTTGTCTCCCGCGCATGATGTTCCTGGACGAATGAAACAGGACTTGAACACCGGGATGACATAGTCATTATTGCGCGAGAGAAACAACGGACTGCTGACGGAATTGAATCGCTGCTCGCTCGGTCCCCTGGCCCTCAGGGAGTCCCAGGTGGCGCTGAGTTGGTTGCCTCCAGCGTCACTCCATTGAACACCGAGCAGCGAGTAGTCCGAGGCCGTGTATTGGTACCAGAAGGTAGCCGTGATTCCCAACAGCCGGGAGTCTGCGTAGGTGAAATCCATGAGTTCATTGCCATATCCGGTCGACCAATCAACTCCCGGGCGAATCCCCGGACCCTTGAGCCCGTAGTTCACCTCCGTGTCGTAGATTCCAATGCTCAGAGCCGGCGAATCCGGGCCGAGCGCGTCCACCAGGGCGTTTTGCCACGAGATAATGTCATCAGCTCGTTGGGTCGCTGCCATGCGCGGGAAATTTTGACCCGTATCGAAATCGCGACCCGCGTCTCCATTCGGGTAGGAATGAATGGTCCACGTGTCGAACGGGGTCGACCCACTGCTCGCCACCTCGCCGGCGAAAGCGGAAGTGAAGCGCGCTGCTGATCCCCGCAGACGCGTAGTAATCGACGGTGCGGCGACCACGGCACCCGGATTCGTCGCCTTGATGATGCCGTAGGCGCTTTGCGCCATGGCAAACAGTTCGCTGGCCGACCCTTGCCAGAAGGTGGTCAGGTTGGCTTCGTTCCACAATTCGTAACCAGCAATGCGACCGCCGTACCGATTGACTACCCCCCGCACGTAGGTGTTCCAGTCTTCGATATTCGCCGGCGGGCTCGAACTCCCCGCGCCCCAACGCGGGTCACCGGCCCCCGGGTTCTGCGCCGCCCACTGGGGTGTCAGGCCGAGTACAAGAAACGGCCTGCCTCCCCATGACTCAACGAGGGCGATACGCCTATCGAGGATCGACCAATCGAATACACCAGGTTGGGGATTCACGTATCTCCACGCAACATCCATGTCCCACAGTCGATACATGGCCGCCGGTGGCGGTCGAAGACTTTCCAACCCAGCGTTCCACCCCACCTGGGGCGCGACCGACAAGGAGAACTCGTTCGCCGAAGGGGTTGCGCTCTGCAACGTCGTCAAACTCTGTTCCTTCGCCTGGTAAGAGGCCGAATAGCTTGCGTGCGCCGGCGACACAGGTCCCATCGCACTAACAGCTAGCAAGAGAGACACGGACGCAACGGATGAGAGGGCACGGTTCATAGACAGGACTTTACGCGCTGACGTAGAGACGGTGCAATACTCATGAGTCATTCACGCTCCATTGGTGCTCGTGCTAACCGGGGAAATTGTCTCCGGAGTCCGTCTCCTGTTCTTCCGGAGGCGGTCCTGGATCTTCAGGCTCCTCGGGAATCTCTTCCGGCTCTGGCTTCGGCTCTGGCTTCGGCTCTGGCTTCGGCTCTGGCTTCGGCTCTGGCTTCGGCTTTTTTGTCGGCTTACTCGTGTCCGTCTCACCAGAATCATCTGGCTTCTGGGTAGGGGACTGATTTTGGGCAGGTGTCTCATCTTTTTCGATGTTGGCACCCAGACCACTGGAGGACAAAAACGTTTTCAGTAGCGAAGTCTTGAGGGTTGATTTGAGAACCTTCAAGAGCGTCAGATCTGATGCGTCAACTTCAATTTGGCTAACCGAGCCAGGAGTTATGACAGTAGGAAGCGAAAATTCTGCTCTAGCACCTTCCCCCTTTTCATTAGTTACCGTGACCTGGGACTCCCCATCTTGATCTACGGGCTCAGCCGTGAGCGTGACATCGGGACCCACAACAAATCGGATAGTTACCAGTCCATTTGTGAGCGTGATATGCGTTGCTGCACCACCAGTGTTGCGCATGGAAACGGCCCCACTTGCAGTTGTAGTGATCTGCAGATCACCACTTTGATCGCCACTAAGTTCAGCCTGGACTCGGGGAGTACCAGGAATATCGAGCGACGCTCTCACGGGATCTTTAGATTCTGCGTTTTCTGGCTGGTGATTAAGATTAAAACTCACTTGATCAACATCACTGGGATTCCATTGCGCAGTGAATCCATTCGCCGCCGGATCGCCGGTTCGCAGTGGGGTGTAGATCACGGGTGAATCGCCGTCAGATGTCAGCTCTTTGACTGTTTTAGCTTCACCTTCTACCTCAGCGGAGACAAGAAGTTTTGTTGTTCGTGCAGGCGAAGTGACAAGCACGTGGGCTCGCACCGCCCCTGCGTTCACACCGGTATCATTGACGTTGGTGGAGAACGGGGGTGCTTGTGGCAGAGCACGCATGGCAAGCGGAGTCACGTCCATAGAGCCAACGCCCCCACCTATGGCACTACCGACCGATGCTCCTGCAGCATCGAGTGGTTGGTAGGCCCATGTGTCGTCGGGGCTTGCGACAGTGAGTAGCTGCTGAACACCAGGAACGTTATTGTCGTACAGGCTGATTTCCCACCCGGAATCCACGGCGACTATTGATGCGGGAGTGACCGTATGTCCCGCTCCGGTTTCATCGTAAAGTCCCATCGTATAAATCGCCCCCTCCACCAGGGCAGACTGCAAGATTTCTGCGATAGCCACTGGCCCTGCCCGACGTGATTCCGCTGCGGCCTCCTGTGCACTAGAAAGCAACTGAGTTGCCCAAAGCTGCTCGATACTGCGCTGCAGATCCGCATTTTTTTCATTAAGGGCGTAGGCGAACGGCGCCGAGTCATTAAAACTTTGGACCGACGCGATGTTCTGGAAAAATTGTTGCGATAAAACGGCCATGCCCTCACAGCGACCTGCTGTAAGAGCCGAGTTAACTTGGTCAAGCCACTGCACGGCGCTGGGGAACAATTGGCAATCGCTGATCTTGCCACCAATGCAGACACTTTCAGGCCCAAATAGCGTGATCAAACTTTCCTTTTCTAAGGACCCAGACTGTTTCGAGTTCGCAAAAGAAAAACCATCAGGGTCGCTCAAAAATCCGGTGTTCACACTAATCTCAGTCGCTTGCGGTGATGCGCTTGCAGACGCTTCCCCTGTGGGTGCAGATTCGTCGCCACTGGCACAAGAGGTGGCCCCCAACAGGAGCACACCAATCGCAACAAAGCGAACCGCGCCCCACTTCTGCACACTTGACCTCATTGCACGTCCCCCAAAGATGTGACTACGCGGATACCGGGAAGGTCCGTTTGCATTTCCACGACATCTACTCCAGCCCCGTCCACCAGCCAGTACTGCTTACCGTCAAGGTTGATGCTTTCAAAGCCCTGTAATGAATTAGTGATTGCGTCAATAGTCGCTTTTACCGAAGTGCCGGCGGCGTCACCAACTTCCGGATCCGTTGGGATCGTGGCGACAATGCAGTCACCTGTCGTCGTACAAAAGGTTCGAGCTTGAGACTCAATTGTTCCACTCGGTGTCTCTGGGACGAAAATTATTGAGTAGCCCGCCGCCGCTGGGGCCGTATCAGGCACCCAAATCCGACTTACTCGGTCCCTCGCTTCCTCCGAGTTGGCTGCCGGTAAATCTAGGATCAGGAGCCCGGCCGCAAGCTCACCCAATTGAGCACCGTCAATTCCTTCAGTTCCCGCGTCACCGCGTAGACCGGGTACGACTTCATCTGTCGCCCCAGAGGCCATGTCAGTTTCACTTGGCGTACCCGTTTCTCCAAGAGTCTGCACGGCAAAACCACCGACCCCAACGATCAGCAAGGTCGAGGCCGCGAGTGCCATAACTTTCCATAAACGTGGTCCTCGAGTTTTTTCCAGCCTTCGTTCGACCAAAGAAGGCGCTTCGTCACCGGAGGACACCTTTGAGGAAGGGAGCTGGTCGAGAACTAACTGCACAAGTCGTGTTGGAGCTTCAACCACCTCGTGTGTGGCAGGTTCGAGAAAAGCATTGTAATTAGCGAGGACCAGTTGAGAGAAATCCTGATCACTCGCGACTGTGGGGTTAACTTCCTCGCCCTCTCCCACGCCAGTTGTGTCATTCATCTTGGGGCCCCTTTCGGAAAGAATCGACGTTCCTCGCGGTCGTGAACGGTCGAAGGTGCCCGAGATCCTCAGCAAGAGATCGCCTGGCCCTGGACAAGCGCGACTTAATTGTTCCTTCAGCACATCCCAATATTTCAGCAGCATCGAGTTGCGTGTATCCGTACATATCGACCAAGAGAATCGTTTGTTGTTGCTCATGTGACAAAAGCGCCAGCGATCGGGAAACATCTAAATGTGCATCACTGGGATGAACAAGGTCAATGCTGGGTGCGGTATTTGCTTGCACTTCGATGTCCTCTAGGTCGGCGAGTTCGGAAGTTAGGTTCTTCTGGCGCTTCTTGACACAAGCAAGAGCAGCGTTAACCGCGATTCGGTGGATCCACGTGCTGACCGCTGAATCACCCCTGAAATTTGCGGCGGCCCGATGAGCCGAAAGGTACGTCTCTTGAAAGGCATCAGCTGCGTCCTCTTCATTTGCGGTGATTTTCAGTACCACTGCCCAAGCAGCACCAGAGGTCCGCCGGACGATTTCAGGGAAAGCTGTTTCGTCTCCTGACACGTGGTCGAGCAGGAGCTCCAAATCTGTTTTATCTCTTTCTACCATGTTAATGAGAGCGTAACGAAGAAAGCCATTGGGCGTTGGTTCGCATCTTCGAGTCGCTTGGTAACAATGAGGTTTCCTCGGGTAGCGCAGGGCTAACGAGTGAAGAGCGTTAGGACTGCCCGCCCATGGCCTACAACCTCGCCACTGAGCTTGCCGGCCCTGCTGGTCAGGGGTCCTTGGGAGAGCCAAGCCCGATTCCCGACCAATAGCTGCCGCCCGCATCAGGCTCGACTCGAGCGAATTGTTTTACTTATTTGCTTCTTGGTAATGCTGAACCTTTTGCTCACCACTTTTGATGAATCTTCGAGATTGACCACGAGCCTGTAGTAACCAGACTTAATCTTGATTTTTGTGAAGGCTGCCACGTCCGCGCCGCCCAACAGAGCGGAGTCGATCTTCCGGTAAACAATTTTACTCTTCCGAGGCTTGCCTTTCTTAGTAGTAGCAGTCTTGAACTTGACCGTGAATCTTTTTTGAAGAGTGACACTCACTACCGCGCTATTGGCGCCGGCGAGCTGAAGTTCTTCCATGTCAACCTTCAGTGTGACACTTTTTCCCGAGCCAATCAGTTGCAAGGCAGCACGCGGAACGGGGAGTCTCGTCGTTACCGACGTCGCGATTTGACTTGTCGCCGATGAAGCGACAGGCGTTAGAGCCCCGGGTGCAGATGGTGCACTGGCTGCGGGCCCGTCCACGTAGGTGTATCCACCCCACAGGGATGCTCGTCCAACTAAAGGAGCCAAAACAATATGAATGTTTACTTGACCAGCAGTTGCCGAAGGCGGCACGACGGCATCAATGTGTTGACCGCTATGCACGGTAAATGATGGCGATGCAATTTCTCCGAACATGACGGATCGTGCTGTCTCAAAGCCCCAACCAGCCAATGAGATTGTCTGCCCACCTGCCAGGGGTCCACTGCTATGACTCAATTGGGTGATTTCATGCATGCCGCCGCCACCGCCGCCACCGCCGCCACCGCCGCCGCCACCGCCACCGCCACCTGGCGGTGAGGGTGCAGGAGCGAGGGAGCAGGGAGCAGGCTGAGCTGGAGTATTGGATAGCGCTCCGATGTAAAGAAGGTGAGCCGTGGTTGATGTCCCAGGACTGCACACGATTGATTTGGTCGAAAGCTGAACCAGAGAGCTTTCTACCTGTGCGGGCGTAGCTGATCCGTTAGCACCCAGGTAGATTGCTGCGGCTCCTGCGACGTGCGGGGACGCCATCGACGTTCCCGACATTGTGGTGGAGCACGTGTCGCACATAATCGCTGCCGATTCGATGGAAGAACCAGGAGCAAAAATATCCACAACCGTTCCCCAATTGGAGAAGTCACTGCGGTAATCATTGCTAGCCGCAGAAGCTACCGTGATCGCGTTACCCGCGCGGGCTGGAGAGTAGTATTTGGCGTCGTCGTTACTGTTCCCAGCCGCGACGACTACTGAAATCCCAGATGCGACCAAGTTGTTTACCGCGGCATCAAGCGTATTGTTACCACCACCACCGAGGCTCATGTTGATCACCGCTGGTCGAGTGGGAAAATTGAGTGAATGATTTGTTCGCACCCAGTCCAATCCAGCGACGACATCTGACATTGAGCCCGAACCCCAGCAGTTCAGGACCCGCACACCAACAACTGTTGCCTCTTTTGCTACACCGTACTTTGTCCCGACTGCCGTGCCCGCAACGTGTGTTCCATGGCCTTGGCAGTCATCTGGGTTAAAGTCGTCATCAACCGCGTCGTAGCCGCTAGCCACTCGACCGGCAAATTCCTCGTGCGTGGCGCGAAGGCCAGTATCAACTACGTACACGATAACGCCGCAGCCTTCCCCGCCACCTTCGTAAGTTGCGCTCAACGGCAGGGATCGTTGATCCACTCGATCAAGGCCCCAAGGAGGATTAACTTGCTCCGTACCAGAGTAAATCGAGACTTTGGCGTCTACCTCTACCGACAGCACTCCAGGGTCATTTGCAAGATCTTGGGCATCTCTTGTTGTTAATTCAACTGCAATGGCATTGACTGCTTGGCTCATCACTTCTTCAACGTCACCGCCAATAGAAACGGCTTTTTCTTGAACCCTTTTGAGTACTCGATCATTTTTGACCATGACAACAAACGACTCGGTGACTCCTTCGGCAGGTGAGTTTCTCTCTGGCTTTGCCGCAACAATTTTCTTCTCCGCAGCAGATTCCTTCACACGCCTGCTTGTCCCGAAAGCCTCCGAGCAGGTTGGCGGGGCGGGAACAGCGTAAGTAAACGCGTTGGCCATTGTCACATTTCCGCCAGGGGCTGTGACTGACAAGTTAACAACACCCACCGAACTAGCCGGGGTAATCGCGGTAATGGAAGATTCTGAATCAACAACGAATGAACGTGCAGCTACCCCTCCGAAAGTGACCGCTGTCGCTCCCCACAGGTTTGCTCCTGTGATTACGACGGCAGTGTTGCCGTTAGTGGGGCCAGTAGTTGGACTGATTTCAATCAGTGCAGGGGCTTCGCCGTAGGTGAAAAAGTTACTTTTAATTGTCGTTCCATTGGCGTTCGTGATGGCGACATCGACTGTCCCCGCTGCATGAGCCGGAATAGTGACACTCATGTAGGTGTCGGTATGGACGCTCAAACCCGTCACGCGGGTCCCGCCAAAAGTCACGGATGACGTACCGGACACGGTAGAAAAGTTTTTGCCAGTTATCGCGACAGAAACGGCTCCTGACGTTGGTCCGGAAGTACGCGACATGCTCGTGACAATTGGTCGCTCCTGGCTATATACGTAGCCATCGGCCATTGACCCGGTACCGGCAGGAGTCGTCACGGACACGTCGACAGCCCGATCAGCTTCGTCACTGGAGATCGAATAGAGGTACCGCCCAGGCACAGCTGGTGAGACTCCGGTTGAACTGGAGATCAACGCTTGCGCGCCCCCGTCTTTCCAATTTGCTGGATCGTCGCTTGCAGTGGCAATAATGCGCGAGTTCGTTCTCGTGTTGGGGTCGGCATACCCGATGACGAACTTTCCGTTACCGGAGTATGTGGGTGTGCCAACCGTTGCGTAGTTGAAAACGACATCGACATCACCAATTTGACGCCCAGTTACCGACGAACGGTCGACGATTAACAATTGAAATGAGAACTTTGGGCCGGAAGACGGATGCTCACCAACATTGATCCAGTTCACACAGTAGGCGGGTGAGCCATCCCACGTGATTGCACCGTGGGTCGTGGGGCTAGTTGACGTGTTTCTCGTGTCAACATCGGTGAAAAGTGGAAGAACCACCGGCCTGGTAGTGGTTCCAAGGACCACACCCCGGTAGTCAGAAAATGACCCATTATTGTTATCGAAAGCGACACCACCGTTGTTGTTGATTTGAATCTTGTTGTAGGAAGTGCCGAACCAGTTTGCGTTAAAACCCAACGACGGGTTCCTGTTTGAACCCCAGTCATCCGTGGGGCCTAATGAATTTGCTGAGCACCCTGCGGCATCAACGATCGCGGCTGACTGAATTTTCGGCAAATTTCCAGAATCGGGGCCGACCGAAGCTGCTCCGTGCTCTTTAAGTTTTGCTTCGGCGAGCGCAATCGGGTCGCTTTCCTTGGGCGACGGCCCGGTTTCGGACACACTGTCAAAAGATGAAGTTCCTAGCGTGGGAGTCGTTGCGGTGATCTGCGAATCTGAGATAACGGTGACACCAGTGGCGGCTGTGCCTCCAATTTCAACGGATGTTGCATCGGTGAAGTTAGTGCCGTTGATCGTGACGGACTGCCCGCCCGAGTACGGACCAGTGTTGGGTGTGATGCCTGTTATTTGCGGGCGACTTGCCCCCGTTGGGTCGCCCACGAACAGCAGCAAGTTTGGGGATCCAGTTTTCGGGTCGGTAACAAGGCCGGCGGTCGCTTGGCCGGCCAATGCGGCAGAAACCTGTGAGGGGTTCGCTGACGTGTTGGCGCTTAGATAGATCGCTGCCGCCCCCGCAACGTGAGGGGCCGCCATTGATGTTCCCGACATCGTTGCAGAGCAAGAGTCACACGACACTGAGGCAGACAAAATGTTGGACCCTGGGGCAAAAATATCCAAGGTCGACCCGTAGTTGGAGAAATAGCTTCGACCATCTGTGCTTGTAGTGGAACCTACGGTCACTGCGGATGTGGCTCGAGCGGGTGAATAACCGCTCGCCGGTGCGGAGGAGTTACCGGCTGCCACAACAACAGTCACACCCGCGTTACTCAACGACTGTACGGCTGCGTCCATGGTCGCGCTAGCTGGGCCCCCGAGACTCATGTTGGCAACGGCTGGCTTACCCGGATGATTTGTGCCGTGATTCGCTGCGATCCATTCAAGACCGCCGATAACTCCCGAGTAAGAGCCGGAACCCGAGCAGTCCAGTACCCTTACGCCAACAACGGTTGCCCCTTTAGCGACGCCATATTGTGTCCCGACCGCCGTGCCGGCAACGTGGGTGCCATGCCCATGACAGTCTTCGGGGATGCTGTCGTTATCGACCGTGTCGGTCCCAGCTGCTACTCGGCTCGAGTATTCGCTGTGACTTGCGCGAATTCCTGTATCAACGATGTACACAACGACACCGGACCCGGTCCCGTAAGGATCGTAGGAATTGTCCAGTGGAAGGTCGCGCTGGTCGACGCGGTCGATGCCCCACGTTGGATTTGCTTGGTTTGACACGGTCACGACTCCGTCGGCTTCTATTTCAACTACAGACGGATTTTTCCTCAGTTCGGCCGCAGCTTCGTCAGAAAGTTGGACAGCCATTCCAGGGAACACATTTGTATAAGTGTGCGTTACGGTTCCGCCCAGGGTTTCGACAACGCTTTGGGTGGATGCAATCTTTGCTGCACTACTGAGTTGCACGATGTATGAAACGAGAGGGCCATCGAATGTGGTGGGGGATTCGCCAAGAACTTCTTCTACACACTCAACTTCATCTGACTCCATGTCGCTTGAATCCAGATCATTGAGCGTTGCACACAATTCGTCGGTGGTGGGCTCGGTGGTGGGCTCGGTGGTGGGCTCGGTGGTGGGCTCGGTGGTGGGCTCGGTGGTGGGCTCGGTGGCATTACTCGACTCGGTGGAATTACTCGACTCCGTGGCATTACTCGGCACCCCGCCAAGGAGGGAAGCCGCGAGCACAGCGTTCGCAATCGCGATTTTCAAAAAAGTGGATTTACCTGCCTTGGATCGCACGCCCATCAATTTGCTCATGTAACTTAGAGGACCAAAGGACCTCAAAAGGTTCCTTACCAAAGAAATCGGCCTGAATTAGGTGTACATCCGTCACCTTCTTGGGATTGCTGCTCAGAACAGATGGATTTCCGCAGCGCCTTCTCCACACCTCCGTGCGCTCAAAAAAGAGTATTTCCTCATGGTAAATTCAAAGAAATGGACACTATTGGTGCCTCGCGACGGGTGATTTGAGCTCCGTGAGACAGGCTTTACATAGTTGAACAAAGTACTACGAAATCAAATCTAGCGAGTCCACCCGTGCAGCAAATCCAGAACGACTCTAGTTGGCTCTCCTGAAATCAATGGGGCTACCGCATCGTTAAATGCGGCGAAAAGCGCATTGCTGTTGACTTCATTAGCTGCAACTCGTGTGTCGAAAATTCCAATTCCCCGAACCACACCTGAACCTTCGTCACCGAGGATGTGAACGGTATGCAAACTGGGGTCAATCAGTTGGAACTCACACGCAAACTCCGAGTAAAGCTCAACAACTTCCGCGTAGTGACCGGGTTTAACATTCATGGTGAATTCGACAACGTTAGACATTCGCTTATTCCTTCATGGGTAAGGGTCCAGACCCCTGAAACGGTGGCCAGACGCGGTTCTGATCGGCTCCAAACCATACCACTTTTCGTTGGGTTAACGCCCTGACCGTATGTGCCGTAAGTTACTCAATGCGTTGGAACCAGTCAAAGAGGTGAAGTAGTTCATAAGCGACTTTTTCCTGCATCACAGAAGCACCAATGTCTTCTCGATCGGGTCATGAACGCCTTTTTTGAGACCTCCGTAGCTGATTAAGTCGACTGGTCGCTGCATGAGTCACTAAGTATTTGTCTAAGCGACTCACGTGTGGTGATTGTGACGTCCACCGGTGGTTCAACAATTAGGTCAATGTCGGAGTTGAGTCGGGAAGTTCCTCTGGCAATTGAACCGAAGACCGCCAGTCGGCTAAAGCCCCCCACGTCTTAGACAGATACGAACTCGCCGAATCAAGTGAGCAAGAATTCGAGATCCTCTCCAATGGGCAACAGGAACGCTTTCAAATCCTGCTACTGGAACTCAGTGGTGCAACCCTGTTACTGCTCGACGAACCAACTGACAACCTTGACCTGGCAAGTGGTCAAGCACTCGAAGTCGGACTTGATGCATTCGATGGCACCGTTGTTGCCGTCACCCATGACCGCTGGTTTGCCAAGAACTTCGATCGATTTATCTATGTTGGCAACGACAAGAAAGTTGTGGAAACAATCGATCCGCGTTGGAGCTAATCAACGATCTCTACGTCAAATAGTCGCGCAACTGCCATTTGATTCCGATCAAGGGTCATCAGTGAACTCTTGGAACGCTGCGCTATGGCAACAATGAGGCAGTCGAGTAACCCGCCAGGAGTTAAACCAGTGCGGCGCGCTTGAAAGTACATTTGAGCAGCCGCGTCAAAATCACTCTGCGGCTGGATCTTGATCCAGTGAATCGATTGAAAAATCGAAACCACGTCTGAGTACTCACGGGAGTTTTTGGCACCTGCTAAGACTTCCATTCGAACGGGTTCAGTCCCGGCGGGCTTGATTCCCGCACGTAACAATTCATTGAGCGGTTGTGCTCGCGGATTGCCTCTTTGGTGTTCAATCCAAAACGATGTGTCCACCAGTATCCGATTGGTCCTGGGTTTCATATTTGCTCGGGTGGCAGATCCTGGGGCACGTCGAAGTCCGGTATCGATCCAAACATGTCCGCGATCTGGTTCATGGTGAATGGTTTTCCAATCAACGCACGCAAGGCGTAATCCACAGCTTCGCGTTTTGTGTCGAGGTCGTATCGCATCATCACAGCCTTGACCAGTTCGTCATCGATATCAATATTGGTTCTGCCCATGTGGACAACCATACACCAAATTGGTGTATGGCCCACTGTTTTGGTCAGCCCATGAAGAATGGATTCAACGCAACGCTGTCACTGATTCGTCTAGTTCGGGTAAGGGGCCAGAAACGTTCTTTAATGCGGACTTGCATTCGGTGAGGTAGGTGTCGCTGGCCGATTTGTATTCGTCCCACATGTCTAGAGAAATAGCACCCTCCTCGCGCACGCCCTCACTCCCGTTCTCACCTACCTCAAGCAACTGCTGGGCGAACACTGCGATAGCCGCGCTGACCTCTGACAGTAGCGACCATCGCGGACTCAATGCGGCGGCCTGATCTGCCCATTCACTTTTGCGCAGTGCAATGTCCGCGAGTTCTGTTAACTCACTGACGCTCGCCGTTTGGGGATTGAACCCTTCCCGTTGCGCAATCGTCTGGGATGTACACGCCCGGATCGCTAAGTCATTGGCCTGGGAATCAGTATCAACACCGACCGAACAGGCACCCAAGGACAAATTCAGGCCAGCAATCAACGCGATGCCGAGTCCATTTGTTAGGAGCCTTTTCACGCCGCCATGCTATGAGTCCATTGTGTTTTGCGCCCAGGATCCTTCAGCACAAGAACGCCAATGCACAACAACAAGGTGACCGTAATGCGCAATACCCGCGATTATGCGAGGCTTAGAACTGCGTTTTTCGATGCTATTTTTCGATGCTGTGTTGCAAGGTCGGCATAATTATTCCCACATATATTTTTCATTATTTATGAACAGTCTTAACAACAGTCGGGAGGTTTTATGGGGCGCCCCGACGTGCAGGTTGTGTGGTTCAAGCGCGACCTTCGTGTTCGTGACCACGCAGCTCTCATGGCTGCGGTGGAAACCGGAGCACCAGTACTTCCACTCTACGTGTTTGAGCCAAGCCTGCTCACCCACCCGCACACCTCACCCCGGCACGTTGAGTTAGCACTCGACGGCATTACCGACCTGAGGGAGTCCTTGACTGCGCTGGGGGCTCCCCTTGTTGTCAGGGTTGGAGAAGTGATTGACGTACTCGAGAACCTGTCAACTCACGTCGATCTCGCAGCAGTGCACTCCCACGAAGAGTTCGGCATTTTGGCAACATGGGAGCGCGATAAAGCGGTAGCAGCATGGTGCCGTGCGCGAGGTGTGAGGTACCGCGAGCACCGTCAGTCAGGTGCCATGCGAGGACTTACCTCACGCGACACCTGGAGTCAACAACGCATGAAACTCTTTAGTCAGCAGCTTCTTGAGGCACCGCATGCCATCAGATCCACAGAAGTTGCACCGGGTCCAATCCCAACGTTGGGCGACCTAGGAATAGCAGCAGAACCGATGGTTTACCGCCAGCGCGGTGGCGAGACTGCTGGACGCGAAGTCCTGCGCACGTGGCTCAACGAGCGTGTCCAAGGATACGAGCGTCACCTATCAAGTCCGGTCACTGGTTGGGATGGCTGCTCCCGGTTGTCAGTGCATCTCGCGCTGGGCACGGTCAGTGCACGTGAGGTCCACACCCGAGTGCAGGCGCATAAGGGTGAACCCGGCTCACCAAGGTTTTCATTGGGAGCCTTTGAGGAGCGCATTGCGTGGAGAGACCATTTCGCGCAAAAACTTGAAGATGCACCTCGCATTGAGCACA
>Ga0115557_1001649_pt1 | contig 15375 bp, 14 predicted proteins | sample COGITO_mtgs_1104_FD_87280 | JGI IMG/M metagenome (GOLD analysis project Ga0115557, IMG submission 87280) | Pelagic marine microbial communities from North Sea - COGITO_mtgs_110421 | ecosystem: Environmental > Aquatic > Marine > Epipelagic | place: Germany:Helgoland, sampling site Kabeltonne...
CCCCTTCTTGTCCTCCCCCCCCCCCCCCCCCCCCCCCCCCGCTCTCCGATTACATTTCACAACCTAACTATGGCTGACTTGGATGATCTCGATGACCTTTTAGATGCTGTCGACATCAATGACCTCGATAAGACTCCCCTGACAGAAAAGTTCTACCGTGAAATTTTGAGTGTTGCCTTGGCCAAGGCTCAGGTGACAGTTGATGAATCTCAGACTGACCATGAGGAGTTGAAGAAGAATGAGGAAGTTATTTTGCGTTTATTCGGCGATTTATTGAAGGTGGATCTTGCAACAAAGGCGGAGAGAGATCCGGAATTTGATGGGAGGAAGCACCCTTACACGAATGCATACATTATGGAAAAAAACAAGTGAGGAAGTAGCACAAAAAAAAAGCAAGCAAAAATTTTGCACGACTATCCCATACAGTGAAGTGCCCGTCTATGGGTAATCATCGTCACTGTCGAACTCGTAGTCACTTTCACTGTCACTGTCGCTCTCGTCCCCAGCAATGGCGTGTCTATTTGCCAGCAACTGTGCAACAGCTTCGTCCATATTCTCCTCTGCTTTATATGTCTTGGTCTCGACCTTTCTCAAATTGTCCTTCAAGCCTCCCTTTAGTTTCATGAGCATGACATCACGTGCCTCCATGGGTTTAGGCTCGAGCGGTGCTGCCTTCTTCAATTTAGCGCCCCCTTTGAGCTGACTCATGAGGTCCATCCTTGGATCAATCACCGGACGACTCCCTGGAGTCACACTTATTCTGCGCATTTGCACTCCCTTCTTTATATCAGCGAACATGTCTCCGCTGCTACCAGCACTGCCACTGCCAAGGACTTTCTTTTTCTTATTCCAACCTTGGGGAGCGACCCAGCTGCTCTCCCACGTGACCCTGTTCACATAGTACTTAGCCCCAGTCTCCTCGTCGATGCTTTCCTCCCAGTTGCCATCGTCAACAGGCGCGTCACCCTCATCTTCTTCATCTTCAATCTGAGATGGCAGAGAGTCAGCACGAACAGACCTAAGGGGGATTGTATTGGGACAAAAATGGTCTATAAGATCGTCAGAAATGTTGTCAGTCTCCATTTTCAAGCGGATAGCACCTTCTGGAAGGTTGATCTGCTTCATCATCCTATACTTGGAGTACTGCGGTAGTTGTAGCTGCGGCGTTCGTTTTAGTGAGTTGTTGGGTTGTTAGTTTACTACTTTTAACTGCTGTTTCTTCATTTGTCGTCAATCTTTCTTTCTCTCACCTCTTCATCGAAAATCTCCTCCTGTGTTTTTTCGGGTACTTTTTCCTCTTCCTCCTCTCCTAAAACATCATCCTCGACAAGAACTTCTTCTCCCACTGTTGTTCTCACTGTCGCAGTCGTTTCCCTGCCCTCCTCTTCAACAGCCCCCTGCCCTCCCTCGGCATCCGCATCTGCCTCTGTTTTAAGCTCTCCATCGTTCACGTCACCTAATGTCTTACGATCGCCAAATGTCTTGCGATCGCCTAACGTCTTGCGATCGCCAACGATACTATCATTCCCCATGGCCTCCTCGTCTGCGATCCCCTCCTCGTCATCTGCAGGCGGCTGCTGTAATTTGACACTGAGGGGTCGAGCAAGGCTTTTGGGTGACATTTTCATGGAGTGAGGTCGAGATTTTTCGTTGCCTTCTGCCTCCACTATATTCGATACCCTTGACGTAGCAATTTCAGAATCTGCTACACTTTCTGTTGCCGTTTCCGTCTCATTTTCTTCTGTGGTTCCTTCGGCCATTTCTGTCGCCTTTTTTGTCACCCTCTCATCACTTCCAGGGTTCAAAATTGCAGACGCAAGATTCATCGGCAATGTTCGCCTTGGTGGTGTGCTCGGGATATTGCTGGGCCTCTCAACCGTTGATAGGGGTCCCGGTGCCTTTGGCGGAAGATTGCTGCTCCTTTGTGCACCACTTCCTCTCCCAACAAGAGAAGACCTACCATACTTTTTATTTCCGATTTGCTGGGCGACGACAGATGCGCGCTTTTTGCGTTTTTGGTAAGCTTCAAGAGGAGGAGGGGGGGGTACTGCCTTGGGAATAGTGGAGACATCTTTCTTTGCCGGTGGAGGGGGGACGATACCGGGAATCTAAAAATATGGAGAATGATTATATGAAGAGTTGGTGAAAATGTGAGGGTGAGATGACAAGATACGCGCGCATTAACTTCTCAAATCTCTTTGACCACCACTCATGCTCTGATTACTGAGATCACCTACCTGCACGTTGCTTTTAGCAATTGGCATGCCACTGATGTCATCTTTCTTAATGGTGGCCGCAAAAGCCTCCATCGACCTCCTCTTCTGAGCCTGTCGCCTCATCTTACTTTTGTTTTCTTGAACGTCCTTCTGCACACGAGCTTCTTTCTTTGCTTTTTTCTTTGCCCGTTTCTCGTCTTTGATTTTCTTTTGACGTTCTGTTTCGCTCCTTACCCACTGCTGGAAGAAGAACCCAGGGTAGCTGTACTGTTGCATGCACTATGTTGATGGAAGGAAATCGCGGGAAATGACGTCAGGGTTAGTGGGCATAAGTGGAGGATCAGATCGATTTTGGAATACCTACCTGCTTACCCCCCAAAAGGGCGTCAAAACGCCGCAGTGCAGGAGGGGGCTCACAGACCAGATACTGAGCCTGAATCGGATCATCATTAGTTATTCGTGTAAAAATGTTAGGAACCTTGACTAACTGCGCGTGGCTAAATTTGCTTTTGTCAGTGTTGAAGTTTACCAAGCTGCTGTTGTAGTCGTCGTTGTTAGTTTTGTTGGCATTGGCATTCCTCTTCTTAGTCTCCAGCTGCTCGAGCTGGTCAAACTTCAACTGAATCTGCACCGTTCTTTCGGTGACCTTCTCTATGCGACTCTGAGTCTCTTGGGCAATCCTGAATAAACCATCTAGAAGCTCCATCGTGTATGCAGCAAGGTGGCCCACTTGAGACAGCACCCCTGTGAGCTCCCCGAAGTTGGCATCCTGCAGAATTGAGTTTTGTTGTTTCTGCGATGATGTTGATTCCAACGCAGCACGGTCCAAAAATTCCGGATGGATGTAATTAGATGATGCAAGTACCTTGCGCTTAATCAGCGTCATGGTTGATGTAGGTTAGGCAGAGAGTTAAAGAGAGTTTAAGAAAGGAGACGGAGCGAACTGTTGTCGTCCGCCGGGAAGAGTCAATCTAATGGAATGTGGTCAAATCCTGTGAGGTTGATTGATCCATTGGCTGTGAAGATTCTCTTTGTTGGCAGACTGTATAAGAGAGATTTCAATGTGAGGGTTTAGGGACAGCTTAGGGGAAGTGAGAGCACTGAAAAATCTCAAAGTGAAAAAGTTGGGTACAGCATGAAAGGTTGATCAAATTGGCGTTCGTTTGTTTCTTGTCGGTCAATGGCTATTGATCGTTGTGGTGAAGTTTGAATTGATGTTTGCCAACAAAAAATGTGACATAACCATCCCTTTGTTCTTGCAATTCCCAGGCATCAACCCTTGCTCTGCTGTTAACCCTATACAAGAAGAAGAATGCATTCTAGCGAAAATATATCTCGTGTTTTAATGAGCCGTCTGTGGGCGCTTCTTCTTTTTCGTATGTTGCCGCTCCGATGGTGCAATGAAATCTACGACCTTCCTTTGTCGTGCCGATTCGGGCCGATGGTTGTTTCTTTTTATCTTCGTAGTGTCAATTTTGGGGACATTTATGTGAATTTTTTTTACAGCTGGTAGTACGTGGACGTCAGCGATGTTCCTTCCGACTATATTGGCTGGATCGTAGAGCCTCCTTCCCAAACCACTCCAAGGGCGCTTCCTTCCCTTTCCAAAACCATCGTCCATGATCTCAATGGACTCCCTTTCGCCCTTGGCAGAGCGAATACTCCTCTTAGCCCGTTTGATGCTGGCTGCAGCTCTTGATTTTGCCTTGTATGCGTCACTCATCAAATCAGCCATTCCTCGCTCAACTATCACTAATGGCTCAGCATCATAGACAGAGGTTTTCTCCGTTTTGAATTTGGCGCTATTTGGGCGGCCGTTAACTCCATAAATTACCGCTGGGCCCTTCACGTCTGGTGTTTCGCTCCACCAGCTACCTTCTCTTGGCGTGTGGTAAATCTTCGATTTGAATTTGCTCTTGGCAAGTGCCATCATGAATCCACCCTCTTTCTTCTCTTCAACACCGTCAGCGTCACCAACATAAACCCCATCATTGAATTCCAAAGCTTGGTTTTTTGCCCACTCCTCTCTCTCCTTTTTTATTTTTTCCTTCTGCGCTTCCAAGTCCAGGAGTAACTGAGCCTCTTCGTCTTTATCCCTTTGTGCGGCCAAATCAAATTCGTCTTGTTCTTCGTCCTGTCAGGAAGGGGAGAGAAGAGATGGATTTTTGTTATTAGGGTGAGGATGTGTAAGGATGTGAAAGTTGTACAGGTCGTCACTCTGTCTGTCTCTCTCTCTCTCTCTCTCTCTCTCTCTCTCTCTCTCTCTCTCTCTCTCTCTCTCTGAAGTCGGCACGCACTCACTTTTTCGGGAGGTTCCTCTTTCTCTTCGCAGAAATTTTTATACAATTCAATCAAATCAGTTGTGCCAACATCGTTAATATCAGTAGGAAATAGTCGCTCCCTTTTTGACGTCGCCTGCTGCCAGAATTTTTTGCTCATGCTCTTCAAACGAATCGTCCTCTGAAGTTGAAAAGCAGGGAAGATGACCGTACCAACTTTTCTGTGCGCGCTCATGAACTCGTCAAAGGAAACCATGTTGTCCTTGACCCCAATTTCTGCATCCTCCTTATCCATCAAGACCATCATCTTTCTCGTCTCGCGGTCGGCATCTTTTGCACTGCTGCTTGGTCGCATCATCCGGACCATGTTATAGATCTCTTTCTCGCTCAATTCTCCGCTCCCGTCAGTATCGTATAAATCAAAAGTGAATTTGACCAATGTTTCATGCGAAAGCGTGCAGAAATTCCACATGCTCACAAAGAACTCTCCGTAATGAAGGCTTCCTACGGAATTTTTTGCCCGATCGAAGTCCATCACTTCAAACGCCCGGCGAGCAAAGTCCGTCATCTCTAGCTTGAAGAAATCAAAAAATTCCTGAATTTCAATAGAACCGCTGTGATCCTCATCAATCTTCTCAAACAGCTTGAAAAATTTTGTGGCCTCTTTTTCGGTGATTTCCATAGCTCTCATCGTCTTTAAGAGCGGTGTGCGACCAGTCACAAACTCTTTCTTCTCCCCGAGTACTAACTTTCTTGTTGTTATGCAAATGAAGAAGACCCCTCTGATGAATTTGGTTATAAGGTAGGTTATTAAACCCTTGACTGTTTCGCCCATTGACGTCGTGGTGTAATCATTCACCTCCTCAAACTCAAGATCTGGGTTCTTGGAGGAGCTCACTGCGTCCTTTAGTTGTTGTATCATAGCTCAAGATTGAGTTGAGAATGAAGTTGAAAGGGGAGGTTTTCAAAGGAGAGAGGATGTGGAGAAAAGAGTGAGAAAGTATGAAGAAAGGAGGATGGATGATGATGGGATGGGAGAGAGAAGAGATGAGATTGAGATGAGATTAGCCTTGCCAATTGGTTCCTTTTTTGTATTTTTTCTGGAAAAAAAGCGCTCATTCTTTTTTCTGTTCTGCATAGCCTCCTTTTTTTTCGGGGGGGCAAATTTTACGTCAACGCTGGTTCTCTGTGCACTGTAGTCCCCTACCGCCATGTTGTCTTGCTCTCTTCGCGCTTCTCTTCAGCGGTTCCCTACTGTGAGAACTTTGGCACCCCTTTCTATTTTTGGGGTCCCCTACACACCCCTTTCTATTTTTGGGGTCCCCTACAATCGGTCTTGCCCGGATCTGTGCCAGTATCAGTATCGAGGATTCGCTGGCGTTGTGAGGGGACGACCATCGGGAAAGTTCAAACCTCCCCACCCTGTACCCAAGAATAGGAACAACCGGGTCAAGAAGAAGGTAAGGGATGCAAACCATCCTTATTTCTCCAGATCGAGATATGAGGAAGAATACGATGATGATGAGGGCGAAGGCGACTTGGCTGAAAAACTCACTGCGGACGATTTCATTAGCGGCAGGTGAGAAACGGGGGGGAGGCCAAAAAAAGGGAGGGGAAAATTAATCATCAAAAATTGTGAAAGGATAAATTTTCACACTCTTTCATAACTGTGCTCGCAGTGGAGGACAAGGAACCTCATTGGCTGGAGACGTTATGATGAATAACGAGCTAGTAGCTTACTTGAAATCTAAGAACATCAACATTGTTAGGCTCGTGGAGGAAGAGAGCAGAAGAAAAAAACGCCCTGAGAGGAAGGGTGGGGGAGGCGAAGAGGTAAGAAAGGGAGGGGTTTTGTAGCTCTACACTTCGTGCTTGTTTTTTGTAGCTCCGCTGACCATCCGCTGATCGCAGGATGACAAGGACGAAAGTGAAGATAATTTCGACGACGAGGGTGAGGAGGGTGGTTATGATAAAGACGAGGATGAGGATGAGGACGAAGACGAAGACGAGGACGAGGACGAAGACGAAGACGAGGATAACGTTCAGCAAAATCCTAAGCGAAAAAGGGACAAGACGGGGCCAATCAAAGATGTAATTCAGGCGAAAACGATCAGCACAGTTGTCCCACTGCAGGAGGCAATTAGGTCGGCGCAGAAGCACAAAGATGACCTTGTTCTTGTAGCTGAGGGAAACTCAAAGACAGGTGCCCCCCCCGTCGTCAAGACAATGAATTACAGCAAAATGGCATTCGACAAACGGCGAAGAGTCATAGAAAGCGTTGCAAAAACCAAGCAGGCAGTGACCAAGGAATTTCGCATCAAGTGCGGCATCGAGGACAATGACCTCAAGCTCAAGCTCAACAAAATGATTCAAGCTCTCTGCAAGCAACACCCAGTCAAGGTCAGTCTCACCAGCAAACAGCGCTACATCGAGAAAGCGGGAGAGGGAGATATCTACCAAGAAACCCAGCAGAAGATTATCGCCCCATTGAAAGAGTACGTTCAATTTGACAAGAAAGGAAGCGGAGGTAGGGGGAAGCGCCATCTTGGCGGGCTAACATTCTTTCTCAACCCCAAAAAGGAGCTAACTAAAAATGATATTAAGCCTGTCGTGCTCTATGGCTGCGATAACGAGGAAAATTAGGGTTAGAAAAAATAGGATTTTCTGTTAATTAACCAATCCTCCCCAATAAGCGTCCGGAAGACAAACATCGAATGTCTTTCGCCACTGCAGCCCGCAGGGCTTTGACGCGACGGAAACCTCACACTTGATTTCTTATGTTGGTAGGTCGACGATTGGCTTCTGGGTATCTATTCTTTCGATTTTGGGTCATTTGGGGTTTTTTGTGCTCTTATTTGTGCCATTTGCGAGCTGTTCACTCCGAAGGTCGATGTGTCAGGCAAGGAGGTTAAAATTCCCTTTCCTGCTAATAATTCCTGCTCTGAGCTGTTTTTGACAAAAAAAAAATTGAAATTTCGTTTACTTAAATACATTTTTGTCATACAAATTTATTTCATAATATTATTTATATATATATATTTAATTTTTGTGAATTTTATAGGTTTAAATAAATTATTAAATTGTATTATAAATTTATAATAAAAATTTAAAATTATAATATATCAAAATATAATGAATGTATAAAAAATTTATTTGAAATTATAAGATTCATAATAATTATATTATATATTCATATAATATCACAAAAATAAAATTGTATTATAAGAATGTATTTAAGCTAACAAAATTCAATTTTCGTAATTTCTGGCCCCAAATATCGGGCGGGTTAAATATCGGGCGGGGGCTGGTGTTGTTTTATTGGTAAAGACAAACTTATCGGAACAAACATTAAAGCTCTACTTTCTATCTCTCCTCAATCTCTGTGAGGGCCAATACTGCTCTGACTTCTTGGTCATTGTCGCTGAGTTTCCGCTGTTTAAAGGTTGGCCCTCGGAGATGGCCCCCTACATCTCCGAATGGATCCTCCCCGAAATCGTATCCTCCGCCGCTGCCCCCTGTATCCCGCCCCCAGGTTCTAACCCATTTGCTGAGATCGAACCGAAGCCACCTGGGTGGCATGACGGCGATAGCTGCCAAGAAGAAGAAGTTTGTGTAGATCCAGGAGAATGTCATGACGACGACCAAAAATTTGCCAAACCTGAGAAAAAATAAGGTTTTACACAGCCCCATGACAGTCCCCGCCAACATGGTTGTTAGCGCTCCCATTGTTACGCTTGGTCCCACATGTTTAAGGCAGGCTATCACCAGTCTACGATTTAAATATCGTCGATCATCGCTCAGATAATAAATTTTTTCGCTGTTCTCGAGTTCCAGCAAGACTGTCCATCCATAGTGGACGCAAAAATCGACGCTGAGGCCTACAGCCACACTGAACACCACACTCTCTCCGACGTTTAGAACCCATCCGTCTTTCACAAGCGCGGCTGCGGTTGTGGCGAGTATCATCAATATTGTGCAACATCCAAGAATCGTGAGGGCCAAGCTCTTGGTACACAAAAACAGGACTATAGCGGTGATGAAAAAGCTTACAGAGATCGATTGCGACACTCCCTTTGCCAGTGACTGCTGAAGATCTAAGAATAACACTTGCATTACGACAAACCCGTGCTTTAGATTCCCCGGCGCTTTCTTCATCCATGCCTTGGAAAATGATTCTACCTCATCCCAGAGTTTTTTGGTTCCATGATAGCTAGGGCTCCAATTCTGAGTGCTTGTAATTTTAATTTTTGTGACGGCAATGTCCCCCTTCTTGTCATAATACAGCCCCGGGCTTCCTATACCGACACCCATCTGCTCATTTCTCCAAGAATTCAAGCACCCGGTTGCCAACTCCTTACTGAGCGGAAAACTTTCTCCGCAGCATTCTGTTCGATTGCGGGCGCACACCACACCCCAACCGCTTCCCTCCCAACCTTGTACTCTTCCAGAAGAGCACGAGTCCACATTCTCCCCGCCCAAACAACTAAGGCTCGCGCATGCATCGAAGTTGTCACCGACAGCATAGGTCTTTCCTGAGATTGGACACCTGCAATATCCACCCCAAGATCCGGCCTTTCCTGGAACGTAAGCATCATCACCCGCGTCGCAAGAGCCTGTCACACTTCTATGCCACTCCTGTATGTATCCCCCGTTCCATTCCTTGTACCAGCTTTGCTTCTTTATGTCCTCTTGAAAGTCGTACATCCATTTCTGTGCCTCGCTGCTGGTCAAGGTGATCTTATAGGTGTTCAGCCTTCCGGCTGCATTTTTAAATACGTTCCATTTGTCTCCATTGTCCTCAGACACTACACCAAAGAACCACTCCATTTCAAAAGGAATTTGGGTCACGCTGGCTGTCGCAAAGTCCTCCATGTAATTCATTTCCCACACCTCCATGGGGTTGTCGCTCGCAAACTCCTGTATTCCCATAGAACTAGGCAAGTCAAGTCCAGGAAGGACGGTTGCCACTGCGGCGCTATATAAACTGTAGCAAGACAGGCAAACAAGCCACAAATATGGTGTGAGCCTTTTGTAATGTCTCAGAACTTTGTCGACTATTTTTTTGTCTCTCGTCGAATTGATAGACTTGCTCTCGTTGGCACTAAAAAAATTATCAGGACCCATGATCATATTGGGGAATAGAGAAGAAAAAACAAAGTTTTCAGCTCTTTTGAAGTAGCCAAGTCTCCTGGGATCTGTCTGAGGATAGGCATATTGGGTAGTGGATTGACCTGGCGTATTGGGCGGTGATGGGCCAGGTGACGGGCCAAAGAGGTTCCGCATAGCAGATCTTGGGGTCAAGGATCCCGGAGATTGCGATTGAGCCCGACTGGGGCGACCAACCAACACCACAGTTTCGCCATCACCGCCTCTTTTGTCGCCATCCTCGTTGCGGCTATTGTCAGAACCTACTTCAAACGTGTCGCCTGATCCCTCACCGAGCTTCTCATACAAAGAATCGCTTGGAGTGGTATCCTTTTCATCATCAGCTCCCTTCCTGCAGAAGCGACACATCGGGCGGTCGAAGAGGATCACGATGGCAGGCAAAAAACTAATCATCAAGATATAATCGCACATGATGACTGTCGCAGCATACAGTCCGAAGCACTTCACGGCGACGATACTGCTGAGACAATTGGCGAGGAAAGCCGCAGAAGTCGTGAATGACGTGACAAACGTCGACGCGCCGGCATGTCTCAACGAGTAAACGAGCCGCTGAACAATAACTTCTGTGGCGACACTGCGGTAACAGCAGAGCAATAAATAAACATTGCGGAGCGTGAGAAAGTGGAATCGAATCAACGCAGCAACAGACGAAGCGTTCCGACTAAGGCCCACAGATATCTCCTTCATTTCAACCGAAATTGAACGTCAACGTGAAATTACTCAATCCTGCTCACCTGTCTTTTTTGGTTACTTCTGTCGAAAAGTTGCTGAGAGGACTGTCATTGAATTTCTCGACATAATCTTTTGAGTTGCGCCAGCTGTCAATGTAGACAAAAACGTCGTCTACTCCGATCCCAACGGCCAAATAAAGCGTCACTGCGTTCATAAAAGGAAAAAGAGGTACCTTCATGATCTTTAGGTTGAGGAAAAAAGCCAGTCCTAAGCTACTCAGAATTTCCAGAAATGCGAACAAGGTGATTAGGAAACTCCCCGTGTAATACCACATGAGGAAGATGACAGCAACTAGGGCCCCGACAGCATAACGAAGATCACCCATAATGGCATCTTTATACAGGTCTCCCTTGATTCCCATCTCATAGCCCAGCAGCGCCACGCCTGTGTAGCCGGACTGCTTCATGTTTCCCCAGTAATGTTTGTCCAACTCTTTCATCAGCTCTTCCTTGAATTCTCTGTTTCCCCTACTACTACTGCTACTCGTTGATATCATGGAGCGAGCCAGTGTGACTGGGTAATGAGGATCATCCCTAATCTTCTCGCCCAACCCCATCGGCATTAAAGAGAGGAATGCGTCCAATATGCCGATTCCATCGCCTTGAAGACATTTCTCAGGGACGTTTTGCGTGCACCATAAGATCTCACCGAACGACGCCAAGTATTCGTCACTTTCAGGCTCGAAAAAATCGATCCCGTGTGATGCGAGAGCACATTTCCGCAAATCGCCACTGTAATAGTGGGAAGCACAAGTGTGGATCTTGTCGTTTATTGTTTCTGCCATCTTATCCGTGATTTCATCACAAGCATTATCCCCGTCATAGAGCAGGTAGTGTTTGTAGAAGGGATCCCAACCTCCCTCCTTGCTACCACCGCTATTGACGAAACCGTTTATGTACATTGAACGTGTCGCACAGCAGGTTCCGTTATTATTCGTCGCACACAAGTCACCCCAGTGTTCGAATCTGCCCTCTACATACCCCGAATAAACATCTATGTGGTGCGGTATCCACCGCTTAAAATTCCGGACAACTTGGTCAATCGAACACATCGTCTGAAGGCCCTCTTTACTTAAGATACTGCGCTCTCCCCTTGTTGTCTTGTAAACTGGGTCTTTGACTTGTTTACCATTCTCAAAGTAGCCAAAGAGAAGGCTGATGTGTTCGTCACCATCTTTAACGCGAATGGGACACTCGAATACATTCGCGACGTTGTTATCAGGACCATTGTCCACAAAATCTGTGGGAGGCGTTTCTAAATCCTCCGGACAATCATTAGGAATCGTGTACGTGTCACCAGCATAAATATTGTCGCCATCTCCCCACTCATCACAGTCGGCCACGATTTCGTTATATCTACAGATTGTTAGCCAGGTGACACAACAACCAAATTCCCTTGCGAAGTTGGCAGCGATTTCTGAAAGCGAATCGCCTGCCTGTACAACATATGATTCCGCGCAAATATTTTCCTTGGGATCGACAGACTCAGCACGACGGGTTGTTTTAGTGGCTTCGGGGGATATTTTTTTTCCGAATGTTTGCGGAAAAATTTCCGCTCTTGTTGATCTTTTCCCATTCTCGTCACTGTCAAAAGGAAGGTCATAACGCTGGTAATATCCGCCCGCAGAACGAGGGTCACACTGATCCCCCCCGTCAGATGGTCTGGACTCACTACTCTCGCAAAAGCACCGACCATCATCACTAACAATAAACCCCTTGGCGACAAAACCGTCCCAGCTCCCAGAAAAAGGATGTGTTTTCTTCACAGAACATGCCTCCCCACATGCAATTTTCTTTTCTACAAAGGATTTGCCAGGATTATCACTGCCTTCGTAGATTCCCACCTCACTCCCTTCGCTACAATCACCTTGCCAAGGTATCTCTTTGTAGGTGTTGTCATTTTCAGCAGTTGCTAAGGCCTTGCTCCCCCAAAATATGGTCTCAATCCCCAGGGCAACAGGGCGACGAAGCTTCTCTCTCGTGTTCCACCTATTTATGAGCTCTGTACCTCGCGGCTCAAAGCCACGGATTGGGTCATCTAGCACGATATAGTCATCTGGGATTTGCAAATAAGCAAAAGTGCTCAACAAAAGGACAACAGCGGCAACCAAGACAGCCACCAAGACAGGATACTTTGCCAGCAGCAGGCTGTACTTGTATAGAAAAGACGACGACAAAGATGGCATAGTTTGGGCTTGCAGGCTTGATTCTATTTGATAGGCAGAAAAAGCCAGGCAAAATAAAAGGTAAGACCAGGATCCAACCAGACCAGGATTCCAACTTACTTGTGGTGTTAAAATCCCATTCTTTGAGAATGGAAAAATACCGGAATTCAGTCGCCTACAATGCTTCAAGCAGGGGCCCCAATTTATCGTCTTTCCCATTCTCCCCTCCTCCACCCCCAACGGTACAAAGTCGTTTCTCAACCAAACCCTCACCAACACAACCATCAGAATATGATCTGGCTGACATACCAATGATTCAGTATAGCGTAAGGCCAGAACTTTTCGAGCTCTCTCACAGCAGTACGGTGGTGACAAGAGAAGACATTCCCATGAAAACCCTTAATGATTTGGCAATGATGGCAAATTCACACAAACTGCCCCAAACAATAACAATCAACCAGCCTCCTGTTTCCGTTCCTCACCGTCAGCAGCAAGCAACAGTAACCCAAGGAGAAGAAAACTTGCATTCTCATCAAACCATTGAGTCACTAAAGAGAGAACTTCGGCAAACTCAAAATGAACTGATCAATGCTGTCAAGGGATGGCGTGAAGAGCGGGAAGCTTGGCAGAAGAAGAGTGAACCGAAGATATTATCTAAAGAAGTGAAGCGCGCGAAAGCGGGCTTCAATACGGAGAAGAGCCAGTATCGATCCAGGATTGCGAAGTTGGAATTGTCTGTCAGTAAATTGGAGAATGAAAAGCAGGAACTAATTGAAGATTATGACCACAAACTGCAGACGGTCAATTCCAAGCTGATTATCGCGGAATCTCAACTGAATAATAAGACGAAAGTTATCGTGACCCATACGCCAGCACCGGTCCCGCTCTCAATGGTTGAAACCTTGCGTGTCAAAGATCAAGAGATCGAGATGCTCAAGCGTGTCAAAGATCAAGAAATTGAGATGCTCAAAAGTGAACTCAACAGGAAGTTTATACATCATCCTACAAGAGCTCCGCCTCCACCGCCCCCGGAGGGAATTTACACCCAAGAAGGGGGAGGAGCTAGTGAGCCCTTGGAGTTACCCAGTGGTGGCGAGTTTGACTTTGAAGCAATGTCAAGGAGTGTCTTTTGAGTGAAATTTACTTGTACATGCGAGATAATCTTCATTTTCCTTCTGTTGCGGGAGGGGTGGGGATTGGCATCAGTGATGGTGCGAAAAGAAAATTTCTGCGGTATTGGAAAGAGAAAAGAAATCAACCATTTTATGCACTTTTCGTAACAGTAGGACAATCCAATTGTCTCCTTGATCCGCATAAAAGAGCATTCTAAATCCCCTGGAAACGACGCATTACTAGCAAAAAGGCCACTGTTTGAGGCCAAACTAAGGGCACCATTTTTAGCAGTACTTCCTTTTTTTATCTTACGAATGCTATTTTACCGATATTAATTTTCCGGTAAATCCTACGAAAACAGGTAGGTAGGTTCCTTGCCCGACCTTATGATCCCTCTCTCGATTTTATATTTTTGCTTGCGAGTGCATCGCGCAGTTGTTTGACGATCACATGATTGTTCGGCATCGGCTTACCCCAGCAGAGGTCGCACCCGGATGAGAGGAATTCTTCCTTGATATCATTCCCGCTGCAACCAATTAGCACGCTGGTAATGCCCATCTCTCTCATTTCCTTCACGACCTCAGTTCCCACCAACACCCCCCCCGCCTCCTCCATGTATTGGTCGACGATAATTATGTCAAAGAGGTTATCTGGATTACTACAAATTTCCAACGCCTCCTCCCCTCGGACGGCTTCCATCACAACAGCATTGGGAGCAATGAACCTGAGAATACGCTTTCGGAGCATGGTCCTGTTCATTCCCACATCGTCAATAACTAGGACTTTAAGCTTATCCTGAATAGGCTCAAGCGTATCAGTCCGGGTAATAGGAAGGACAGGCTTGCACTTTTCCAGAGGAAGCCGCACAACGCATTTGGTTCCAATCCGCACAGAAGGGTCACTCTCAAACTTGATGGTGCCATGGCCAAGATCAACAAGGTGTTTAGCAATGGCGAGACCAAGGCCAGTTCCCGGAGCCCCACCACGTTTGACGAATCTCTTGAATATTGCGTCTTGCTGATCCTTCGGAATTCCAGGTCCAGTGTCTTGGCACTCAAAACACAGCACGTTATCCTCCCACTTCACTGTCAACTTGATCTGACCTGTTATTGTGTACTTAATGGCGTTGGTTACTACATTCGTCCAAATCTGCTGGAGACGATGTGCATCAGCCAAGGCCCAGTCCTGATCCGCTATATTGCTTTCATATAAAAACCTCACTCCTCTTCTAATGGAAGGCCTCAACATTCCATGAAGACGCTTTAAATTGCCCGTGATCGATGTTGGTTCTGGACGCAGCTCCATTTTCCCCTCTTCCATTTTCCTAACATCGAGAAGATTGTTCATGATAGAAGACATGAATTGAGTGCAGAGAGTCATCGATTCAGTAAGATCTCGAACGGCTGGGTCAAGAACACTAGGCATCACAGAAAGGGCGATGTCAATCGCATGCAGCGGATTCCGAAGTTCATGAGCAAAGTAAGCAGTCATATTACGCTCTGTCTCCACTTTCGCTTCTTGACTCGCTCGAACAGAATGCATCTCCTGTAACTCCTTGGTATGCCGCCTATCATCAGTCAAGTCCTGGGCGACACCGACAACTCCAATCACGTTCCCCTGGCCGTCTCGCTTTGTCGTGGCGTTCACAAGCAAGTAACGGGTCTCCTTCGTCTTAGTCTGGAACTCAAGCTCGTAGTTGGCAGTC
>Ga0115557_1001651_pt1 | contig 15375 bp, 8 predicted proteins | sample COGITO_mtgs_1104_FD_87280 | JGI IMG/M metagenome (GOLD analysis project Ga0115557, IMG submission 87280) | Pelagic marine microbial communities from North Sea - COGITO_mtgs_110421 | ecosystem: Environmental > Aquatic > Marine > Epipelagic | place: Germany:Helgoland, sampling site Kabeltonne...
CAGTATTAACCGAAATAATCTGATAATTATATTTCTTCCCACTATCGGCTGACTCATCAATGAAAACCATTTCTGTGAGAGGCATTATTGGAGTATCGCTGTATAGAAGACCCTGAAATAAAGGACGCCCGAATTTATTCGTCGGTTCCTCGGGTACCTGTGCGATTACTTTTCCATTTCGCTTAATCAGAAAGTGGGAGATTCCACTTTCCAAATCTGCTTCTGCCTTCCAGGATAGTTGCTTCCCCTTTCGCTTTAAGTGCGTAGGGGGTGGGGGAGGAGTGGGATCTGTGATCTTGGTGTCCTCTACGAATTGCATCCAGGCCTGGGCAATTTTTGCATTCGGTAACCAGGCTGCTTCCAGTGGGTTCCCTTGAAATGTTAACATAGGTTGAGCTTTTTTGCCTAACAGGGGAGCGAGCCATGCATTTTTTGTGGGCATTGGTCTGAGTTTTTTACCAGAGGTTTTAGGCAAACGGGCGGAGAGGCAGGTATCAATCCAGGGAATTGCCATGTAACGGGAATTTCCACATTCGTGTGAACTAAGCGGGTCAATCGATACCCCCACTAATCCACCTGCAGCTCTCACTTTATTGAAGAAGTTTTCATTACTGGGCCAGACCCGTGCAAACCTCCCTTTTTTTTCGGTAACTCCCTCTTTTGTTCCCGGGTTGCACATAATTGGAACCTGAAGGGCATCTGTCGGTAGATCATGCGGTTTAATTTGGGGTCGCTCCGTATTTGCTTCCAACATGGGAACCCCCGAGCGTAACCAACAGGCGACCACTCGATTGGGGTAGAGCATGGTCATTCCTCCCACCCAGTGCCCACCACCACTATGTCCCCATAGTACCCACGGCACCTCACTTAATTCAGGATGTCCGCTCATTTTGCCCAGGTCCTGCAAACTTTTTAAAAAGGTCTCATCGGATCCATTTCGTGGATCACACCACATTTGACAATCCGCTTTTCCAGGCTGTTCATAGGTTGGGGAGAGCAGGGCGCAGTCATGCTTTTTGGCGAGGGCTTGCCAGTGAAGATCCCACGCACCGGTAAGTCCGGACTTGCAAGACCCTTCTCCACACCCGTGTTGATGAACCACCACGCCTTTCAGTTTTTCAACCTCTTCTGGGATCCAAATTGTGTATTGTACAGGAAATATGAGTTCCCCAGGTTTTGCAGAAGCTTCGTATCTTACCCGATAGTACGGTGGTTCCGCTTCTGGAGAAATATCATAGGGCGGATTTTGTCCAAAGAGAAATGAGGAAAAAAAACTAAGGAGTACGAGGATTCTTGTCATGTAAAATTTCAACCATGGTTCAATCATTTAGTAAATAACCGAAGAGGATTTTTGAATTTTTTATAATCAAGCTGAACTGTCTTTCTGTACGAAAATTCTAAATTTAGGTATACGAATAACCCAATCAATAAGATTTTTTTAGATAGACTTTTTTACAATGAAAAGAAATTCTTTGGGCAATACAATAGATTGCGGGAGTTTAATATTAGAATGAAAAGAATTTTTGATCGTATTATATTTTGGCTTTTGGGCTTTTTGGCATATTCAAATGGAAACGCAAAAGAGAATTCTCATTCGCCAGTAAAAAAATGGGAAGATCTTGCCTTCGCGTCTCACCCTACAGGAGAGCTAGTGCTCGATGTATTTCGACCGAGTGACAGTAAGAAAAGACCCGCAGTTTTGTGCCTGCATGGAGGATTTTGGGCAAAGGGTTCAAAGAAGTTTATGCATCCCCTTGCCGAAGATTTAGTCGTCCGGGGCTATGTTGCGGTGTCCTCTAATTATCGTCTGACGGATGTTGCACCTGCTCCGGCTCAGTTAAATGATGTATTTGCAGCAATCCGTTTTCTTCGAGAAAATGCCAATGAGTATGGTATCGATTCGTCAAAGATCGGAGTGACGGGCTCATCGGCTGGTGGATACCTAGCGGTGATGGCAGCAACTTTTAATGGAGGCGACCCAATAGCCCGCCCGAATGCAGCCGTCGGCATGGGGGCACAGACGGATCTGACCTCCCCGCATATCCAAAATTCAACAGTCTTAAACTGGTCAAAATTCATGGGGGGGTTCTATCACGATGTTCCTGAGAACTACGCGAGCCAGTCCCCAATCGCTCATCTTTCTCCCGATGATCCACCCATCGCCATCATCTGCGGGGAATACGATCAACCGTCGACCCGTGCTAATGCTTTTCGTCATCAGGCATTTCGTCTCGGAGTCCCTACTGGTTTAACTGTAATCCCAGGAGCTCCTCATGGATTACTAAGGGCTGACGAGCACCGTCAAGTTGCAATCCAAGCACTCGACAATTTTTTTGAAGTTTATCTTGGCAAGGGTAAAGATGGAGCCATCCCACTCCAAATTCAAACTAATCTACCTGAAGACTCACCCAAGTCGATAAGTGAGAATTGGACAAGGCTGGGGGGGAGTTATAACGGATGTGAGGGTGCCCAGTGGGTCCGGTTTCCCGGTGGACTCAATGCTCCGGTCCAAATTGAACTAATCTTTGCTGCCCATCATGATGGTTTATTGTATCGCTGGAACGAAAAACGAGGACTTCGACTTTGGGTCGAATCGACGCCCGAAATTAGTACTGTGCGACCAAAGGGATCAGGGGAAGAGGGCTTTTACGCAGTTGCACAGACTACACGACAACTCGTTTCCTTATCAGCACACGGTGAGGTGAACGAAATACTCGCGGATCGACTGGGGGATAAACGAATCAATCGCCCGAACGACTTTCGAGTTCACCCGCGTGATAAAAGCATTTGGATTACCGATCCAAATTATCTATTCCGGATGAGACCTTTGGAAAGTCAGGAATTACCCGGTCAGTATGTGCTTAGATATGATCCAACAACAAAACAATTAACCGCTCCGATTAAAACCCTGCAGCTACCAAATGGCATCGCCTTTGATCGGACAGGAAAAAGCCTTTTCATTGGCGATTCAAAGCAAAGAAAACTCTTCCGTTTTGCTTTGAATGATGAATGCGAACTTATTTCTGATACTCCTGAGCTCGTGGCCACCTTTCCCAAAGGTCTGGATGGGGTTTCCATGGATCCCAAAAACAACCTATGGGTAGCGGGTAAAGAAGGGGTATCTATTATCTCTCCAAGCGGTAAGTCTATAGCACATCTTGCGTTACCCGAGCGAGCGTCATCGATCGACTTTATGAATGATGATAGTGGTGACTTCCATTGGGTGGCAGTGACTACAAGGAGTTTTGCATATGTTGCCAAGTTTCAATTCTAATGCAGTAGAATTGATAGTGCGGAAGTGTTACCACAAGAGTCTAAATTTCTTCCAACAATCATTTTTTATGGGCAATCTGCAGACCAACCGGGAGTATATTGTTTGAAATGAAAAATAATTTACAGTTTCCTCATTCTGAATCAAATTTCCAACGACGTACCTTTGTAAAAGGTCTGGCAGCTATTATGGCTTTGCAATCAGGGCCTTTGATTACCAAAGCAGCATCCAGTAAAAGTAAGAAGCTGGGCCTCGCGATTGTCGGTCTGGGTGGATATGCAACCGGGTGTATTGCCCCAGAAGTATCGAGTTGTGCTCATGTAAGATTGGCTGGCGTGGTTACGGGCAGTAAGCAAAAAGGTGAGGAATGGAGTCGCCAATACCAATTCCCGAAAGATGCAGTTTACGGATACGATCAGATTGATCGTCTGGCTGAGGATGATCGAATCGATATGGTTCACATCGCCCTGCCAAATGCCATGCATGCCGAGTATGCAATCAAGTGTGCTCAAGCCGGTAAGCATGTAATGGTTGAAAAACCGATGGCAATCTCGAGCGGTGAATGTGAAGCGATGATCGCTTCAGCAAAGAAAGCAGGAGTGCTACTTGGAGTGAATTATCGCCTGCAATGGGAGCCCCACCATGTCAAAGCTACTGAAATTATCAGCAACGATAAGTTTGGCCAAATTTCCTCCGGTAATTACGAGTTTTCCTGGGGGTATGCAAGAGGTTTGCAGGGCCCCAATAAAGACAAAATTAAAAAATGGTTACTCGATCCCAAGATGGCAGGTGGTGGTGCACTCTTCGATACGGGTGTTTACCCTATACAGGCTGCCTGCTACCTTAGCGGGCGAACACCTTCATCTGTTCGTGGAATGAGCAGTAAAGTGCATCCCGATATCTTTCCTGATGGGATAGAAGAAACAATGAGTTACGAACTACTTTTCGACGATGGCTTTCAAGCGATCTGCAGGGCAAGTTACAGCCATAGCCATCATCAGTGCATCACACTGGGAGATCATGGCTCGATCGAGATAAAGGGAGGACCACGCGAAAACAAAGGATGGGGTAGTGCATACGGCCAATCCGGAGCTGGTAAACCAAACCCGAAGACTCTCTTTCATGGCCGAAAAGAAATCAAATTGAAACAAACCCTCCAGCAGGGGGTGCTGTTAGACGAATTTGCCCAGTCTATTAAAAGGGGGGAGAAAAATTTTAAGGCGTCCGGTGAGATGGGCTTGCGGGATATCCAAATTATCGAGAGAATTTACAAATCAGCCAGCGCCGGCGGATCACTTATTTCCACCAGCTAAAATTAAAAATATTTTAAAACAGTAAAGTCTTTGTCCCATTCAAATACAGATAAACTTTTCGTAAAGCTCTTAGCTACAAATGAACGGCACATCCGTTCGTTTGTCCGTTCCACTGGTATGGATTGGAATGCTACCGAGGAAATATCTCAGGCAGTAGCTGTTATCATGTGGAGAAAATGGGATAAGTTTGAGATCGGTTCTGACTTCATGAAATGGGCTAGGGGTATTGTTCGTTTTGAAGTCTTGAAATATCGCCGAAAAATGAGCAGAGACCGGTTGGTTTTTAACGAAGATCTAATCGACCTTCTGGCTGAATCCAGCGAGGACTTGGAGGGCGAATTATCAAGCAAAGATTATACTGAAGCGCTTCAACTTTGTATCGACCGGTTACCTCAAAGATCGAGACAACTAATCCACTTGGTTTATCAAGGCGAAAAGACCATTAAGCAGATAGCTGAAGAAATTGGAAAATCCGCAACTTCTCTTTACAAGATGATCGATCGAATACGAAAGAAACTCAAATCCTGCGTTGAAGCTCGACTGCCGCCGGCATGACTTTTCCATCCATATAAAAGCAAAGTTAAAATGAATGACGGCGAATTACAAGAATTAGTCCAAAAGCATTTGGATGACATGCTTTCCATTGAAGAATTCAGACGACTTGAATCTTATCTGCAGGATAATCCCGATGCACGGCGCGAGTACATCGAATCGGCTCGAATGGATGCAGCTTTGCAAGATGCTCACTATGAGCAAGGATCCAAATCGCCGATAAAAGACAGCGAATTAAAACAGGAGAATCCCTGGCTTCATCGATGGGGTTGGGGCTGGATTGCAGCCACCGCATTAGTTGGTATTTTTTCGTTTTTGATTCTTACTTGGTTACCCAAAACCGATTTTCCCGAATCCGATTCACCTGACTTGGGCATACCCGTTCAAAGCGTGGCAGTCATAACAGCACAGGCAGGAGCTAAATGGAAAAAAGAGGATTTTCAGGTTGGGTCATCTTTGGAGCCGAGTCTCATAACTCTTGTTGAAGGAATTGCACAGATAGACTTTTACGGTGGGGCTGCAATCAGTCTTTCGGCTCCAGCAAAATTCGAGTTAATTAACGAAAATAAAGCGGTTCTCCATTATGGCAGAGTCACTGCTCAAGTTCCACCCGCTGCCCGAGGATTTGAGATTTTGGCAAAAGAGGTATTGCTTGAGGATTTAGGAACCAGTTTTGGATTGGAAGTGAACTACGAGACAGGAAAAGCGGACGTTTTGGTTTTTGACGGTGAAGTTCGGATCACTGGTAAGTCCGGCACCCCGATTCTTCTGACAGAGGGTCTTGCGGCTAATTTAACCGGTGAGGATCCGATTCTACAAAGCCCCGTCAGACCCGATCGTTTTCCTGATATAAGTGATGTGGTATCTGCGTCCGCAAATACCGAGAGCTTACATTATTTAGAATGGAAGGAATCGAGTGAGAGAATCGCCAAAGACCAAAGATTGATTGCTTACTATGACTTTGAGAATCTAAGTCCCTCCTCGCGTCGATTAAAAAATCGTGCCGTAAACGGACTCGGCAGTGAATGTGACGGTGGAATAGTTGGTGCTCGGGTGTCTCATGGCCGTTGGTCGAAAAAACCAGCCCTGGACTTTCGTTCCGAGGGGGACAGGGTCCGTTTTGACATTCAAGGTAAATGGGAAGCCCTGAGTCTTTTTGCCTGGGTTAGGATCGACGCATTGGACCGATCCCTGAATTCTTTATTTCTTACAGACCACTTCGATCCCTACGAGATTCATTGGCAAATATCAAAGACGGGCTTCATTCATTTCTCAACCAGCCCGACAGGCGTTGTGGATCTGTATGAAAATAACAGGCGTTTTTATTCTGAAAGTTTTTGGACGCCCGCAGATAGCGGCAAGTGGTTTCTTCTTGCAGTGACAGTGGAACAGGGCACTGGCAAAGTTCATAACTATATTAATGGAAAAGAAATCATGGTGGTCGACGGACTCCAACATCACAAGTCAATTGAGAAACTTAGAATCGGAAAAAGCGATCTGGGTAATTGGAGTAAACCGATAAATCAAGGTTCAATCCGTAGCCTCAATGGAAGAATTGATGAGTTTGGTATTTTTTCAGTCGTTCTGTCCCCAGATGAAATTGCAGATATCTACAATATGGGGAAACCAAATCGATGAGTATGAACCTTCGCTATTTCATTGTTTTCTTATTCTTCGCAAACTCTGCATATTCAGTAGAACCCTCAATAGGGGAGAAACTCTTTTCTTTGAAGCTTAAACCCCTGTTTGCTGAGAAGTGTATGGCTTGTCATGGTGATAAACTGGAAAAGATTAAAAGTGATTTTGACATGCGGAGTAGAGAATCGATGCTGCTTGGAGGAGAAATCTTTGAAGATGAAGTCCTGATCCCGGGGCAGGGAGAAAAAAGTTATCTTTACATTCTCAGTACCCGAGTGGAAGAAGACCTTGAGATGCCTCCTAAGGAAACTGATCAATTAACCGATGAAGAGACCGGGTGGATTCGTGACTGGATTAATTATGGGGCACCCTGGCCAAGTGACCAGCAGATTGCCGATATTCAGGAAGAGTATGCGGAGGGCGAGAAAGTAGTCACATCGAAGGCACTTTCCGAAGACTGGCAGAACCGCCGATACGAGACTGAAAAGTTATGGGCTTACCGTCCACTCAAGGTAGAGAAGGTTCCCGCTGGCATAAATCCGGTTGATTGGTTTGTGAATCGAAAGCTTAAGGAATTCGATCTGGATTACGCACCGCGTGCCACAGCCCGTGAATTATACCGCCGCCTTTCTTTCGGACTGACCGGATTGCCACCAAAGCCCATCGAGGCCAGTAAGTTTGAGAAAGAGTTTAAAAAATCGAAGAATGCTTTGTCTGTTTATGCCAAGAAGTTAATGGCTTCACCGTATTATGGAGAACATTTCTCCAGGCATTGGCTTGATATAGCACGCTACGCCGACTCCGGCGGGTTCGCCAATGATTACTCTCGCCCCAACGCCTGGCGCTATCGTGACTACACCATCCGGGCATTTAATAAGGATAAGCCATACAATCAATTCGTGATGGAACAATTGGCAGGGGACGAGATGGACCCGAGTAAGCCCGAGAATTTGGTTGCCACCGGTTTTCTTAGAATGGGGCCATGGGAACAAACTGGAATGAGTGTATTTAAAGAAACCCGTCAGCTTTGGTTGGACGATGTGACTGATTCAGTGGGGCAGGCTTTTCTTGCCCATGCCATGCAATGTGCCAAATGTCATGATCACAAATTTGACCCTGTTCCTACCCGTGATTATTATAGCATGATGGCCGTCTTTTCGACGACGCAGTTTGCAGAACGTGACGCTTCTTTTCTTCCCTCTGAGTCCAGGAAAGGTTTTGATTCTTTCACCAAACTTGCTAATTCCAAGATTTCTTCCTATGAGCAACAACGAGCAGAGCTTAAGGAAAAGTTTAAACGGTTGAAAAAAGAAGAGTCTGGAAGTGCGAAAGTGGGAGACAACGGATTGGACCCTGGGGACGAAGCTTCCCAGTCGCGCATCTTCAAAAACTTGACTCGCCACCGGATCGAACTGGATCGAGTTCTGCCGCTCACTCATGCCGTTTTTACCGGTAAAACCGTATCCAGAAAAGAGGTAAAAGGACGTCTTGATATGCCAGAGAATCCATGGCTAAAAGGTTATTTTGACTCAGATGTTATTTACACTGGAGGGGATGTCTACTCGGAGGGTGAGCTAGTTATACCTGGAGGCCTGAGTGCGACCGAATCTCTTGGAGGAATGAGTGTCCAGCCTTTCCCTAAAGGGAAGGGGAAGCGACGTTTGGCTCTTGCCCGATGGATAGTGAACGAAAAAAACCCACTTACCGCACGAGTGATGGTTAACCGTATTTGGTCATGGCATTTTGGCCGTGGAATCGCGGGGAATCCCAACAACTTTGGTGGAACCGGTGAGTTACCCACGCACCCGGCCTTGCTTGATTATCTGGCGGATTGGTTCATGAAAAACGGATGGTCTGTAAAAAAGCTGAATCATTTAATTTTAACCTCTGAAACCTATGGTCGCAGCAGCCGTCATCCTGATTCAGAATCTCTGAACGAGAAAGACCCGAAGGGAATTCTTTATGCCCGCTTTCTTCCCCGTCGTTTGGTCGCAGAGGAAATTCGCGATGCCATGCTACGGGTTAGCGGAGAATTGAATTACGATGTGGGCGGAATTCCCGTTCGGCCCGATATTAATCCTGAAGTGGCATTCCAACCTCGTCAAATAATGGGTGGTACTGCTTCGGTCTACGAACCTGATCCTCTTCCCCACCAAAGAAACAGGCGTACCATCTATGCGGAAAAACTACGTGGGTTGCGTGATCCTTTCCTTGAAGCCTTCAATCAACCCGGTCCTGATGTTTCCTGCGAACAGCGAGAATCATCTACTGTTGCTGACCAGGATCTTACTCTTTTGAACGGGGAAGAAGTGCAAGACCGGGCCCTTGCCTTTGCCGATCGTCTTTTGAAAAAGAAGAGTAGTGAATCTTCTATTATCCAAAGAGCTTTCGAACTCGCCCTTGGACGTTCTCCTACCAAAGGGGAAATCACGGCTTGCATTACCCGTTGGAAAAACGCCACAAAAACAGAAAGCGAAAAGACGCCTCTTGCCCGAGCCTATCCCCGGAAGATTAAAAGAACAGTAATGGCGGAAAAAACGGGTGAGCCCTATGATTTTTGGGAATTTATTCCGGCATACGAATCTTATCAACCCGACCTGCAAAGGAGTGACGCGGATGCACGGACTCGTGGGCTTGCTCATATCTGCCTTGTTCTCTTCAACTCGAACGAATTCGTTTACATCGATTAGACTTCAACCTGATACACATTATGAAACAGCAAAACTTGATCGCTAAGCTTTCCCGCAGGGAGGCACTTTATGGTTTGGGTGCGGGGATTGGTTCGCTTGCTTTCTCCTCTATGGCACAGGCCGAAAGCATTAATTCTATTGGTATCCATCACCCTGCAAAGGCAAAACGGTGCATTTTTTTAATGATGGAAGGTGGTCCGTCTCATATCGACACCTTCGATCCAAAGCCGGAACTGGATAAAAGACATCTCCAAAGATTTAACCGTAGTGGCGATCGCGAGAGTGCTATGTCTTCGGGGGAACGTTATTTCGTTAAGAGTCCATTTGATTTTCTTAAAGCCGGCAAGTGCGGCGCTGATTTTTCATCCGAATGGCATCATTTGAAAAATTATGCGGACGACATGTGCTTCTATCGAGGATGCCAAGTCGAATCAGTAAATCACCCCACCGCTTGTTATCATGTAAATACGGGCAACCGCTTCGGTGGTGATCCTGCGGTCGGAGCGTGGGTAAACTATGGATTGGGTTCGTTCAATGATAATCTGCCTGGCTTTGTCGTGCTTCCGCGAACCAGTTATCCGCAGGGTGGTGCGAATAACTGGTCCAACGGTTTTCTACCCGCAGATTACCAAGGTACGCCATTAAGGCCAAAGGGTAGTCCTATACTTGACCTTAACCCGCCAGCTGGAATGACGCGCAAAGATCAGCGAAACAATTTAGACCTGCTTGCGAAGCTGAATAGTAAGCATTTTATTGAGCGTCAGGAACAAGATGAACTGAATGCCCGTATGTCGTCTTACGAATTGGCTTACAGGATGCAGATTGAAGTGCCTGGCATTCTTGATATTGAAGGAGAAACTGAAAAGACCCGTGAGGCTTATGGTATTGGAGATAGTAAGACCGGTTCATTCGGAAGGAAATGCCTTTTGGCCCGTCGGTTGGTGGAGAAGGGCGTCCGTTTTGTTCAGGCCTATGCCGGTAATTGGGATAGTCACGATTATATTTCCCGGGCCCATGGTTCCCTTATTAGGTCGGTCGATAAACCAATTGCCGCTCTCCTCGGTGACCTCAAGGAGCGCGGGCTTTTGGATGATACTCTGGTAGTATGTTGCGGCGAGTTTGGAAGAACACCGGACAATGGTATCAGGGGAGGGGATGCAAGCTATGGAAGGGACCACAATGCCAAGGCCATGACAATGTGGTTCGCGGGTGGAGGAACCAAAGCAGGACACACGATCGGAGCGACCGATGAGATCGGGGCCGAGGCCGTGGAGTGCGTTCATCATATCCGTGATGTACATTGCACTTGGTTAAATTTGCTCGGTCTCGACGATAACAAACTGAACTTCTATCATGCGGGGAGATATAAACAACTTTCGCAGTTTGGAGGGGAAGTGATCAATGAATTGATTGCGTGAGTTCGAACCTGATTCTTTTTAACCTATGAACCGTCGTTCTTTTATTCGTAATTCTGCCCTAGTTCTTCCTGGAACTTTACTTGGAAGGGGGCCAGTGGAAAGAATAGGTTCTCCGAATTTAAAGTTATCTTTGGCCGCCTATTCTTTCCGTAACCAATTTAAATGGTTTAAAAATCGCAGAAATAAAAATGGAGGTGAGATGACTCTCCATCATTTTGTCGACTATTGTGCGAATCAACGAATTCCCGCGGCTGAAATTACAACTTATTTTTTTGAACCGGAAGTTCCCGAAGATGCTCTATTGGGACTTCGTCTTCATGCCCAAAATCGTGGGGTCGCGTTGTCTGGAACTGCGATTGGAAATAACTTCTCCATTGGGAACGGTCTTCTTTTAGATAAGCAAATTTCCGAAACCAAAGCATGGATCGATAAAACTGCTTTGTTGGGTGCTTCTCACATGAGAGTTTTTCCGGGATTGGCCAAAGACTTTATAAATTCTCCCGTGCGAATGGGGGAGGCAATAGATGCATTACAGGAATGTTCTGATTATGGAGGGCAGAAGGGAGTGGTGGTTGGGGTGGAGAACCACGGGAATATGAGCGTCGAGCAAATGCTCTACATATTGGAAAGCGTAGATAGTTCGTGGTTTGGTATCAATTTGGATACTTCCAATTATATAGTCGAGACCGACGATGAACTCTACGATGCCATCACCCGCAGTCTGCCTTATGCAGTTAATGTACAAGTTAAGGTAAAGCGAAAATTGCCAGATGGGACAAAGGTTGAAGTCGATCTTAAAAAAATGATAAGCCTTATTAAAGAAGCAGGTTATCAGGGGTATGTGGTTTTGGAATACGAAGAGGAAGCTCCACGTGAAAAAGTTCCCGAGTACATCGATTTACTAAAAAAAATCATAAATCCAAGCTAAGCGATTGTGGTAGTTATAAATTTATTTAGATGGGTTTGCTTAAAAAATTGTTTCCTGCTTTTACTTCTAACCTCGTTGACCACCGCTCTTTTATCTCAGGAGGCGAGTGATCTGATTTTTAGCAAATGGAGTGGTAAGCTTAATATTCCAGATCCTGTGGCAATTTCATTTGATGATCGGGGAAATGCATATGTCACACAAACTCAGCGCAGAAAGGTTCAGGATTTGGATATCCGGCAACACCCGCAGTGGATCGAAGACGATTTGTCCTTTGAATCTGTTCAAGACAAACAGGATTTCTATCGCAAAATATTATCTCCTGAAAACCCCGATGCATTCAGGCATACCAGAGACTTTAACGACGACGGTATCATTGATTTTAATGACTTAAAAGTACTGAGCGAAAAAATATATAAAATTTCCGATACTGACCATGATGGGGTTGCTGATACCATGCTAACCTTTGCCGAGGATTTTAAAACCGAAGTGACTGGTATCGCAGCGGGTGTACTTTGGCACCAGAATAAAGTCTACGCCACTATAGCTCCCGATGTCTGGCGTATGGAAGATACAAACCTAGATGGTCAGTCAGACCAACGGGAAATTATATCCACTGGGTATGGCTTGCACATTGCATATGCCGGGCATGATATGCATGGACTTACCACTGGCCCTGATGGTCGTATCTATTGGAGTATAGGTGACAAAGGAGTCTCGGTAACCGATAATAATGGTAAACGCTGGCATTACCCCAATCAGGGTGCGGTCATGAGGTGTGAGCCAGATGGTTCGAACTTTGAGGTGTTTGCTCATGGGCTTCGAAATGTGCAGGAATTAGCATTCGACGAATACGGCAATTTGTTTGGAGTGGATAATGACTCGGATAATCCTGGAGAGATGGAGCGCTTTGTTTATATTGGGGCAAACTCAGACTCCGGGTGGCGTTGCAATTATCAGTATCGAAAAAGGGATTATAATCCGTGGACGGAGGAGGGTTTATGGAAACCACAACATGATGGACGCTCCGCCTATTCATTACCACCTATATGTAATTACCGTGATGGACCCTGTGGGTTTGTTTATAATCCGGGTACCGCTTTAGGAACTGGTTGGGAGAAAACATTCTTCCTGACTGGTGCACCAAGGGGCGATCAATGGGCATTCCAGACAAAACCAAAGGGAGCGGGTTTTGAAATGATAAACTCGCGTTTGATCTCAAAAGGCAAGGCCTTGATCGGATGGAATTTTGCTCCGGATGGAGCTTTGTATGCCGTTGATTGGGCGGGCGGTTATCCCCTCAATCAAACTGGGGCGATATGGAAAATGGATGTCAATGATTCCCAGAAACACCCTTTGCGCGAACAAACGGAAAGTTTAATTGGGGATGATTTCGCGGCGTTGAACCAATCAAAACTCTTTGATCTTCTTGGTTGGCCCGACCAAAGAGTGCGGCTCAAAGCACAGTTTGAGTTAGTGAAACGAAAAGCATTTTCTAACTTGCTCGGAGCTGGATATATAGCTGAGGCTGAAGAACTGGCAATTGTCCATATGATTTGGGGGCTTGGGCAGTCGGCTAGATTGGGTCACACCACGGGAGATGAAATTGCCCGCCTTCTCACGATTTCCGAAATTGCCTCCAATCCTGAACTGCGGGCACAAATTTTTCGGGTTGCGCCCGATGTTTCGACTTTCCCTACGAGGACCGTGGCTAAGGGTATGCAAAGCTTATCCATGCGGGAACAATATTTTGCTCTGCTTGCATTCAAGAAGCACGGTGACCGAAAAGACCTGGATTTAATTGTAAATCTAATTCAGGAAAATAGTGGTAAGGATCTGTATTTACGTCACGCAGCCATTGAGGCTCTGACTAAGTTTGATGCTAAGACCTTAGGGATATTAAATAATCACAACTCAGTCGAAGTACAGCTTTGTGCGGTAGTAGCTCTAAGAAGAAATAAAGCACCGGAAATTCGACGTTTTTTGAAAGCGGAGAGTGATTTCGTATCTACTGAAGCTGCACTTGGGATTTATGATGATTTTTCGATTCTGCCTGCAATGTCATATCTGGCTGAAGCACTCGAATCATCTGATAATAATACAACCGCTTTTGTTTTAAGGGCAATCAATGCCAATGCCAGAATCGGTTCACTTGAAAATTCGGCCAGAGTGGCCAAATGGGCCAGTGATGAGACACAATCTGAAGAACATCGTTTGTTTGCTCTCAAACGATTAATAGAGTGGAATACTCCTCCAATGCTCGATGCCGTAACAGGGCGTTATCGGTCTTCACAGGATTCGATAGCTGAGTTTTCGAGTGTTCGCCAAGCCCTTGAGCCCTTTATCCAAAGATTGCTAGTCGATGGTTCGGCTAAAGTTCAGGCTGCCGCGATGCAACTGAGTCGTAAGTACGACCTTTTGCCGAGCCATGAAATACTCGTCCGATTAATCAAACAGGAGACTACCGATGAATCTGTGCGAATCGCTGCACTTCAAGCAATGGCCGATGAAAAAGGTGTAATCTCAAATAGGGAGGTGCTCCGTGAAGTGATCAATTCAAATTCCTCTAAGCTTAGGGTTGTAGCGATGCAGTATTTATCGGCTGCGGAGCCAAATGCACTGGGCACTGCTTTGGGTTTTCTTAAGTCCGAGAAACTGATTGAAAGACAAGAAGGGGTACGATCTTTACTTAAATTACAAGCGACTAAGGAGATTTCCAAGCTAACCCAAGAACTAGTAACTGGAAATTTAGATCCCGGCCTTCAGTTGGAGGTAATTGAGGCCGCCAGTATTTTACTTCCTACAGACGAAAAATTTAAATCGTTATTAGCTGGAAGAAGTAATTTGATGAATCCGAAATCTTTTCAGGAATGTCTCGAAGGCGGAGACCCAAAAAAGGGGGAAACTGTTTTCATGAACCACATCGGAGGGCAATGTGTTCGTTGTCATAAATATGAGAAAAGAGGGCCTGGATCGAACATTGGACCCAATCTGTGGAAGATTGGTGAACGCGATCCCAAGTACCTCCTTGAATCACTTGTTGCTCCGCAAGCTACCATTGCCAGGAATTTCGGAAATGTGTCCATTGATTTGAAAGATGGATCAAATATTTCGGGGTTATTTGTTGAAGAAAGCGAAAAAGGTATCAAGCTCAAGGATCCAACTTCGGGTGCTTTCAAATTTATTAGTCATAGGAATGTCTCTGCTCGTAGTGAAGTCGTTTCGGTGATGCCACCAATGGGAGCGATGATGCAACGTAGTGAGTTGAGAGATCTTATTACTTACCTAAGCACATTAATTAGCGAATAAAACCACTGAATTTTACTTTTTATCTATGAAATTAAAAGACTTTTCCCATGTAATTTGGAAGGCGAAATGGAGCCAACTCCTGCTTTTGACTCTCTTGTCATTCTCTGGATGGGGACAAATGCATTCCACAGAGTCCCGACCCAATGTAGTCATTATATTTATAGACGATCAGGGTTACTATGATCTGGGTTGTTACGGAGCCACGGAGGTAAAAACTCCTCGAATCGATCAACTGGCAAAAGAAGGAATCCGTTTTACA
>Ga0115557_1001656_pt1 | contig 15353 bp, 16 predicted proteins | sample COGITO_mtgs_1104_FD_87280 | JGI IMG/M metagenome (GOLD analysis project Ga0115557, IMG submission 87280) | Pelagic marine microbial communities from North Sea - COGITO_mtgs_110421 | ecosystem: Environmental > Aquatic > Marine > Epipelagic | place: Germany:Helgoland, sampling site Kabeltonne...
AGATCGTCCTCGCCAATAACCACGCTGAGCGCCTCTATGCACACATTGTCAATGTTGTGTGCCTCGTCAAACAAAATCACACTGTCTGCTGAAAGCTCCGTGGAAATGAGCTTGGCAATCTTGGGATCCAAAACGTACTGATAATTGAAGATCAACACGTTTGCGTGTGTTATCGCATTGCGCGTTACGAAGTAGGGGCACCACCCTTTGCTTCGGCCGTACTCCTGCATAGTGTTGAGGTCAAACACACCGCTGGGGACCACCTTGTCCTTCCCATTTTTCTCGAAATTCTCAAAAAAATCACATGTCCGCACACTTCCCGGGCTTTTTTCGTTCGCCTCTCGAACCCAGGAAGCAGTCATCATCCGACACGCATTATCGACAAGTTCACGGTCAGATTCGCGCATCACTTTCTCGTGAATGCACATATTTCGGCGGCTACTCAGACACAAGCCCAAAATTCCTGTACCACCACATCCCAAATTGTCGTAACCGCTGATTTCACCCATTTTCGGGTGATTTTGGGTATTGACTTCTTCTTCTGCCTCTTCCCTGCTCTTCCCTTGACTCATCCTCCTAGAAATTGCCAGCTCCCTGGCCCTGTAGTCCATCACAACACCCAGCTCCTCCATCACACTGTCCATCTCCGGGACAGTGCGAGTGCAATAAACAATCTTACCGATTTTTTTCGTAGGGTCCGACGCATAGTAAGACTGGTAGCTAGTTGTAAGAGATAGTAAGCAGACAGTTTTGCCAGTGCCGGTGGGCATCTCAAGCAGTGCATGTCCTCCATTGTCATCGAGTGTTTTCTTTATTGACTTCATGTATTCGTATTGCTCCGGATAAAGGTGGGGGAAAGGGAAGTAGACTGGTAAACAACCCAAGTGGAAAATCATATTCTACTCTGTCTGTCTTGATGAGTGCAGGAGGTAATTTAGATGAGTCGATGGTGAGTCCCTTTCTGTAGGGTTTGATACTGTGAATAGACGATGAATACTTTTAATTATGGTTGAGTCCGATTTCTATTCGTAGTGTTTGCGGTGAACTGATATCAATCTACAAAAACAGCGAAAAAATGGAAGTAAAAAGAAAAATTCGCTGAGAGCAGCGCCTGAATCTCAAGGCAATTCATACTGCACCCCAAGAGACAATAACCTTCGTTTTAAATTATCGTCAGTCAAGAAGAGTACTTAGTGATCGCCAGGAGACGTCTGAATTTCGCCGAATAGAAGTCCTTTTTGAAGTAATCGACAGACCGGGTTCCCCCCAATTCCAAACTACCCGTCCATTCTCTTGCAGAATATGTCCGAGGTGATTTCCCGTCCCCTCCAAAGGGAACTCTTTCTGGTTTGTTCTGTTCTGGGTTCTAAGGTCGAGGAAACTGACCCCTCAACCGGGGAAATCTTTGAGCGTTTCATCCCCGTTGAGGATGCCGCTTCCTGGTTGCAGGATCTGCAGCGAGCGATCAAACGTGATGACGATCAGACTCGTCCGATCTCTCTCTTACTATCTTCGTGGAACGTCTTGCCCACTACTCTTATTCCGCTAGTACTCTCCCAACCTGATGATGAAAGCATTGTCAGGACTATGGCCAAGGTGTTTGTCATCCTTACCAAGCCTTTGACTGAGGTAGCACGTAAGGCTGCACGTTTCAACGTGGATACAAAGTCTCAGGTAAGAGATGCAGCTCTCATCTCCCTCTGGAGGTGAATTTCTCTCTAGCCTTGGGATTTCTCTCACCTTTCTCCTACCCTATCGTCCTCTCTCTGCGCAGAAAGCAACCGAGGAGACAATCGAGCGTCAGCGTGAAGTTCGCGACAATGCTCTAGCACAGAACGCCGTCCTAGAGAAGTATAAACATCTATTACTGACCAGAAAAGGGGTACTTGGAGTGTTTGTCTCTCTGCTTTCTGGCCCACTCTCGAGGAAGGGATCTGCGAGGACTGAAATGGACGCCCATACCATCGAGTTGATTTTACATCTTTTCAGGTGAGAGGAAGCGGAAGCAGCAACGGCGAGAACCGATCTTGCTTAGGAAACGAAGAGAAAAAACACCACTTTGGCCTTTTTTATCCAATTTGTTGTGTAACAAAACTGTGTTCTGACCCCACGCTATTAATTTTTAAATCTGTCAGAAACTTGCTCGCTATTGGTCCTGTTTCCCCCCATTCCTGTAACTCGACGGAATATATGGAGGGTCAGCAGCGTTTAATCACTACTTTTGGTGATGAGATGGTGCTGGACCTTGTTGTGGTGCTCGGTCAGATGATTGAAAAGCGGGAAAACAGCCAGTGGAACCTGGTTCTGATGGAGATTTTGTTCTACCTGGTGAAGGATCAAGACCCAGTAGCGATTGCTGAGTCTTCTCAGCCCGGAATGACCACCGCCAACAACAAAAGTAACAGCGCCAGCCGAAGCAGCAACATTGTGACCCCTCCCACAAAGTCATCTCTATCCCTGAAAAAGACTTCTTCCCTGCTTTCCGGCAGAAACAATGCGAACATTTCATCTCGTCACTCCCGCTTCAGTGGCACTGTCGTAAAGCAGAAAGCCGGGGGTGCCTCTGTATTCATCAACGACATTAGCAAGGGGAAAGAGACCCACCCCGAGGTCGCGAGAAAAAAGAACAGGAAGACGAATGTTTTCGTTGCCAAAAGGTGAGCTTTACCCGGAGTGCTGAAGAATTTATTGATAGTTGTGAAAGCTTCCTAGATGAGTATGCTGGCACAAAGACTAACACAAACACATCAAAACAGCACTACCTCGGCTGCAAGCTCCAAACGTAACCACACAAGCTCCACAAAACTGTGCAACAAGGTTTTGGATGATTTTTGCTCTCGCTTTGTTGACAGGTGCTACGGCCCATTGATGAAGTCGCTGAAAAATGAGTTCCGGCGAGAGTCTTCTCGCCTGCAAGAGAATGACAAGGTGATTTACTTCCAGATTATAAGCTTCTTTAGCTGTTGGTGGCGCAGGAAGATTGAGATGGGGGAGAATACGAATATGACCTCCAGCGCCGACCACTCTACTGCTCCCGCAACCATGATCGGCGAGTTGATGTTCACTTTGGATATTTTCTCCTTCAATATTGTTCTTCAGTCGTTTGATACGTTCATTGCCACCAAGAAGCCTTACGACCTTGCTGTGGCCGTCGACCTCTACAAGAATATGATGAAGCTCCTTTCCTTTATGAACTGTGCGCCGAAAAAGGGCAACTCCGATTCTGAAGCCGACTCTACCGAAGCAGCAATCGCCCTCGGTTTGATGGACAGACTGTTCTATCAATCTGAACCCCTTGATAGGCTAACGAAGCTTTTCCAGTACTGGAAGCAGGGTGTTTTCACGAAAAAGTATTTGTGCGACCTTGTTGAGATTGCCAGCTTGACCATGAAGATGCTGGATCGTAACAGCAAGCAGAGTCCTCATAGCTCTTCCTCCGGCGAGAAAGGCAGGAATAATGTAGGCCGCGTCGAGAAGATGAGGGAGGTTGCGCAGTCCTTCGACGTGGAGCATTACTTTATCAAACTCGTTAGCAACAACGTAATTCGGATGTACGGGCAGCTGCTCCGCGAGTACAAAAATAATGACCCTGCTACTAACAGGCAGATCGCTTCCTTCTTCTTCCGCGTGTGCAAAGTAGTCGTCAAGCCGAAGAGTGTGGAAGAGGGTGATGGGGGGGCGGAAGAGACGATCACTTTGGAGCCCATGCTCTACAACATCGACCTGATGATAGTATTCGACAAGATTTTGAACGACACAACGATCAGGAACAACACACAAATGAAGGAGGTGATTTTGTTGGCGAAGACCATCGTCCGCCATTTCGCAGTCTCGGCAGAGAATAACCCTCTCCTCTACGTGGAGACACTTTTCGGGATCAACCAACGACAGAAGAAGTTTTGCGAGATGGTCAAGCAGGTTTACTTCGATACTGACTTAATTGGTGGGGGGTCGATGTTGTCCACCACAGCAGATGACGGTGATATCTTAGTGCCTGAGGTATTTTACACTGGGGGGAAGAAGAAGAAGAAGAGCTTGGGCGCCAGGAAGACGAGCCTACGTATGGACGGATTTATTGCGAGCGAAAGCGAGGATGGTAGTGATGATGACTTTAGTGTAGGGTCTGTGGATGCGAAGAAGTCGTCGGACAAGGCGGACTTGGACGTGGACAGTGGTGCATCGTCGAGCGAGGATGAGGTGGAAGTGGACGACTACGGGTCTGGAGATGATGCTCCGGCCGTTTTGAAAGTGACCAAGAAGAAGAAAAGAGAGAAGGAGAAGAAGAAGAAGAAGAAGCCCGTCCTCACAGAAGTCCATGATGAGAGAATGAAACAAATGTTCAAGCAGAGCGAGTCAATCTCTGTTGCACTGGCAAAGTGCGTCGAGATTTTTGGTCCTGAAGGCTTTGATAGGAAGACACTTAAACACCGGGCGAAGGAACTGAATCTCAAGAGCAATAAGCTGCTCAAGGTGAGCAAGAAGGTGCTAGAGTCAGGGAACCCGTATGCGAGCAGAAAGCGGGACCTTGGCTTCATCGAGTCGGTGGCGAATGAAGCTGAAAATGACAACGGAAATGGAAACGGGAAGGAGAAACCGGTCATCTCCAAGGTTGGGGAAAAGCGCAAGGTCGCAGACGATTTCTGGGGTGAAGGAGGTGAAGACGACAAGTGGAATGAAGACAGGACCTATTCTTTCAAGACCATGGCCGCCAAAAGCAGCAGCGGTAAGAAACTCAAGAAGATATCTCAGTCACAATCTGTTGACGACGATGATGATGACGACGACGATTTTATATCAGCACCCAAAGCACGCAACAACATTAATTTGCTGCTCGGCGAGGAAGACGACGAAGAGTGATGATGAATGTATAAATTGTGATGTATGTAACAATAAGAGAGAAGTTTGGACGACAACAGACACAACACAAAAGGCCATAAATAAACAGGCGCCTTCAATATAAAACCGATCTCGCCAATTTAGGTATGAGAAACAAGCTTTCTAACATACACAATTCACAGTACAACGGGTGAGGTGCGTTCTGTTGTATTCTTTGATATTTCAGTCCTCGCGTTGTCTTTCCGTCTCCAGAACATGACTTTTTCACTTGGTGGACGTTTACCTACTACTTACTCCCGTAAGGATTAAAAGCCCATCTCGCGGAGGTTCTGCTTGGTAATAGCTTGCAACGTACCCGCAAGAACGTTCGCTATCATGTTCGTATCGGTTGCTTGGGTGACGTAGATGCTGCAGCTGCTACTGGTGCCACTCTCAACAATGTCACTCAAAAGCTGCTCCAAAAAGGCAATTGACTGTCTGGCATCATTCTTGTCACCCTTATACTCCGGGAAGGTTTTGCTGATGCCAACGTCTGCAACAGCAATCTTCTCCTCGAAAACATCTTTCTTATTCAACATGATGATGAGTGGGACCCCCTGTAACGTCTCAACCTTGCTGACTTCGAGCATCAGGTTGATTCCATCCTCAACAAACTTATTGGTTTTCCGCTTGTCCTGGGATTGTTGGTCGTAGTCTGCCATGCTCATCACAAAAATAACTCCAGAACAGTCCGTGTACTCTTCGTACCAGGTAGTTCGCTCGTGAATCTGTCCGCCGACATCTGTGATGCTCCATTCACTCGGATCGTCGCTCTGAAAATTGACAGTGGACCCCTTCTCCTTAAACTCCTTGGGGTCAAAGGTGAAATTTAATGTGTGTGCACCATCAGTAGAGCGGCGCATGTTCAAGATGTCAGTGTCCGTCGGCAAGTAGCCGGCTTCACACACACGGTCAACGCCGTCCAAAAACACAACGTCGTTAGGCATCAGGGTTTCCTTGGCCTTTCCCCCCTTGAGACTCCTCTTATAGCTCTTCTTTACGTAAGGGTCACTTTTGGATGCGGTAGTAAGGTGTTAGCAAAGATTCTGATTCGTTCGTGCGGCAGTATGTTGAACTTTCTAGACACCCAGACACACCACACAGAATTTTAGATGTTCCAGAAGTTCAGATGTTGAGACTCGACCACTCACCTCCAAATTCGCTTAATCAGCTTCTTAAATTCCTCAATCGTCTCCTGGTTAGCAATGTCAATCTCCAAACTTTTCAACTTTTCCCCAGCTGCCACCGTCTTATCGCTGATTTTATAATTGTGCTTTAGCCCAATGGCAATAAGCTTCTTGCATGCCTCACTCATGTTCTGATAAATACCAGGCTTAGCATCCTTCCTGTTATCATCGTTGAAACCATTGGTGGTGAGGATTTTTACTTGTTTGAAGAGCGTTGATTTTCCGGCGCCGGAAGATCCCAATAGGAGCAAGCGGCGACGGTTGTCATCGCCACTTGAGTCCTTGCTGCCTCCACAACCCATTTTTTGCCTATATGGCTATGTTGGTAGTTATTGGCCTGGCTGGGGGGGGGGGTTGGGAATTGTCCGGTGTCCTGTGGGGGGGGGGACAAAAATGCCAAGCTCAGACCCTACCCAAAGTGTGTATGATGACGCCTACGGGTCAGAAGGTTAAGTCCAAAAGAGGATTTTTTCAGTGAGAGCTGTGCCAGGATGTGCAAGGTTGTGCGTCGTGTTAGAACAAAATTGCTTCGCCCTTCGCGCTAATGTGTATGTGTGTCTTCCTTTGCGAGAAATGGGGGGGGAAGGGGCTTGACACAGTCAAAAACGGAGCAAAAGGCTCTTTCAATTGGGAGTTGGCCCTGGGAAGTAAAAAACCATAGGGGAGGGGGGGGAGAATAAATTGAGGCGGAGAGGGGGGCAGGAGGAGTGTCTGCGCGGCTTACCTGATTCACGAGACAAAAAGTGGAAAGAAGGGAAAGATGAATAACTCCCAAAAGGTTCAGCTGCAGGTCTGCTTCGGCTCTATCGGGTTGCAGCTGCTCCCTAAAAAAGTAAACATTTGGCAAGCAAGAAGAAAAAAAGAGATATAACTGAAATTGCCCCACACGCGAGTAAATTACTGAACAAAACCCGAGAAATACACCAAAGCTACTTTTTGTTTTCCCTTTCTCTCCTCTCCCCTGCTTGGGCTCAACTTCTTCTTTGCACAGGTTTTTGCTTTGGAAGGGATCAATATGAGTTCTTCCTCTCAAAAAACGGCCAATATGCTGGCACCAAATCATGCACTAACTCTGTCAACTCCGCTGCCTCATCAAAAGGCCAGCTTCCCTATTCATTGTTCACCCGAGAGTGGTGAACAGCAGCAACAATTGTATGGCAGCAGTGGTGGAGGGTTTGGGGACGGTGGAATTAGCCCCATGAATGCGAACGAATTTAAGCTTAAGCCTGATACAGATTGGAGGTGAGCAGTATAGTTGGGTGGTTAGTCTATCCGGTTTCAACAAACCTAACATCATCAACTTCTCATAATAATTGACAGAGTGCACTCAAGACAATCGCAATCTCGCTCCCAGATATACTCCTCGATCAACGATTCCATCTCGTCACCTGGCCTCTCTCCGCAAACACCCTCTTCCCCCTCCCCCTTCAATGTTAACTCAGTGCTTTCACTATCCCCCCCAAGCCTCTCCCCCCCAAAGCCCAAAGACGGGAATGCACGCCTTTATGTGGGGGAAGAGGGCCTTTCTGGTATAGCCGCTGAGTATGCTCCGAGCATTGTTATCTCCTCTCTCGCGTCAATGACCATCGATAGCGACTACAATTATGGTGGTGGTGTTGTTTTTGGTGGTGGTGGTGGTGGTGGTGGTGGTGGTGGTGGTGGTGGTGGTGGTGGTGGTGGTTTTCCTGGTCAAAGCAAGGCCCCAAAACCAATGACAGCAAAGGATCGGGCCCGCCACGGAATGCTTAGAACGATGCTTCGCAAATCTCTTGAAGTAACGCGTCCCAACTGGCCTAAGCATCCCTCTATGCTGAGCACGGATAGGGTTTTGGATGAGGAGGATAGGGTTAGGAAAGTGGTTCGGAAGGGGGCCAAGAATGCCTTCGGAGCTTTTGACATGATGACCGCAGGTGGGGTCAAGAATAGCAGCGGCTTCTTGACTGCGATGGGGAAGAGCACGGAAACTGCCTTGGGGGGTATGGGAGAGATGAAACCCTTCAAGCCCAGGTCTGTTATGAAGACAAATAACCCCCCGATTATTCACTCACCGCCATCCGTGAACAGTAGCTTTTTGCAGGGAAGTTTTAGTGGCTTTGGGAGCGAAAACGAAAGCTTTGACGGGACAGGACTAGCGAGAGAGAGTTTATCCCTCGTTGGAAGTCAATCATTGCCAAACATTAAGAGCTACAATCCCAGTCCTTCTGCCAGCAACCTGACCAGGTTGAAGACAGCAGAACTTAACGAGCCAGGTAGATTAAGGATTTTAGCGAATAGAGCGAACTTCGGGAATAGGAAAGCTATGGCCACACAAACACGAGAAGAAAAAGGCCTGTACAGAGGGACGAGGAATGTCAGAAAAATGTGAAGACTATGTGATCTTAGCGATGTTGTGAAATTTTTGTAATTAAATGTTGTTGAATTTGCTAGCTTTTGAGCTATTGACTTTTCTTGAAAGACTGAGAAACACTTCTTTTTATTGTTGTTACTTTTAGGCAGAAGAAAAAAGAAAGTTAGTTTTTCTGTTTTCCACTGCTGCATGCACTTCTCTTTAAGCATCATGAATAACCACAATTTGATCAACTACTCGTGCTTTGCCTCGTGTAACCTATCTTATCCCTAGGCCAAACATGCCGGAATTAAAATACTTTAGAGATGAAGCGGAAGCTCGCATGTGGGCAGCTACCAAACTGCAATCCATTTGGAGAAGCAAGCAGGAAAGGGAGCGCATGGCGCTTCTGCGGAAGGAAATGGCTGATTTTAAACCGTTTGATGTTTGCAATCCTGAGATTCGCCTCTCTAATTACGACTACTCTGAAGAGCGAAAGCAATACTTGAGAGAACGCAGGTTCCGAGAAGATGCTGGAGATGGCCTCCTTGTGAATTTGAAGCGCGAGGTCAAGGTAGATCCCAGCGTTAATTTGGGTAAGGGTTACAAGAACGAGACAGCTGGCCATAGAGGTAAGTTAATACGGGGGAAAACATGGATGCATTCTCCGTACTCACATCTCTTTCCTTAGCTGCTGAGAATGGCCACGATCAGTGCCTCGCTCTTTGCATCGACAATGGTATGGAATTAGACTCAGAGACGACTCTTGGCGATACTCCCGCTCACTACGCTGCCTTTGGGGGGGCAAATAAGTGCATTCGGATACTATCTGATCATTTGGCTGACATTACCAAGGTCAATAACACAGACCAAACACCCATCTCCATTTCTGCAGAAAGGGGGAAAGAAAGCACCATGGAGCTAATCCGAGCACTAGCTGTGGATGGTGAGGATCTTGTTATGAAGCGGCGGCGCCATGTTGAGCTTAAGAGGCAAAAAAATATTCGGATCAAGAAAGGAATATTGCTTGGGAGGGATGTTGATGGTAGCGAAGGTGGTGTGGAGTTTGTTGTGCCATATAGCGCTCATCTCAGTGAGGAGAGCAAGTATACAGTTGCTTGCGGTCTTAGATCTGCAGGGGTTGTACAGGATGTTATGGTTAGCGGGATGATGCGTGCCGAACCCACCGTTATCGAATACAAGAAAAAGTTTCAGGCTGAGAATAGAAAACGTGAAATTGTGCGGAGTATGGATTTCTTGAAGCGTTTGTAGGTGTTATAAAAATTTTGTAGCCAGTAAACTGTGCATATTTTTAGCGCTATTATGTTCTCAAATATATCTTCAATGTAAATCAACTTGCAGTTTGCCCTCATGCCACTCCCACTCACAATCAATGCCACCCCTCCGGCCTTGGCCAAATCTGGCTGAGAGCAGTTTTTGTGCTGAACCAATGTTGGTTGACCGGCTTCCAGTGTTCCCTTTCGTATGAAGCACTCGCAGCCGCGATGTTTGTATTTATTTTGGGAGTTGAGCGCATCCTAGGCCCGCAGTGTCGGCTTTCATCCAGCTCAGATGCACTATTCCATGGTACTCCATGGATATTTGAGTCTGAATTTCGGTAGGTTTCCCTCCTATTATTGCTGCTCTGAGGACGGCGCTTTCCCGATGCATCTTGTTTATTTTTGGGGGGAGACTTTGGTTGGGAAGCGGTTCCCTTTGTCCTCTTAGAAATTGTGAACTTTGTGTCTCTCTCGATGGTGAGGATATCCCGATCCACAGGCTTGGAGTCAATGTTCCACGGTACAAAGGGATGGTCTGGGTTTCTGGCTTTGCGTCCAGACTTTGGTCTCGCCTTTTTCTGCAAAGAGGCGGTGGCTTTCATCCTTGTCGAGGGAGAACATCGGCTATCAACCTTTGGTGGTTGTTCGTTTTTTTGTTTTTGGGTTGAGGATTCTAAGTCGTTGTTATGGTCTTCGTTGTTGTCATTCTTTGATTGTCGGCTGCCCGTGTCGAATTCTACCTTCTTCTCGGACGTTTGTGAAGCAGGTGCTGATATTGGTCTTTGTTGTTGTTGCTGTACTTGCTGTAGTATTTGCTGCTTTTGTTGCTGTTGCTGTGAATCCTTTTTTTTCTTTCCCTCCTGCACCTTTTTAGTCGCTTTAACACTTGCTAACCGTTCCGCTCTCTTGTTCTTCTTTCTCTCCTCTTCGCCTACTTCATCTTGGTTATCAATTAATTCATCTACAGCCTCAATGACAAAGCCTATGTTCACGTGCTCATTGGCGTAGATGCCAAAGGTGTCGGGCTTCTTCTTCTTTTTTTGTTTTTTGCGGATGCTGTTGCTGCTCATTATGAGAACAGAAATAGAAGAAAGGAGTTTGGTTTTCAAATATATCGAGTCAGACTGGCAAACGACACATTTAGAACATTTCCAAAAAGAAAACTCACCAACCAACAGTCACTCAAATTCAAAGAAAAAATGTTTCCAAATATAAAACTATCTATCCCCAAGAGAGGATCGCTCAATGATTTGGCTACAAGCTTGAAAAAAAATGCCAATGACCTTCATAACATGAACCCCATTGTTACAAGCCTGAAACAGAAGAGGGAGAATCACGCCCTTGCTATGCAGTTGTGGGAGGAACATGCAAACCCAATTTTAAAGGGTACCGGAATTGTTGACGGCGATAAAAACGGAGTGCTCGAAAGGAATATGCGACTACCTGGGAAGGTGGACTCAGCACACGAGGAAGCGGAGAAGAAACACAGCGATTTTGCTAGCATGAACAAACAAGAGAAGATGGTGTACCGAGAGGAACAAAAGATACTCCGCAATAAGGAAAAACGGATCAGAAAAGAGGAGAAGGAAAACGCAAGGGCAAAAAGGCGGGCCGAGAAGGCTCACAACAAATCTACTAAAAAAGATAGGATGAATGACAAGCTGTTGATGAAGAGTGAGGTAGCAGCTGAGAAGGAATTAGAAGCAAAGATGAAGAAAAAGAACATGTCTCCTAAAGACATCCATATCCAGAAATTGCTGTTACACAACGAGCGCAGAGTACGAATGAATGAGGTCTTGGAAGATAAATTCGGAAAGGGCAAAAAAATTGCTTTCAAAAACTCCAGTGAGGTCAAACGAAATAAATTAATTGCAGTATGTGCGCCTATCCCAGGAATGCTCTACGGGTGGACGAAAGGTACTGAGAATATAAAGGGTGTGTATAAACTCGGTAGCGAGCGCGAGGGAGAGAAAGAACAGAGGGCAAGGGAGCGTAAGGAGCGTCTCGAGTTTGAGGCAAAAAAAGAGGAAGAGATGGTTATAAACGCACAAAGGAAGCGAGAAGAGAAGAAAGCTAAGAAAATTAGAATGCAGGGGAACAACGGGAAGGACCCTTGGGAAGAGAAGATTGCTCAGAAAGAGCTCATGAAGGGAAAGAAACTGGTCAAGAAGAAGAAGAAAAGAGGGGAGGGGGGAGAGAGCAAAGAAAACGAGGAAAGCGAGGAAAGCGAGGAAAGCGGGGAGGAGGGGTTGGATAGAGAAGAAGATATAGAGGTTGAAATTGACAGCGAAGATGATTCTGATCACGATAATAACGATGGCGAGATCGGCATACCCAGAGATGCAGAGGAGGAGGCCAGAATGATCGCCGAGGAATTCAAACGACAGGCCAGGGAGACGCGAAATAGACTGAAGCGCATGGGCTATGAATTGAGTACAAAGTGTTGTGCAGCCTGTGGTAGTAAAACTGTTGGCCGGCCCGTGGACAGGTGGACTGGGGAGCTGAAAGGAGGTGGGGCAAATCAGTGGTACATAGTCGGTGATCAACACTTTTGCTATGGGTGCGCGAACAACAAAACCCTCATGAAGGGTGTTGCCAAGGTAAGTAATGAATTTTTAAACTAGTACACTTGGTGTGGGCCCCTTTCCTTCACTAAATCTTTCTCTGTTTTGCTCGTAGGCTCTCGCAATCATGAATGGATTGCCTGCGAGCGAGGGCATTAAGAATTTCAAAAATGTCAAAAAGATGAAATTCCAACTAAACTACAACGTTGACATGACATTCGAGCAAAATGAAGCTTTGAACAAAATTGAAGAGAAGGGTCCGGATTTGCAAGAGCTTAGGGAAAAGAAAATGAAAGCAGAGCGAAGGAGGAACTTGAGAGAGAAGAGGTTTGCAATGGAAGAGAAAATGGCCAGAGAAAACAAGAGAGAGAAAAAGAGCAGGAAAGGGGGAGCAAAGGTCAGTAATGTTTGGTGGCAACAGAAACGACGTAGAGAAGAGAACATGTGGCACAACGAAGAAATCAAGAGAATTGACCAGGAAATCAAAAAGAAAGAGAGAGAAGATATCTTCGCAGAACCGAATGATTTGGGATTAAGGATACACAAAAAGAGCCCGGCGATTTTTGCTTCCAGTTTTGAGCAGAGTCGCCAATGGTTCCCTGAGAAATACAACGATAGCCTGAAGGGTATGCCGAGGGCAGGGTGATGAAAGAGAAGTTTTAGTTTAAGAAGTTTGATATGAAGAAGAAGTTTTTAGTTGTTGTAAGGGGACCCTCCACGTTATTGTGTATCACATCTACCTTTGGTGCATGTTCCAGTGCTGCTGTGCTGCTGTGCTGCTGCTGCTGTGCTGCTGCTGCTGTGCTGCTGCTGTGCTGCTGCTGCTGTGCTGCTGCTGCTGTTATCTACTATTTCAAATCCTGGGGGTTTTTCAAAATTGTGAGAGAAGCAATGACTTCCTCTACATGAGCTCGAACTTCAGCAACCTTGGATTTCTTCTTCTTCAGCTCAGCCTTCAACAGCACCAGCTTCTCTTCTATGAAGGCTATTGCCTCGGAGAAGCGAAACTCGACAACCACGCCAAATCCAACAGAAACGAACACAGTGTCAGGTTCAACCACTGCCTTGCAACGCAAGTTTTCAGTGAGCTGAGCATCCTTCACTGCTGCTGCCTTCCCAATTTCATCCTGTATCGCTTTTTGTATGGCAAGGTATTCGGTCATCTCATCTTGAGTCGCTTTTTCTTCGGCAACTGCAGAGGCCAGCGCGGGTCGCAGCGTGGACTCCAGAAACTCAACAAACTTTGACTCTGCCGATTTTAGCTCCGCGGCTGAGAGGCTGGCAGCAGCCATTCAACTGTAACAAAAAGCGCTTGACTGTTAGAACGTTATTAGTACTACAAGAGGGATGTTGAGGAGAAATGTCGCAATCTTATCTTGGTCTAAAAAAATGTCAAAAAGCGAAAAAGAGAAAGCGGTGTAAAACGAGGTTGTGTGTGACACACACGATTGAAAATGCCCTCCCTCGAAGTGCTTACGGTCAGTGCTGCGATTTCTGGGGTGGTATCCCGCATTTGTTGTCACCCCATTGATACAATTAAATCCCGAATGCAGGGAGGCACAATTGGGGGCAATCGCCCTGGTTTATCAGCAAGGTCGACGTTTCTATCCGTCGCAAAGAGTACCATCAGGGCCGAGGGGATAAGAGGATTGTATCGCGGTTTCGGTGCGGTGATCTTAGGGGGAACACCTGGGACAGTTCTGTATTTGACATCATATGAGAAAATTAAGACAGCACTAGAGGATTCTTCGGGCGGGCGCATGAACTTTGCTGTGCACTTCGCGAGCGGAATTTTGGCAGAAGCAGTGAGTTGCATAGTTTACGTTCCGGTCGACGTATGCAAGGAGCGACTGCAGGTTCAGTCGTCCACATGTTCGTCATCTGGGGGCCCTAAATACAAAGGTAGTGTCGATGCATTTTTGAAAATTTCAAAAAATGAGGGTATGCGAGGTATTTACAAGGGCTACGGTGCGACCCTGCTTTCGTATGGCCCATTTTCGGCGTTCTATTTCTTATTCTATGAATATTTCAAGAAGAACGCAATGGACTACTACAACAACAAAAATGAAAATGGAAAACAGAAGGAAATAACTGAGAATATCCTGCCATTCCATCTTGTCGTCGCGACGTCTGCGGCCGCTGGGTCGATAGCTTCTTGGATAACCTCCCCACTTGACATGGCAAAATTGCGCCTTCAGGTACAGAGAGGAGGTTTATCAGATACAAAGTACAGAAATATTGGTCATGGCCTCGCCGAAATTTACAAGGAAGGAGGATTGCGATTAATGTGGCGCGGTGCTGGGGCACGTGTTGCCTTTCATGCACCTTCTACTGCCCTTACAATCACAACCTTTGAGCAGGTGAAGAAGGCTTACGACGCAACAGCAGCATAGGAGATATTGTGAATAGTAGATTGAAGAATTCGGGTTTTTTTAATGCAGTAGAAAAAAAACAGAGCAGGTTGAGCGTGTAACACAGATTTTTTTCATGATGACAAAATATTCGACAAATATAACATTGACAATAAACACACACACCCTGTTAGATAATAATTCCTGCTCTGAGCTGTTTTTGACAAATTTAGTCGGTGTGATGCTGGAGGTTTTTAGATTGGGGGGATGTTGCTTGCGTAAGCTGAACTGCTTGTTGTACTAGCTCTGCGAGAAGCTCTTCTTCAGTGGGAGTCCCTTTTGTTTCCTCTTGCGTTGGTGCTTCCATCTGCTCCCCTACGGTGGGAGTGTGGGAGGACGCATTGGAGGACAACTCCTCTGGATCTTGTTGTGCCAACAGGGGTGTCTCGGGTGAGCCCCACGCCGGTGGGGAATCCTGCAGGTTTGTTGTGAGACCGCTGGGAGGTTTTGGTGAGCTGGTCTTGGGGCTTGGAAGATCAGGGAAGTCGTCCTGACCGTGCCAAGCCCTCTGAGACCTAGTTCCTTTCATGTCTGTGGTGTTTGTGTGAATGTGTTCGTGAATAAGTTGGTGATTGGGGTGTTTTTTTGGTCAGTTTGTTTCGTTGGTTGTGTGAGTATCTTGTGTATCGAGATAGTACGCTTTAAATGGATGTGCGAAGAGGTTAGCTGTGGCCCTTAACCTAGTCGGTGTGATGCTGGAGGTTTTTATG
>Ga0115557_1001657_pt1 | contig 15351 bp, 11 predicted proteins | sample COGITO_mtgs_1104_FD_87280 | JGI IMG/M metagenome (GOLD analysis project Ga0115557, IMG submission 87280) | Pelagic marine microbial communities from North Sea - COGITO_mtgs_110421 | ecosystem: Environmental > Aquatic > Marine > Epipelagic | place: Germany:Helgoland, sampling site Kabeltonne...
AGTCGTATTTGGAAGCTTGGAAAGGACGGCGATGACGCACTGGAACGCTTCCGTGAACGGTTTAACCATCAACGTTCGTAAAATGTTACAAGAGTTGGACCCGGAGTTATTCGACGACACGCGTTTGAAGTGGCACGAGAGCCAAGATGAGTTGCAAGCGAAGGAGGAATACAAGAACAAGTGCGTTGAGATTGTGGAGAAGCTCGCGAAGTTGAACACCGACGGTATCAATAATAATAATAATAAATAGACGAGCATATTGAATCATTTTGTTGTTGTTAATATATATATATATACTAATAAATTGCTGCTACATTTCAAATCACATCGAGAGAGAGAAAAGTGTGTGTGCGAATAATACTAAGAGATAAATCTTGTGGCGGTGTACGTTGTTGTTGGAGACTTAAATGAGAGTTGGAGAGTCTGGAGTCTTTTTCGCTTATTTTTCCAAGAATTTCCATGCAAAAACACACGTCAGAATAGTAATTAAAAAAGGATATGATGATTACTTTTGTCGCAGATGCTTCGTGCGCTCGCGCTGGTGCAACGTCATCGTCGTCGTCTTCATCGTCGTCTTTTTCCGCGCTCCATTTGAGTCTTTGTCTTCGTCGTGGAGGTGGTGGTCGCGGTAAAAAGAGCGCGACGATGAAGTTGTCACGACGTTGTATCAGAGGAAACGCATTATCATCAACAGCCAACAACAACAAGAACAACAACGGAGGAGGACAGAGCGAAATAAGAGTCATCAACAAGAATAATTACGACATGGACCATCCGATGTATTCCTCTCGAAGACTGTACGATACTCCCGACTGCCGAAACTTACTCGTCGTCGGTCCAGGCGTGTTAGGTTCCTTGGTGTGTCAAAAGTGGTTGGAGATGTTCCCGGCGGCTATCGTAGTCGGTCAAACGAACTCGACAAAGAATCACGAAAGTTTAGAAAAGCTGGGAATAACCGCGAGAACAGAGGATACTTTCGAACATTTTGATCCCAAAACGTACCCGTACGTCGTGTTTTCGGCGCCACCGAGCGGTTCGGACGATTATCCAGGAGAAATCAAAAAAGCGTTGGAAAAATGGAACGGGAAGAACGAGTACTCTGGATTCTGCTTCACGTCGTCGAGCGCGGTGTTTCCAGACAACATCGATTGCGACGACGATACGGCGACGTTGAAGCTAGGCGCAAATCCACGCGCGGATCGATTATTAAACGCCGAGAATGTGGTTTTAGAACACGAGAATAGAAGAAAAGAAAAAGAAAATAGTGACGACGCCGTCAAAAAAGAAAAAGAAGAAGGAAAGAATGAAAATTATCAAAATAGAGCAGCCGTGCTGCGTTTAGCCGGATTATACCATTCGTTGAGAGGTGCGCACACGTACTTCATGAAAGCAGGTACCATCGAGTCGCGTCCAGACGCGTTGGTGAACTGCATACACTACGAAGATGCGGCTGATTTAGTCGTGAAAGTATTGCTGAGAGAGGATGCGCAAAGAAACGTCTTTCTAGGATGCGACGGTCACCCCATCACTCGAGAAGACGTCGCTACTTGCGCTTTAGAATCTGGATGTTTTGATAATGATGATGATGATAGCGAGGACGGACAAAAGCATAGCAAGCCTGAGTTTACGAAAAGTGAAGGCCCGGTTGGTCGTCGAATGACTTGCGAAGGCACTCGGAAAGCTTTAGGTTGGGCGCCGAAGTTTACTTCGTTCCGAGACTTTTTCGATAAGGAAACGAACAAAGGCAAGGACAGTTTCGCAGAGGAAGCGTCTTCGTTCGGCTGGAACCACTCCTCGAAGACGAGTTAAAACTCTTAATACTAATACTATAATATCATTATTAGTATTATACTTCTTCGTTCTCTCTCTCTTTTTTTTTATTCCTGCGTGGCATCTCTTTGTCCAAAAATCAAAAAATTCCAAGGTTGTTCTTCTCCTTCACACCACGTATTTCGCAGAAGGAAAGCATCACTTTTTACGCACACACAGCACACAATTCCAATGTCTGCTATTCAATTTTCATCCCGCGCTGCCGTTGCGCCGAAGATTTCTTTGAAGAAATCTTCGAAGGTTTCCGTGAGAACCGGCGTTCGCGCGCAAGCTGTCGCAGCGCGTAAGTGTTAGCCGTCTCGTTTTCCGAATGTTTTTTTATTATTTTAGCGCGATTTTTCGTCGATTTTTTGTAGGCGAAAGGAAGGACAAACAAAGGGGAGAGGAACATACCGCCGTACAAAAAAGGAGAAATTCGGAGTAATCATCCCGCTCTTTGCGTGCGATTCTTGGGTGAAAAAGAAAGCGGAACGCGGATAAAACGGACGGAAATTACGCGCGAAGATATTCTCTCGCTTTGATTTCCACGTTTTCACCTCTGTTCCGCGTTCGCACGCGCAGAAGCGAGCGCTGTTTCCGATTGCTTTTTTTGTTCTAAAATCTCGCTTTTATTATCCATTGTTGTTGTTGTTGGAAGTGTGTTTCTTGCAAAAAAGAGAAGGAAAAAAAGGAGAACAAAAACAGGGGGAAAAAGAGGAAGAGGAAGATAACGTTTTGGTTTTTTTAATGGCGGAGAAAAGAAGAGGAAGATTAGAAGAGGATAAATAAGAAAGAATTCTCATCCGTTCTCTCGTCTCTCGTCGCGCTCGATCGAAGACAGACGAACGAAAGGAAAAATGTAAACGAATAACTAACCGGTTTTGTTTTCTCTCTCTCTCTCTCGTTCCTTTCATCATCGTAAACAGCGGCTGGTGTTTCCGCCGATGCCATCCAAGACTCGATCAACTCCATCCGATTCTTGGCCATCGATGCCATCAACAAGTCTAACTCTGGTCACCCAGGTTTGCCCATGGGCTGCGCGCCGATGGCGTACGTCTTGTACAGAGAAGCGATGAACCACAACCCGAAGGACTTCACGTGGCCGAACAGAGACAGATTTGTCTTGTCTGCCGGTCACGGTTGCATGTTGCAATACTCTTTGATGCACTTGACTGGCTACCCGTCCGTCACGCACGACGACTTGAAGAACTTCAGACAATGGGACTCCATGACCCCGGGTCACCCGGAAAACTTTGTTACGGACGGTATCGAAGTCACCACTGGTCCGCTCGGTATGGGTTTTTGCAACGCCGTTGGTTTGGCGTTGTGCGAAAAGCACTTGGCGGCGAGATTCAACAAGCCGGATGCCACTTTGGTTGACCACTACACGTACTCCATCATGGGCGACGGTTGCAACATGGAAGGTATGTCTGGCGAAGCTGCGTCTTTGGCCGGTCACTGGGGCCTTGGCAAGTTGATCGTCTTCTACGATGACAACAAGATCTCCATCGATGGTCACACCGACATCTCCTTCACGGAGGATGTCTCCGCGAGATACGATGCGTACGGCTGGCACACGCAACACGTCGTTGACGGTAACACCGACATCGACGCGATTCGCAAGGCGATTGAAGCCGCGAAGAAGGACCCGAGACCGTCTTTGATCAAGGTTTCCACCTTGATCGGTTACGGTTCACCGAACAAGGCCGACACTCACGATGTGCACGGCGCTCCGTTGGGCAAGGACGAAACCGAAGCCACGCGTAAGAACTTGAACTGGAAGTACGGTGAATTTGAAATCCCAGAAGCCGTTCAAAAGGCCATGGACTGCAGCGCCAAGGGTGCGGAATTGCAAGCCGAATGGAAGAAGGTCGAGTCCGCGTACGCTTCCAAGTACCCGGAAGACTACGCTGAGTACCAATCCATCACCACCGGTAAGTTGCCGGCTGGCTGGGCTGACTCTTTGCCGTCGTTCACGCCGGAAGACAAGGGCGTCGCGACCAGAATTCACTCCCAAACTGCCTTGAACGCTTTGGGTGGTGCCATTCCGGGCTTTGTTGGCGGTTCCGCCGATCTTGCTCCGTCCAACATGACCTTGATGAAGCAATTTGGTGACTTCCAAAAGGACACGCCGGCGGAACGCAATATCAGATATGGCGTCCGTGAACACGGTATGGCGGCTATCGCCAACGGTATTGCGTTGTACGCGCCGGGTTTCATCTCCTATTGCGCGACCTTCTTTATCTTCTCCGATTACTGCAGATCCGCGATGAGAGTCGCCGCCTTGTCTGGCGCCGGCACCATCTACGTCATGACCCACGATTCCATTGGCGTCGGGGAAGACGGACCGACTCACCAGCCGATTGAGCACTTGGCCTCTTACAGAGCCATGCCGGGTATGCTTATGATGCGTCCGGCCGATGGTAACGAAACCATGGGTGCGTACAAGATCGCCGTTGAAGGTGCCGCCAACAAGAGACCGACGACTTTGGCCTTGTCCAGACAAGTTGTTCCGAACTTGCCGGGTACCACGAAAGAAGGCGTCGCAAAGGGTGCGTACGTCGTCCAAGGTGAAGCCGCCGGTAAACCGGTTGACTGCGTCTTGATGGGTACGGGTACTGAATTGGAGTTGGCGTGCATTGCTGGCGAGAAGCTCGCCGCGGAAGGCAAGAAGGTTCGTGTCGTCTCCATGCCGTGCTGGGAATTGTTCGAAGAACAAGGTGATGCGTACAGAGAGTCGCTCATCCCGTCCGACTGCAAGTGCAGAGTCTCCATCGAAGCTGCCTCCACCTTTGGCTGGGCTAAATACGCGGTCAAATCCATCGGCAGAGATGGCTTCGGCGCCTCCGCCCCGGCCCCGACTATCTACAAAGAGTTCGGCATCACCGCCGATGCGATGGTTGCCGCGGCGAAGTCCTTGATGTAAATTTTTGTTCGCGAACAGCAACAAAAGCAAAAACATTAACAGTAACAGCGTGCGTAAATGTGGTGTAGAGAGGGATAATATTATATATATATAAAAGATAAATACTCATTCTATTTTAAGAACACGCGCGCGAGAAACTTTTAATAAGATATTTTTTATGCGTCCCCCGCCTCCTCCTCCGGAAACAACGCGTCGACGAACGAAAGCGGTTCAAAAACTTGTAAATCTTCCATGGTTTCTCCAACGCCGACAAATTTCACCGGAATTTTCATCTCGTCGACGACGGAGATGACTGCGCCTCCTCTCGCGGTGCCATCCAATTTTGTTAAAATAATCCCGGTCACGCCCAATTGTTGACCAAACTCTCTCGCTTGATTCAACATATTTAAACCAGTCGTACCGTCCAAGACTAACAACACTTCGTGCGGCATCGAGGGTTCTCTTTTTTTAATCGAACTCTTCACGCCGACGAGTTCGTCCATCAGATCCAAGTTCGTGTGCAGTCTTCCTGAAGTGTCCGCTAAAATAACATCGATATCACCCATAGCAATTGCTTCATCCACCGCCTTGTACGAAACCGCTCCAGGTTTTGTGTTTGGCGGACTCTTTGACATAATCGCCCCCGTGCGATCTGCCCAAGTTTGTAACTGCTCCGCAGCAGCCGCACGAAACGTATCACCCGGCACCATCATCACTTTCGCGCCAGCGTTTTTATACCAGTTCGATAACTTTCCAATCGTCGTCGTCTTCCCTCCGCCGTTCACGCCAATGATAAGAACGCAAGTCGGAATCTTCTCGTCATCGGAAACGTTCATTTTCGTCGGATCACCTCCATCGTTAACGAGAATGTTTACGATGGTTTCTTTTAGCGCTCGCTTACAATCCTCACCAGTTTTAATCTTCCCGTCTTCCACGAGCTCGCGGATGGTATCTAAAACTTTTCCCGCCGTCTTTGGTCCAAAATCCACCGATAACAACGTCTCCTCCAAGTCGTCTAAAGTATCGTCCAAATCTTCCAATCGCCACAAGCCTAAGATTTCGTCCATATACGACAATTTCTCTCTGGTTTTTGAGGTTCCTGAAATCACTCTGTCAAAGTCCGATTGCGTCTTCTTCTTCAAAACAGACGTCAACTTGGACAAGGAAAAGCCACCACCACCAGAGTGCATAATCACGCTTTTCCCACGAGAAGTTAATTTTGAAGATTGGTTGAGTTTATTACTTCTGCGGCTCGCGTTAAAACTATACTCCTTATTATTGAGATTATTCTTATTATTCGTATTTATTTCTCTCTTTTCTGCTCCTGCTTCTTCTCCTCGTCCTCGGGGTTGCGTCGCACAAGCGGCGACACTAATTTCTCCTCCTCTTCTCCGATGATATCTGTTGGTATCTTTTATCGACGGGAAAGCTAAATTTTTCTTTTTCTTTTGTTGTTGTTGTTGTTGTTGTTGTTGCTTTTTCATCGTCGCTGACAGAGACGACAGAGAAGACGACAGAGAAGAAGTCATTGTCATCATCTTTTCGCGACGATGGTGCGTAGTTTATAAGAGTCTTGAAACCTTTGGGTCCTATGATAGTATTTCAAGGGGGTAGGGGTGGGAGGAGAATATCTCTCTGATGGGATAAAAATTGGAAAACAACAAGCTTTTTTTATTGACGCACGCAAAAACGACGAGAGAGAGAAAAAGCTCTTTTTTCGAGCAAAAGAAGAAACCTGAACACAACTTTCCTCAAAAAAAGGCACAGAACCATCAAAACGCATCATCATGTTAGCCAATTCGTGCGCTGCAGCAGCGACTTTTGGAATTCACACGCAGTCAAATGCACTCGTGACGTCGAAAATACGCGCTAGGAAAACACCAAAGTTAATTCGATCGCGCGTTTTATCGAACGCGATCGCGGGTAAACCGGTTCCGCCCGAGGTACGGAAAAAAATTGCACACCTTTGTTTTACGCTTATTTTTTTTTATCTCTCTTTGACGGCGGTTTTGGTTGAGAAAGCGACTGTTGTGCATTTTATCTTTTCTCGGGTTTCGCACTCGAGGAGGAGGTTCCTCTTCCTCTTCTTCGTCTTCTTCCTCGTCGTCTCTCGCTGCGACTGCTGCCAAACTGACGACTATTCTCATTCTCTCCCGCTCCAATTCCTCTCGTCATCCTTTTCAATACTACTATGTACTACTAATAAAAATAGGATCAACCTTCGCCGTTTTCGTTCGAAATCGAACTCGACCAAGTCGAGTCCGTCATGGCAAAGTTGCAAACGCCCGTCAGAATAGCAACGTACGTCGCCGGGGTCTCTTTAGCGACCGCCACTGGGGGTGCTTTGGGTAGCGCTACTAAGAATGCCGTCGTGAAAACCGGGACGGCTTTAGTCGCCGGCGCTGGTGCCGCATACGGCGCCTCTCTCGTGGATAAGAAACGTTTCACTGCGGCCCCGAAGGCGTTGTGGAACGAGTTGAACAACCGGAACCCGTTGTCGGTCGACGCCTCGGAAGTTCAAGCGGTTGGGCAAAGGTTTGGGATTAATAACATTGGCACTCAATGCCCGAGAGAAATCTGCGGTTTGTACGACGCGTACTTGTCGTCGTTGATTCCTATGGGAGATGCGCCGGTCAAAGGTTGGGAGCCGGAAGCTTTGCGACAGTTTCGCGAAACTTTAGGATTGGAAGACTCGGAAGCTGCGCAGGCACACTTGGAAGTCGGGAGAAGATTATACCGCAAACGCATAGAGTTGGGCGATAAAGATACCGAGCTCGAGTCGAGAGTAGAGTTTCAAAAGTTAGTCTACATCTCGCAGATGACTTTTGGCGAAGAGAAGGCGCGATTTATGTTGCCGTGGAGACGCGTTTTTCGCGTGACTGACGCGCAAGTCGCGCTCGCGCTTAAAGACAACGCGAGTCAATTGTTTCGCACATTTTTAGTCGATAATGGAGCCGTCGCAAACGTAGATGCGAATGGCTTAGCAGAAGCGAAAGAGTACGCCAATGGTGATTTGTTGTTATCGGACGATATTGCCGGTGAAATTGTGCAATCCGAGGCGAGAGCGCACGTGGTTGAAATCGTCGAATCTGCCTCTGAAATTGCCAAGCAAAGAGGATCAGCGCGTGATGTCGATACGGTTGAGAAGAAAATTGAGAGCATTTTAGATTACAACGGTCGTCTTGAGGTAACTTCGAGCGCTTGCCCGGGTGTCGGCCCGGTGACTTTGTTTGGCGGCGAGTACGACGCCGATACCAAAATCAACGAATTGAAAGAATTATTTAAGATTTTCGTCGAGCAAAAAGTGAAAGGCGGCGAACTCTCGCAAGTGTCTTCGGCTAAACTTGGTAAACTGCGATTAGTCTTTGGCTTAGGTAACAAGGAGGCAGATGCCATCACATTAGAAGCGACAACGAAGGCATACAGATTGTCGTTGAGAGACGCAGTCAAGTCTGGAAAACTAGAATCTACAGAGTCGCCAGCGAAAGTTTTGCAATCCATGTGCGAAGCTTTACAATTTCCTCCAGAAGTTGCCGAAAGTATTCACAGCGAAAACTATCGCGCCAAGTTAGAGACGTTGTTGAAAGACAAGGTTCTCTCGGATGAGGGCGCCGATGAAGCCAAGAGAGTGCGAAAATTATTGTGCATTCCGCAAAAAGTTGTCGATCAGTGCGAACGAGAAGTGCAAGGAGAAATCTTTCGCATGGCGTGCAAAACTGCGTTGGCGGTGCCGACGGAGTCCTTCAACGACGAGTTGAGAGGGAGAATTCGCAAAACGAGAGAAAATGTGAGAATTTCAGACGAGCTCGCGCTTGACGTCTTAGGCCAAGAAGCGAAGAGAGCGTTCATGGGATACATAAAGGATTCCAAAATCAAATCGAACAAAGTGGACCAAATGAAAGAAATCAGAAGAATGGTATACTTCAACGAGGGTGTCATCACGCCGTTGGTTAACGACGTGACCAAGGGGAAAGCGGAAGCTGCCGCGGAAGAGTTGGCGAAACTCATGAAGGAGGCCCAAGAAGCTGCCGCGAAGGAGGAAGCCGAAGAGAAGGCCAAGGCTGAAGCGGAGGCTAAGGCCAAAGCCGAGGCCGAAGCTGCTGAGAAAGCTGCTGCTGAGCCGGAAGATATTGCGGCGAGGTTCCGCGCGCAGCGAGCTGCTGCCCAGTCTTCTTCCGATTCTGAATCGACTCCGGAAGCTCCCAAAGAAGAAGAAAAACCAAAAGAAGAGGAAAAATTCGAAGCCAAGATCGAGAAACCGCCCACACAAAAAGAAATCACGCTCGAGAAGGAGTTGGATGACGTCACTAGAAAAGCCATGTACAAAGATTACCTCATGTTTTGCATGCAAGGCGATCAAGTGAGCGCGCCGATGGGCGTGCGCATCACGATTGAGCGCGACCAGTCCGAGTTTACTCGTTTACAACAGTTGGGCGAAATCTTAGGATTGAACATGATGGAGATTGGTGAAGTGCACAAAGGCTTGTCCGATAAGGCGTTCAGAGCGCAAGCTGAACAGATGTTAAGCGATAACCAAGGTTTGACCGCGGCACGCGCCGAGAAGCTCAAGGAGGTCCAAAAGCAACTCAATATGCCGGACGAAGAAGCTCAAAAAATTATCAAAGGTATTACTGCAAATAGAATGATGTCTGGTTTGTCCACGCAAATCAATAGCGGCTCATTATCCGCGAAGGATATTCGAAAGATGGCGGAAGATGGCGTTGAACTCGCGAAGCAAATTCCGTTGACGAGACGAGTCGATCTCTTCAAGAAGAACGTCGAGCGCAAGCTGACTTCCGGTGAAGGCATGGGTGAGATCGAGGAAATTTCCAAGACTCTCGTCCAAGATTTAGGTCTCGAGCAAGAGACGGCGGATAAAGAACTCGTCAAAATCGCGAACGAAAAGAAGAAATCGCAAATGGTTCAAGCAGTTGCCGTGTTGAGACAGAAAGATGCACAAAACGTGATGAAGAGTTGCAGAAACTTGGTCGCCGCACAAGCGTTGGCGCCGGATTCGCAAAACTTGAACTGGCCGGTTGAGAGCGAGCTCTTCGACGTGTACTCAGTCTATGCAAGCGAAGTCAAGGATCCTACCGAACTGAAGGCATTGAGAACAGTGTTGGGCTTAAGCGATGAAAAGGGTGAAATGTTAGAAAAAGTTGTCGCGGAGGGCGGATTTAAGCTCGAAGCCGACGCATCTAGTGAAGCTTTATTTTAATCAGAACAAAACGAACCACAAAAGAAAAAAAGAACACAGAACAAAGCAGCGTATTCGTTTTCACAAGCTCTAAAGTCTATCTTTTGTCTAAACCTCTAGTGATTTTTCTCCTAATGAAACGAAGAAAAAAAGTTTCGAAGCCGTCCCGGACGAACTTTCTTTCCAGCCTCGAGGTTGAGCTTCAGACACATTCCTTCAACCAAAGGTTCCTCGATGAGATCGGGGTGAAAAATTCTAGCCAACATTTCAACTCCATCGACTAATCTTGGACCTGGCCTAGAGAATATTTTGTTGTTCAAAATGTATACCTCTCGGTTCTTTACCGCATTCAAATTCCACCAACCCGGTTGCGAAGCTAAAACTTCAACCTTCTCCAACGTCTTCTCGAAAGAGCCTTCGAAATTTATCAATAGCACGTCCGGTTGATGTTCTAATACGCGTTCCCACCTGAGAGCCTCCGCTGGTGCTCCTGGTTCTTGCAGCTCATCGATTCCTCCCGCAATCATCTTCATTTCTGGGAGCCAATGCCCGCCGCTGATGAGAGGTTTGCACGCCTCTAAAGAAACGACGCGAGGACGCCTGTCGAACCCGGGCGCGACTTTCAAAGCAACGCGTCGTAATCGATCGCGTAGGAGTTTTACCGCGCGTTCAGCCGCAAAATCTTGACTCGCTGCGTTACCAATCTGAAGCATAATCTCAAAAACATCCGTCAATGTGTGCGGAGCGATGGGTAAAACGCCTTTCATGTCGTTATCTTCCGACTCGTCTGCTCGATGTCCCATGAATTCGGAGTTGTTCGAGTGCGCGGAATCTTGAATGTGTTCTCTCCACGCACGAGCTTCGCGAATTGCCCAAGCCGTACTTCTGGGATCAACGAATTCGTCCAAGCATGATTCACAAACGTCAGGAGCAAGAATGATCTTCGCGTTTGAGCTTCTCAACATGTTTATGTTTATTTCCATGTTGTTTGGCCCGGAATGCCCGGAAGCGTCGCCTCGGTGCGAAGATCCATATCCCGAGCTCGAGTGCGTGGACTTGTTCGAAGAATGACCGCCGAGAAAGTTAGACTTTCCATTCCCCGTTTCATTTATCGAGCGCGAAGAGGTCATGACTGAATGCGCTCTTTGCACACCTTTTGGATAATCGCAGTCTGAAGTGATGCCGACGAGCCTATGTTCCAAGCCGAGGGCGTACACCATCTCCGTGGCGGCTGGCGAAAGACTACAAATATATCCCTCCGAATCAGGTTCTGGAACTTTCACAAGCGCAGGCGCGTGATAATGACCGCGTTTCATGGAGTTATAAGCGTCTTCTCCCGATGTACCAAAATTACTTCTCGAACTCACCTCTTTCTCGTTCAAAAAATCAGCTTGGGAATGAATTCTGTGTAACGACCCAAAGCTCGCGTTCGATCGCATGGATATGTCTTGCTTATGAGATCCCGTGGCTTGCGCGAGCAAATTCATCGATCTTGACTTAAACATATTAAAAGCTCCGGAGAGATTATTTTGGACTTCAGTCAAAGTGGCCTGATGGTTGGCGAACGGACCGCCAGCATTACCGGCACGGCTCGGAGATATCCCAAACTCACCAGTTCCTCCCAAATCCATATCTCCGGAAGATAACCTTCTGGAATGCCCAGCTGCTTTATAACGATCGTTTGGAACTCTAGACAAGTCGTGCTCTGAATCCCTCCGCTTTATCATCGGCGGCTTACCACCGCCACCACCAACTACACCGTACAAATCGCTCCTCATGGCGACGGTGTTAGAAGTTCCTCCGGCGTAATTGTTCAGATCGTTCATCGAGGGTCTTCCTCCATTCCTTAAACTTCTAATTTCGTTCACCACGTCTTCTTCCAAAGCCAACCGCTTCGCCGCGGTTGCTGCTTTTTGGGCGGCGATCGTAGCTTCCGCTTTCACAGATTTGCACGACTTCACGAAAGATGTCGCAAACGTTGGATTCCCTCCAAAATGTAAGTGAACGTTAGATACCAACACGTTATTCCAAGCAAATCCTTCTCGCATGTTCTTATTTCCACCGCTGGTGGTGGCAACACCACCAGTATTGTTGGTATTATCAATCATGGTTGCACTCGTCGAGGAAGAGTTCGAAAACGTTCGTTCAAGCGAGACTGACGAATTCGACCCGCTGTTCAAATTACTATTCTTCTCGGATGCACTTCCACCAACTCCATCTCCATAATCGTTCTGAGTTCTATCGTCCTCCACTGAAGACGGCTTCACATCATAAGTTGCTCTCCATCCAGAAATAGGAGAATTCGTATCGTCTTGTGACCTGATCTTTTGCGGAATTTCACCAACAATTTCGTAGTGATGTACTCTTTGCCCTCGCGCAACTTCTCCAGGAGGGAAAAGTGGATTACCAATACTAATTCTGACGTCTAAATACCCTCGAGTTTCCGTTCGCGCGAATCTCGTCGCAAACGGAGCTAATCCACACATATACCTAGGTTTCGATGAATCGGATGACGTCAGCGATTGGCTCAAAAACATCAAACCACCGCTCTCGCCATAAACTACGCCTCCCGCGGAAGCAAAGGCGGTGACTCCCATGCGTAAAGGGCGGTTATTCGTCAACGCATCTGCGTGGCACTCGGGATAACCACCGGGAAATATAACGCCTGCGATGCCTCTCGGAAGCTCGTCACCGGCAACTGGACTAAAAAATACTAGTTCTGCGCCGGCGCGTTCTAACAAATTCAGATTCTCTGGGTAAAAAAAGCAAAAAGCATCGTCTCTCGCCACTGCGACGCGTACTCTTCCGTCTGGCCGTATCGTTTTCGTGGGGCTCGCGAGCATATTCTCCGCGTCTCTTCTACTTTTACTATTAGCACTACTACTACTGCTGGCAACCATCGTATGCGCTGGACTGGAGGATCGGCCGCCATAAGTTGACGAAGTTGCGCACGTCAACAAAGTTTCGTTGAAGTTTGTATCGTCCGAAATGAATTCCGCGATGGAAAAATCTTTTGCTAACGCTAAAATTGCATCTATATCGACGGTATTTTCAAATACCTTTGCGATCTTTTGCATTTTCAAAGCGATGGACTCTTTGGAATTCGGTGACGCGCCGTGCTGCGGCCCATTACCGTTCAAATGATGATGGTAATGGTGATTGTTGTTGTTGTTATTGTTGTAATATGACGCCGACGGATTTTGGAAATCCTCCGTCGACGATGGTGTCTTCGGGGATCCATCGCCGGTGAATGAACCCGAGGAATTATTGTTGGTACTATTGTGGAGTCCACCATACTCGTTAGATGATGGCAAGGACGATGGAGCGTTCCCATTCATGACGAGTAAGTTTGTGTCCTTGGGAACCGCCCCGCACATGACCACGTTTACATTCGACGATTTCATCGATTCCGACAATCGTTTCGCGTGTTGTAAAGATCCTACTTTATTGAACACAACACCCGCAATCGAGAGTTCGGTATCAAATTCTTGGTATCCTCTCGTAACTGCGGCTATCGATCGTGCCATTGAGTCACAATCGCACACTAATATAACCGGAGCTTTCAGCCACTTTGCCATTTGCGCGGTGGAACCGTTTTCAGAGTTTGGATCGTATCCATCGAATAACCCATCGAGACCATCGACAATGGCCACGTCGCACTCGCTCGAAAATTTAGCTACGGTCGATATGTTATATTCTTTTGTCAACATGATACCATCCAAAGAATGTGATGGTCGGTTAATCGCTCGTTCGTGTCTTAAAGGATCGTTAAAATCCGGTCCAACTTTAAACGCTTGCACTCGTAATCCTCTTTGTTCTAAAGCTGCCATGAGACCTATGGCCAGAGTGGTTTTACCAACCCCAGCGGAGGTTCCACTGATGACAATTATCTTCATTCTTCCTCGCTTTACTTTCTTCTTCTTCTTCTTCTTCTTCTTTTATCTTCACGATGACGTGTAACAAACGAACAACATGATTTCATCAGGCATCACAAACACACTTTTCTCTGTCTCTCTTTTCTTCTCTCTTCTTTTTTTGAGGAATCGATTTCAAGAGAAGGAAACCAAGAAAAAACCTCTCTCCTCTCTGCGTTCGCGAGGAAGAAAGACACACAACAAATCCGTCACAACAAGCGCGGAAAAAAAAGTGAAAAGGGAATCATCATGTTTTCTTCTCTCTCCATGCGATCAGCGTTAGTCGGCACGTCGGTTCCTACCACGTCCACGAACAGTAGAGGTACGCGCGTGCATCGTTCGCGTCGCGCATAGTCCGCGCGAATTCCGGGCACATTTTTTGCGTCTTTTTTTTGCTCTTTTCCTCTCTCGTCCGTCGTCGCATTTTCTCGGAGGCGTCGATTTGGGTCGACCGTGAGTAAGGAAACCGCGAGATACATCACTCAGAGAGCACACGAAGCGTGAATAAAGAGAGTAATCATATCCTATGGATACTTTTCTATCTTTGTATGGCGTCACGTGCACTTTGAGTGTTCGCGCGTGCGTTGCCAGGCGCATCTTCGCCAATTCGAAAACCTCAAGAGAAATTTGGGAAAGGAGGAGAAAAGGAGGAGGAGGAGGAGAGGTTTATCCACTTTTTTCTAAAATTTCTTTCTCCAAAACCAATTTGTTTCAATTACTCACTCTTCTTCTTCTTCTTCTTCTTCTTCTAAACAACAGCTCAACAAAAGCAAACGGTCGTGACCACGGTCGCTCGCTTGACGCCGAAAGAGGCGAAAAGACAGCAGCGCCATCGAAAAATCCGTTCCAGACTCACTGGAACTGCCGATAGGCCGAGAATTAGCGTGTACAGAAGCAACCAACACGTCTTTGTGCAAGTCATCGACGACGACGCGCAAAAGACTTTAGTTTCCTTAGGTACGCAGAGTCAAGAGGTCAAAGCGGTCGTTGGTTCCGAAGAGTGGAAGACGAAGACTGTGGCTGCGGCGAGTGAGTTGGGTAAGATGTTGGGTAAGAAGTGCGTCGACGCCGGCATCACATCTGCCGTGTTTGATAGAGGAGGATTTTTGTACCACGGCAGAGTAAAAGCCGTAGCGGACGGTTGTAGAGAGGCTGGTGTGGCTATCTAAGACAGAGTATATATATATGCATAGTTAAATCTTGACCATCACATATCGGGGGATAGATGTACTCATGCTTTGTTGTTAATATTTCACGAAAATCTTTATTAGTCGATACATGTATTACACACACAGATTATAAATACGCGTCAAAGTTTCTCTTCCTCCTCTTTTTGCTTTTTTCCTTTCGCTTTCTCAACCACCAAAACCAAAAAACAAAAAAAAAATCGGACAAAAAAACGCATCGGACGGATATCTACTTCTTCTCCGCTCTTCTCTTCTACATCACACTTTAACTGCGCGCGCACGAAGAACGATTGAAACTTTGAAATATAATAAGAGAGTATAATAAAACATAATAACAAT